>ENA-OQCE01000187-OQCE01000187.1-human-gut-metagenome-genome-assembly--contig:-NODE-187-length-29462-cov-3.120232_pt1 | contig 29462 bp, 33 predicted proteins | sample MGYA00242495_ERZ504572 | MGnify/ENA primary metagenome ERZ504572 (study PRJEB26092, sample SAMD00036228) | human gut metagenome | host: Homo sapiens | study: EMG produced TPA metagenomics assembly of... | reverse complement strand
TTCCAAGTACGAATCTTGTTACGAAAATTTGCTGTTTTAATTCCTTTAGGTGTTTTTACCCACTTACCTTGACGATAAAGTTCTACACACATCAGCTTAAATTCAGTCGTATAACGCAAAATGTACCCTCCTTACTGGGTGTCCAGTAAAGAGGGTACATTTCAAATGAATGACTCATTTCTCACAGTCTCTTTTTTATCATTTCAGCGATTCAAAATAGGAGAAGCGCCAGCCCTTGGCAGTCTTTACGTACGGGAAATCGACGGATTCCGTTTTGACAAGGGTCTTATGTTCCTTATCGGCATAGACCGGGGTCTTTGCCGTCACAACAATCCGGTCGCTTGACGGACGGCTCAAGCTGTAGGTCGGTGTACCCTTGAGAGGGTTTGCTTTTTTGGCGGCAGGTGCCACAAAAAGTTTGTTATCAGCTGGCGATACATCTTATTGCCGCTGATGATGAAGCTTGCCAGGGAATCCGTAAAGATGTCATGGACGGCAGCTTTTAGATCCAACATGTTGTGAATGGTCGGGTCCGATACGGAATAATAGAGCATGTAGCCACTGTCAAAGCGTTCCTTTCCATCCGTCGGCAGGGGGTTATGTTCGAACCACTCAAAGACCGTCGTTGCACGTGTAAGGGCGGTCATCACTTCTTCATTGGTCGGATTTTCAGGGGAAGCAAAGGCCGTCATGGCACCCATGATCAGTGCGAGGGCCGTCAGCATCAAAGTGCGGATTTTTTTCATAACTAGCACTCTCCTTTGTTAGACTGCCTCCATTTTACCATATTCTGAAGTCATAGTATAATAAAAACCTGAAAAAGAATCGATTTCCTCTGGGAAATCAATACAATAAAGGATGGAGAAAATATGAAACCATACAAAGCGGTCATCTTTGACCTTGACGGAACGCTCCTTGATACCTTGGCGGACCTTGCGGCCTCCCTGAACGCCGTCCTCACGCGGCACGGTTACGGGCCCCAGCCCCTTCACGCGGTGCGGCGCTATTTAGGAAACGGAGCAGAACGCCTCTGCCGTCTGGCCCTGCCAAAAAGCGTCAAAGAGGAAGAATTCCAGACCATTTTCAATGAGTTCAAGGCCTACTACAAGGATCACTGCCACATCGCCACAAAACCATATGATGCATTCTTGGCCTTCTTAAGGGCCTTCAGGCGCAAGGCATCAAGACGGCCATCGTCTCCAATAAACCCGATGAATCTGTCCGCGCCCTGCGGGATGATTTCTTTCCTGCCGTGACCCTTGCCGTGGGGCAAACGGAGGGCATTCCCCGCAAACCGTCCCCCACCATGGTAGAAAAAGCCCTGCATGACCTAGGCATCAAAAAGGATGACGCTGTCTACATTGGCGATTCAGAAGTTGATTTTGAAACCGCCCGGCGCGCCGCCATGGATGTCATCCTTGTAAGCTGGGGATTCCGGGACCGTGCCGAGCTGAAAGCCTTGGGAAAAGCGGTCATTGTCGATACACGGGAGGCATTATCTGCCTATCTTTTGGGATCAGTCCAAAAATCGGACTGATCTGATACAAGTAAGGGTCCCTTTGCTCTATGAAAAAGGGAGAAGAACCATGAGGCAGGCCTACCAGACAACAGCCCATTTGAAGATGGTTATCGTCTAGGCACTTTTAGAGGAGCTTTTGCCCTTTTCTGCCTGTATAGGCCCGCCGCCTTGTCCCCCACTCCTCAACTTTCTTTAGCATACACGAACGATTGCTCTGTCGCAGGTTCTATTCGGAGGACAAGAGGCCCCCATTGTTATAGCATGTTTCGTCTCTCAAAACGCAAAAAGGAGCTGTCAGGCAATGAACAAGCCATTGCTTTACAACTCCCTCTTTTATTTTTTATAGGCTTCTCGGATACTATCTGCAGTAAACTTAGCATCTTCCATATCTGTACCTGCAAGATTTGCATCGTCAAGATTGGCACTTGTTAGTTCCGCTTTTGTCAGGTTTGACCCCACGACCGTGGCGCTTGTCAAATTGGCGCTGCGCAGGAGGGCTTCTGAGAGGTTGGCTCTCCGGAAACGTGCATCATAGAGGTTTGCCGATGTAAAGTTGGCACTCATGAAGTTGGACCGGAAGAACCAGCTCCTAGCAAGGTTCGCCGAATAAAAATTGGCCATGGCCCCAGAAGCATAGTCAAAATTGCTTTCCCGCAGGTCTGCCGTATAAAGGTTTGCAAAAGTAAGCGATGCATGGGCAAAGCTCGTGCGATACGCCGTTACGCCGATCAGGGAGCCTCGGTTCAAGACCGCGTAAGAAAGGTTGGCGTGGGTAAGGTCTGCCCCATCCAGCTTTGCCTTCACAAGATAGGCTTTGCGCAAATTGGCCTTTTGAAGGTTTGCCTTAGAAAGGTCAGCGCCTTCCAGGACGGCACCGGAAAGATCAGCATAACTGAGATCGGCTCCCGTAAGATCTGCCCTGTGAGGTCCTTGTTTTTAAGGGTCGCCCCCCGAAGGTCCCCGCCTGGACAGGATCGGGTCTCCACAAGACGCGCCACATCTCCCGCATCAAACGCAAGGACCGGCGACATCACAAGGCACGAAAGGCCAGCAGGGCCGCGATTTTCCATTTTTTCTTACTCATTCCACTCATTCCTTTATTAGCTGCAGCAGCGTTTCCGGTGCTTTGGGCAAAGTCTCAATGATTTTCCAAGGCGTGTATTTTTTTAAATCTTCCGCCTTGTAGGTCGAACCGCCCTTTACAATCAAGGCCCGCACCCCGATGGCATCAGCGCAGGTGATATCATGGGGCGTATCGCCGATCACAACGGCATCACTCGACGTTACCTCTGGATCAAGGGCTGTCAGTTTTTTCCACAGGGCCCTTGAAAGATCATCGCGAAGCTCACTGATTTCTCCAAAGGCACTGACACGGCGGTCAAAATAGTTATCAATCCCAAAATGGGCAAGTTTTGCCAAAGCGGCCTTTTCACAATTTCCTGTCAAAAGAAGGTTTGTTACATCCGGTGCGGCCTGCGTATAAGCAAGGGTTTCCTTGACAAAAGGCAACAAATGACCATGCCGTTCGGCAAGGGTTTCTGGCAAGCGCTTGGCATAAGCTTCGATGAAGGTCTCTACATCGGATTTTGTGCAGCTTCCTTTGATTTGTTCAATGGCCCGGCGCGCAATATAAGTATCGGTACGTCCGCTCATGCTGTAGGAAAAATTGAAACCATCGACGCCATACAGGTCGCGGATGGTCTCCTTCATGGCTGTAACCCCGGCAAAATTAGTTAGCATCAGCGTTCCATCAATATCCCAAAGTAAATAGTTCATCTTTTTTCCCCATGTCACAAAATAGAGACGTTCCAGCAAGAAGCTTCTTGCTGGAAAAAAGGCACTGAGCCAATGATTCTTAGCATGCTGGGATCATTTTTTCAGCATGAAATTCTTGAGTTTCACTCCAGCGTTTTTAGCCCGCCGCATAGGTTTTACCATCTTCTGGCGCCGCGGTTTCATATCCTCTATATTGCCAAAATCACCGCGTTTGATGACTGTCATCTTTGACTGATCCGGTCCCATTTCCTTACGGATGGCAATGCCCAGTTCCTCAGGAATGAAGTCCCCATTCATGTTCATGATATCGAGGCCAGCATAACCAAATTCTTCGCAGACTCGCAGAATGACGTGCCCACCCTTTACGGGAACCGTAAAGATAAGACTGCCTTCGTCCGGATCTTCATCCAAATAAAAATGAAGGGCCTTGACGGAAAACCGGTCCATACATTCTTTCAAAATGGTTTCGATTTGAATGGGGTCCTGGATAACCGTTTCTAGGCAGCGATACATATCGAGCGCAATTTGTGTTCCTTCTCCAATCACAGGGTTCACATCCTTGTGGGTTTATTTTAAATCTCTTCATTATATCCCACGAATGGACGGACTGTCAAAAAATAAGGAACAGGGTTAGTCTGCTCTCAATAAAATCAAAGGGCCTGCAGCACAAAGCACGCGGCCTTTTACCGCAACATCTGTCAGCTATTGATGGCATTTTAGGAGCAGGAAGGGATACGTGGTCTCAAATCGGTGCGCTAGTTGCGCGTTCCCTATGTTCAGCAAGCTCTTTATCAATCATCGCCAGTTCATCATAAACGGCCCGCACTTTTTCGTTTTCCTTTCCGTATAGCCCTTTGCAAACTATTCCTGCTTCCAAAAGGGCTTCACGGGCGTCTTGGATCCTTCCCATGCCACGCAAGGCCCAAGCCTCATGCTGCCTGTTAATGGCATACTCATGAGTCTTGCCGTAAAATTTCAACAAATAGGCCGCTGCTTCATGATAGACCTGGGCGGCCTTTTCGTATGCCGCTTTTGGTAGAGAATGCTCCCAGCCCATTTAGTGCTGCCGCATAATAGGGATTTTTCCTATCTCCATGAAGTCGAAACTCTGATAAAGCCTTTTCGATGTACTGGTCTGTCTTATCCCCTTCATCCATACGGTAATAGAGAAAGGCAAGCTGGTAATAGACCCGGCCAACATCTTTTTGTCGGCCCGAAAGGAGAAAATAACGCAGGCTTTCTTCCAGCCGTTTCGCCGCTTTTTCAAGTTCTCCCTTTTCCTGATAGACCTGACTGAGATTGAGGTAAAGACTGGCACAGACGGAGACATTCAGCCGTGCTTGGGCCTTATAGATGGCAAGACTTTCTTCAAAAAGGGCAATGGCCGTGTCCTTATCACCCATCTTTCGATATGTTCCGCCCAAATTGTTCAGAAGGGATGCGTATTCCGGCGAATGCCGTCCCCGCTCCTTAAGAAGAGCCTTCCGAAGGCTTTCCATGACACTGATGGATTCTTCAAATAATCCGATTTTCCGATAAAACAGACCTTTTTCATTGGTCACACTGGCCCAATCCAAAAAATTTCCTTTTGTTTCCATCTTTTGCTGCCACTGCGTCAGGAACGTTTCCATTCGTTCCACTGATCCCGTTCTCATCAGGCGGTCCCGAGTTTCCCAAAACTGCTGCATTTCAGTTGTCATCAGGGATTCCTCCTTTACTTATTTCCTATTGTAGCAAAGGTTCAGGCCCCATACTTTGCCCGTTCTATCCCTTCCTGTGCTGGAGCTCTTCTTTTTTGCACAAAAGATGGTGAGATTCAGCAAAAGAATGATGAGAATAGGCACATCATGGAAGACAGCCTTTTTTTTATAATAAAGTCAACAAGATAAGCCACGGCAAAGTGGAAATTCATAGGAGGTTACAACATGGATAACTTTACTTTTTACAGTCCGACCTACTTTGTTTTTGGGAAAGAAACGGAAAAGGAAACCGGCAAATACGTCAAAAAGTATGGCGGCACCAAAGTCCTGATCCACTATGGCGGCGGCAGTGCTGTCCGTTCCGGCCTCATTGCCCGCATTGAAGCATCCCTTGATGCAGAAGGCATTGGCTACGTGGAACTGGGCGGTGTCAAGGCATCCCCTCACGCCGACCTCATCTACAAAGGCATCGATTTTGCCAAGAAAGAAAAAAGTGGACTTCATTCTTGCTGTTGGCGGCGGCTCCGTCATGGACTCGGCAAAAGGGATTGCTTTGGGCGTCCCCTATGATGGAGATTTCTGGGATTTTTACTGCGGCAAGAAGGGCCCTGTTACGGAAGCCCTTCCTGTTGGCTGCGTTGTGACCATCGCCGCTTCCGGGTCCGAAGGATCCACGGATTCCGTGGTCACCCTTGATACGGAAGATGGTCATGAATACAAACGCTGCGCTGACGGCGATATCCTGCGTCCGCTCTTTGCCATCATGAATCCAGAATTGATGATGACCCTGCCGCCTTATCAGACGGCAAGCGGCATTTCCGACATCATGGCCCACTGCATGGAACGGTATTTCTCCCACACCAAAGAATGTGAACTGACGGACCGTCTCCTTGAAGCCGTCATGCTCACCATGATCAAAGAAGCCCGCCGGGTCATGAAAGATCCGATGAACTACGACGCTCGTGCCAACATCATGTGGGCTGCCATGGTAGCCCAAAACAACTCCACCGGTGTCGGCCGCGCCCAGGATTGGGGCACCCACCACATGGACAACGAAATTGGCATCCTTTATGGAGCCAGCCACGGTGCCGGTCTTGCCCTTCTCTTCCCGTACTGGATGATGTATGCCATGAAGACCCAGGGGCCAACTCTCTTTGCCAAATACGCAAGCCGCGTCTGGGGCATTCCCATGGACTTCGAACATCCGGAACTGACTGCCATGGAAGGCATCAAAGCCTTCCAGCGCTTTGTCAAAGAAGACCTGGGCATGCGACCACCATCAGTGAACTGGGCGGCAAAGAAGAAGACATTCCCAAGATGGTCGAAAATATGTTCTACGAAGCACCTAACCATGGGAACTTTGTCAAACTGACGCCGGAAATTGCAGCGGAAATCTACAAGATGGCCCTGTAAGAACGCGTCTCATTGCACTCTCGCGTAATACCTCCTTCTAGATAAGTCAACCCTTCTACGCAAAAATGCGGACCGTACTCCCCCTCTCACGGTTCGCATTTTTGTCATTTTTATTTGGTGCACAAATCGCGCCAATTTGATGTAGTTTCGCACCGTCATACGTCTCGTTTTGGTGCCCATTAAGCGGGGATGGCTGCAGCGCAGCAGCTATGTTGTCACAATGCCGTTTTTGTCCATGGATGAGCAAATGCATAAAGAAAGAGAGACTGTAAAAAAATTAAGAGGATTCATTTTTTCACAGTCTCTTTTTTGCGTACCCGCACTAGATTTTTTCCAGATCAATCTCATCCCGCTTGATATGGTACTGTAGGTTCTGCCGGCTCATGCCAAGTTCCCTGGCGGCGGCAGAAATATTGCCGCCCGTCCGTTTGAGGGCCTGCACAAGGGCGGCACGCTCCACATCGCGAAGGGTCTTGCGGCTCCGTCCCAGCTTTTTACCCATTCCTTGGGATAACGACTGCAGTGAGCTTACCGGTACTTCCATATTCACAAAATGCTCGGGCAGGCATTCCACCGTAAGGGTCGCCCGTTTTTCCGGCAGCATGTTCATAGCATATTCGATGGCGTGCTGCAATTCCCGCACATTGCCTGGCCAATCGTAATGGGTAAAGATATCAAGGACGTGGGGATCGACAGTCTGGACATTCCGTTCCAGCTGCTTATTGTAGCGGGCAATGAAACTTTGGATCAAAAGAGGAATATCTTCTTTACGTTCCGCAGGGGCGGGATGCGGATTCCAACAACACCTAAGCAGAAATACAGGTCCTGCCGCAGCTTATGGGCGGCAAGAGCTTCTTCAGGAGGGATATTGATGTTTGATAGGACGCGGACATCCACTTTCCGTTCCCGCGTGCTTCCTACGCGCCGCACCGTACCTTCCTGGAGGACGCGCAGCAGCTTGGGCTGAAGATTGATGTTCATAGAGTTGATTTCATCAAGGAGCAGGCTGCCGCCATTTGCCTGTTCAAAGAGTCCTGGATGGGATTCGGCGCCTGTATAGGCACCCTTTTCTGTTCCAAAAAGCAGCCTTCAAGAAGGTTTTCCGGGATGGCCGCACAGTTGATGGCAAGAAAGGTTCCCTGTGCCCGTCTGCTGGCGTTGTGGATACTCTGGGCAAAAAGTTCCTTGCCGGTTCCTGTTTCACCGTAGATCATGACAGATGAAGAGGACTTTGCTACCTGCTTGCAGCGGTCCACAAGAACGCGCATGGAATGGCTTGATGAAATGATATCTTCAAAATGGTATTTTGCATGGAGCACACTATCGTGACTTTTTTTCCCCTTGATCTGGGCATCCTGGCGGAGTAGTTCATCCTGCAATTCAAGGATCTTGCGGTGCAGGGAATCAAGCTGACTGAAGTCTTCCATGACGCTGTACGCGCCTAGGACCTGGCTGTTTTTAAAGATGGGATAGTTATCCGATACGATATCAACTTCTTTCCCATTGAAGGTCTCGTATTGCTGGCGCTGGTTAAGGTAAGGTTTTTCCGCTTTAAGGACTTTGGGAAGCAGGAGCGGCATATCACTTTCACTCTTATAGACTTCATCCATACTCTTACCAACAACAGTTTCATTGAGCAGACTATCCATGCGAACGGCAGCATCGTTCAAAAAGAGGATTTGTTCTTTTTCGTCGCATAAAATGACGGACTCGCTGATCCGGTTCAGGACGTTTTGAAACATCTCCCGGTACACGTCGCAGGCAGCATCCCGAAAGACGATGAGTTCCATGCCTTCCGGGATTCCCTGCACAAGCGGGCACTTGACGCGGCGCACCCATTTTTCAAAAGCAATATGAGCAATCTGTTTATCTTTCAAGGGAAGCAAAAGAGGCCGTGCATTATCGGGCACAGGCGTACCAACCCCTTCAGACATTGCTAAGAAAGATTTACCCACTTCATTGATGGCCGCAATGATTCCATTTTTCTGGACCAGCATGGCTCCCATGCCAAGGCTGACAAAAAAGTCATGACTTCCTGCCACTTCATGTTCTTCAACCACCCTATCCTAAACTACATTTTCTCTCGCACCCATAATAGCCTATTTATTTTATCATAGCCCAAATTTTTCCCTGCGTAAAGAATTTACTTAGGAATGAACGATTCGGGAAAACGCGAAAAGACCTGTCGAAGACAGGCCTTTTGCAAAAGAAATGATTTATGCGTCGGAACCGATTTTCAGGACTTCGCGCATGAACTTGATGCTCTTTCTCATGCCTTCCAGTTCCTTTTGGCGTCCTTCTTCGAGGCTGTATCCGCTCAGCGGCAGCTCGATTTCAAGGTCAATGGTATCAAGTTCTTCCGGCGCTTCAGCGCGCAGGATCTTCATGATTTCCACAACATCGACGTCACCGTCGCCAATGGCACAGCCCAAGGAGTGGGTCCCGTCAGGATCAGCAAAGATTTTGTTGTCGCAGAAGTGGACGCAGTAGCAGTAAGGCGCCATTTTCTTTACGCATTCAGCAATGCCTTCGCCGAGGATGAGAGAGTTGATCGTGTCGCAGCAGGCTCCGATCTGGGGATGGTTGAGTTTTTTCACCATCCAGACTACTTCATCAGCAAAGAGGTCACAGTGGTTTTCAATGGCAATCTTGAGACCATATTTTTCAATGGTAGGGATGTTCTTTTGGAACTCCATAACCACGCGGCTCATCTGTTCCATGGCTTCCGGTGACATGCATGCATGTGTGAAAGGGCGGGAATGACGAATATCCGTGCTGTATTTGACGAGTTTGGCCCCCATAGCATGGGCAATTTCCAAGGATTCCTCAATGGTCGAATTGACGCGGGGATCACTCGGAGCATCAAAGGAGATATTAAGTTCCAGGTCAAGGCCCCGTTTTTCTGCTTCCTTTTTCACCATTGCCAGGTGTTCCGGGCTCGTATCGTTGTCGAGGTCAACAAGGGTGATATGAAGCACTTCGATATGTTCCTTTTTGGCAAGGTCCATGAGGTCGATGAGGGAACCGGCCTTTTCAAAAGCATAGGTCTTGCCTTCGCTCTGGAAGCCCCAGCTTTCCCCGTAACCGCTCAGGTGAAGGGTATAACTGTGCATGCCGAGTTTGAACTTTCTGTTGCTGTTTTTTCCCGTAATCTTGTCCATTTTCAATTCTCCTTTGTTGTTAGTTTATCCAACAGCGTCGATGCCGTTAGCTTCCCGGAAAAGTTTGGGCGTCATTCCCGTAATGCTGTGAAAAGCCGGGTAAAGGTGGAATTGCTGCTGTAGCCGACCATGATGGCAATGTCCATCATGGAATAATGGGTCTTTAAGAGCAGTTCTTTCGCCCGCTCGATGCGGATACGCCGCAGGTAAAGACTGGGTGAGCAGCCCGTCTGCTGCTTAAACCAATCGTTGTAGTAAGTCACATTGTAATTTTCCATTTCAGCCAGCTGGTTCACTGTAATGGGCAGGTCATAGTGTTCGCTCAGATAGCGGATACTTGGGGCTGCGCAGTTATCCATCAGTTTGCTGTAAAGGTAGCTATAAAGATAGGATACAGAATTGCTTTCTGGATTCTGCCGCAATTCGGCCTGGATGAGCTCCACGAGCTGGGCAATCTGCCCCACCATAGAAATGACGATGGGGTAGGAAAGCATAATGCCTTCCTTTTCATCGACGATTTCCTTTGATAGATTGATGGCAAGGAGTTTTCCTCGATAGCTGCACTGATGATCCATCTTAGGCGGTACAAGGCACAATTCCTGGGGTGTGACAGTATAGTCCGAATTGCCAATGGATAATTCCATCGTTTCTCCCATAGGCACGAGGATTTGGGGATATTCGTGATGATGGGCACCAAAACATTCCTGAAAGACCTCGATATCAAACTTTTGGCTTAACATACTCATTCCCCTCTCTCAAAGAATCAGTAATCCGCGTAAAGAAGGTTTTTGATGACAACGTCAAGGCCCTTGACCTTGGCCGAAATCCGGTCATCAGGGCAGCCACTTCGTCTGTTTCGGGAGCCGCCTTAAGGCGATGGCTCTTTGAAGCAAGAAGGGGGCTGCAGAGCTTCACATTCATCAAGAAGAGCCACAGCGTCGGCACGGTCATGATAAGACCGCCGATGTTAAGCAATCCCTTGACAGCATTCATGCCGCCTGAGACGACAAGAAGATAGGCGACAGCGGAAATGGCCACACCGAGGATGATCTTGAGGGTCTTCGGCGGTTCAGCGTCAATTTCCTGACCGTGGACGCAGAGCGTTGCAAGCGCTGCCGTATTAGGGTCTGCCAACGTGATGAAGGACAGGCACACCGTAATGAGAAAGGCGAGCTGTACGAGCTTCCCCCGCGGCATGGTGCCAAGGACCTGATAGAGAGCAGTCTGCATGCCTTCTTTTTGAATCATGGCCCACACATCAAAGGTTCCACTCGTCTGGACGGAGATGGTCTGGCCAGCGAAGATGGCGATGAAAAGGCAGCAGAAAAGGGACGGAACAAGGATTTCCACAAGAAGAAATTCCCGCACGGTGTGCCCCTTCCCCATGCGGGCAAGGAACATGCCGATAACGGGTGCATAGATAAAGAAAGAATTCCAGAAGGTGATTGGCCATTCGTTCGCCCACTGATCCATCGGGGCCAGCGTATTGTTGTACGTGATTTTGTGCCAGAAGTTATCCATAATGTCGCCAATGGCTTCTGTACCGATTTTTCCAATGAAGATGGAATCTCCCGTTACGACGACGTAGAGCATCAGACCAAAGAAGAAAAACATGCACGCCGTAGATACATAGGTAAGCCCCTTATTGATACCCGTCACGCAGGAAATGATGAAAAAGCCGGCCACAACAACGGTCAGGATGAAGTACATAAAGGGTCCTGCGGGATGCCAAAGACGGCATTGATACCGCCGCTGATCTGCATAAGACCCGCTGCCATGGAGTTTGAGACGCCGCAGGCAACGGCATAGCCGCAGAACATGTGAAGCAGGCTCGTCAAGTGACGGTGCTTGCCACCTAGCGTGCGTTCCAGCATGGGCCCCATGGAAAGGGACTTTTGGTAGTTAAAGCAAAGGAGCGCAAAAGCGCAGGCCGGAATGGAATAAATGAAGTACTGGACAAAGGACCAATGAAACATGGCCTGACTGACAGCAAAAATCGCCGCGTCCCTGCTTTCCGGCAGAGCGTGGATGGCAGCCGGCGGCTGCATGAAATGATAGAGCGGTTCGCCCATGGCCCAATAAAGCAGACCGCAGCCAATACCGCCGCAGATGGAAATGGAGTACCACTGCCAGGTCGTAAAGTCCGGTTTGGCATCAATTCCGCCAATCTTGACATCACCCCATTTGAAGATGATGAGGACCATCCCCAAAATGACGGAAAAGACAGCAAGGAGGTTGATCCACCAGCCAAAGTAATCTCCTATGAGGTAGAGCATCTTTGACATGACAAAGCCAAACTTTTCCGTAAAGAAAATACCTAAAATGATTTCTATCGTAAGAAGAAGCCCAATGACGATGAGGACTTCTTTATATAATTTTCCTTTTAATTTTTCTTCCATCGATTCATCCTCTCTTTTTAGGTTTCAATCATTGTACGGTAATATTGTAGGTACGAAGAATCTTGCGGCAGCGATCCATCATATCCAGCGTCGGGGTCTTGACGGATTTCATCATGTAGTCGCGGCCCAGTTTCTTATAGGTCACACTCCCCAGTGCGTGATACGGTAAAAGCTGCAGATAGACCAATCTGTCAAGATTTTGGCAGAATGTGCCAATCTTGTGGAGTTCTTCCTCCGAATCGTTGACTCCAGGAATGAGAGGGGTCCGGAGAATCATCTGAAACCCTCCCTTCTGGCGGTCCAAAAACTTAATATTATGAAGAATGATGCGATTATCAACACCGCAGTACTTTTTGTGAAGGCTCGGCGTGACCGCTTTGAGATCAACGTAAAACGTATCAACATAAGGAACCATAGCGGCAATAGTTTCTTCTTTTCCAAAGAAACTTGTTTCGACGGCTGTAGAAATGCCTTCCATCGAGCCGCCTTCAAAAGAGCAAGAGAGAAATCAGGCTGGGCCAGGAGTTCCCCTCCGGAAAGGGTCATGCCCCCTCCGGAGATGAAGTAGAACGCGGTATCCTTGCGGACTTCCTTCATGACGTCCGTGACAGTCATTTCCGTTCCATAGGATTTACTGCCGTCCACCGTCGTTTCAACTTGAAACGCCTGACTTTCCGGCGTGGAACACCACTGACAGCGAAGCGGGCATCCTTTTAGGAAGACGACTGTCCTCATGCCATCACCATCATGGATGGAAGATCGCTCGATGCGAAGCACCATTCCTTTTGTCTGTTCCAGCGTCATTGCTCCTCATTCCTCTCTTGTCTTAGCCTATTGATTGTCCTTAACGGGCTGATTCGGTCCAGTGGTTGATTTCCGTACGTCCAATGATTTCATCCTGCGTTTCCTTGCCGAGTTCGACAAAGAAAGCTGTGTAGCCAGCCACACGGATGAGCAGGTCGCGGTGATCGTTCGGGTGTTTCTGGGCATCGATCAAGGTTTCGCGATCGACGCAGTTGATCTGGGCATGGTAAACACCAAGTACGCTCATGGTCTTTACCATGTTCATAGCATGAGTCATACCGTTTTCACCCTTGATGAGATCCGGTTCGAACTTCATATTGAGCTGCGTGCCCTGGGTAAAACGCGCATGCGGCAGGTGGCTGACTGATTTTAAAAGGGCCGTCGGGCCATTGACGTCCGTACCGCCCGTAGCACCGATGCCATCCGTGAGCGGTGTCGTTGCCTTGCGTCCGCTCGGCAGGGCCCCTACCACTGGCCAATCGGCGTATTGCCTGATACAGGCAACATACCCAAGGTCATCTTGCCAAAAACCGTATCGTATTTTTCGAACTGGTCTGCCACATGGTTGAAAATTTCACCGACACAGAAGTCAGCCCGCGGATCATCATTGCCATATTTTGGGGCTTCAAGGCAAAGCTTCTGGATATCTTCATAACCTTCGAAGTTGGCATCGAGGGCCTTGATGAGAGTATCCATGGAGATCTTCTTTTCATCGAAGACAAGGTACTTCACATCAGCGATGGAGTTGATGATATCAGCCTGACCAACTGTAATGACACCGCCGCCAGCATTGTATTGGGCACCGCCTGGCTGGCTGTAGTCCTTGCCGACTTCCATACAGTGCTCATAGCTAAGAGACAGGGTCGGAACAGGGCGATAGTTCATGCTCAGGTAATCAAGGAGCTGGTTGCAGCTCACGATGACATCAACGGCATAGTCAATGTGCTTTTTCACGGCAGCAAAGAAATCGTCAAAGGTCTTGAAGTTTCTCGGATCCCCTGTGTGGATGGAGACCTGTTCGCCCGTAATGCGGCTTTTGCCGTCATTTAAAGCAAATTCAACCATGGCACCCATATTGATATCGGCAATGTCCGTATATTGCTTCATCTTCCAGACAGGTTCGTTTCTACGCAACCGCAGGGGTTCCAGTTCCAAGCTTCACGAAGAGGAATGCCCTTGTTCTGGAGCATCTGGATACCTACATCGTTGGAGTAGATGGCCGGCATCGTAAGGCCCATGCCGATGGATTCGATGGCTTTACGGAGCAGGGAATCAGGGTTCTTGGAAATGCTGTAGGTCATGGCCATGTTCGGTTCCTTGAAACGAACATCTTCCGTGGCCTGAATCATCATGTAACTCAATTCGTTGCTGGCGTCGTTGCCATACTGGTCAATACCGCCGCAGCTCGTCTGGACCGTAATGCAGTAGCCGGCGGCATACTGAGCTGTAACTTCATCCTGGAAAAGGGACATTTCAGCCACTTTGATCCACAGGCAGTCAAGAAGTTCCTGAGCATCGTCATCCGTGAGGATTCCCGCTTCCTTGTCTTTCTTATAGTACGGATAAAGGTACTGATCGAGTCGGCCCAAGTTATAGCTCGAAGCATTCTGTTCCATGAAGCAGGCATATTCATAGGAAATGATGCTCTGGCAGGCTTCATAGAAGGTGCGGGCCGGATATTCCGGTACGTGACGGGTGACTTCAGCAATCTTTAAAAGTTCAGCCTTGCGAACGGGATCGTCGCATTCAGCGGCCATCTTTTCAGCAAGATCGGCATGACGGTGGGCCAGCAGGATGACAGCGTCAGCAGCTTTGATTTCTGCTTTATAGAAGAAGCTCTTTTCAAGGTCGCCCGGGTTGGCATCGTCCAGTTTAGCCAGGGCATCTTCTGCTTCCTTACGGATTGCAGCAAGACCCTTGGTGAGGATGCGCATCCAGCCCGGCGTGTTTTCGCCATAGCCGCGAACAGCTTTACGGTCGATGAAGATGGCGCCGTTGGCACGCAGCCGTTTGGCATCTTCTGGAAGCATGAGGTTCCAGCGGTCAAAGACGCATTTATTTTTCCAGTAATTCTGGACTTTTTCAGTGTAGACTTTCTTCCCTTCTTCACTCAGGTAGAAGGGGTCGAAAGGACGGGTGCTGATCGTGTCCAGTTCTTTTGCGATGACGCCAGAAGCGCTGTCCGGGTTCAGGATGCCGCAGCGAGGTTTAAAGCCAACACTCCGACCAGCAGTTCATGAGGCTGGATATAGATGTTTTTCTTGGCGCATACATTGTAGTAGCCGTTGGCGCGCTGGATGATCCAGGGCTGCCCTTCCATCTCCTTGAACCCCTCTGTAAAGAACGCTGCGTCGTAAACGTCCATGTCAACGCGGGTTTGGAGGTACTGCTGACGCAATGCCTCAATTCGTTTCATGTACTCTTTTGCCATAATAATGCCTCCCTTTTCCTGCAATAACGTGATTTCCCAGGGAAATCTTTAAATGACTCCATTCATCTACCTTATTACGTAGCAAATCTTATGCCAATTCTCATATTTTTTATTCCGTTTCTAGGTGTAAGAGTCGGAATTATCAGTCTACTTGCGCCTTCTCGGTTTTTTATCTATATCATTTTGTGCAGTTTCTTTTCTTAAGGTTCTTTCTAAACAGCTCCCTATTATGCTAATTTTGCACTTTTTGCATGCAAACTATTTTGCGCTTCAGTTGGAGCAGCATATTCCCTGCCCATTTATTTGCACCCTTGGATTTATCAAGGCTAATGGGAGAGTTTTTCTTCAGCATCCCGCAGGGAATCATACCCATAAGCATGGACCGTTGCCCGCAGAATTTCTTCGTTCAGGTTGACGTCTTTTTCCAGGCAGCCCATGAGATAGGCCTCATAAAGGGCCAAGGTCGCTTCTGAATAAGTCAGGAGCTCTCCTTTGAGATAAGTCTCAAAGGCTGTATCAGCACTCCCGTCCTGGGTAATGCGCCTGCCTTTTTGGGAAAGGGCCGGGTATTTTTTAGCGATTTCTTTCTGCCAGTCCATATGGATGGCAGCAATGCGCAGGACGCGTCCTTTCTTTTCATCTGTAACTTGAGGCAGCAGATCCCGCACTTCCTTAAATTCCTTAGGCGAGGTCCACATCATCATATACCCGTATTTTTCGGCAAGAAGGTTACGTCCTTCTGCCTGAGCTGCCCTTAAATCGTTTTCATAACTTTCCAGAAGGGGCACATTCCAGGAAAGGAACTGGCTGCCCTCATGATGAAGAAGGTTTTCCGATCATCCTGGCAGGACGCCCGTCCGCGATATTACGGACCTTATCAAAAAGAGTCCATTCCCGCTCAATGAGGCGCTGAATGAGTTTCATTTTTTCCATAGTCTTGGTTCCTCCATGATATTGCGGCGGCGCAGCTCGTCGTCGTTGATCTTTGCCTGTACGTAAAGTGCATGCTCTGTAAGAAAAGTCCCCACGCCTTCCGGAACAAGTCCTGCATCCATCAAGGCGCGGGAAAGTCTTCCTGAAATTGCTTCCATGAGGGCCATGGACCGTTCTGTGTCCTGCGTCATAAGAAGGTCTTCAAATAAAGGCAGCGTGCCATACGTTTCGGAAAGGGTACCTACGCTCCGATAAAGCCATTTATAAAAAGGCGCATAGGCGTGGTTCAAATGATGGATCAGCTGCATAGCAGAAAAGAGAAATCCACTCTTGGAAAAAGTCATGGCTCCTAGGTCTTTCCGGGCAGTGCAGCGAGGATAGTTATACTGCCCCGCTTGAGCCATATAAAATAGGTCATGGGCCATCTTTGTCAACCACACATCGCGGGGGCAGGCGGTTTTGAGCCGGTGCCTTGTTTCTGTCATCGCTCCCGGTGCGTCATAAAACAGGGACCGTTTACAGCCATGGAAAGACGCGCTTCATCGCAGTGCATCCAGTCCGCCAAGGTCTGGGGTCCTTTTTCAAATCCAGTTAAGCGCTGAAAAAAAACTTCTATAATAAGGACGCCAACTCTCTTAGGACCGTCCAATTCCCGCCGAGGCGGCATGCAAAGGAAGCTTTTGGGAAGGGATGCATAGAGCTGACGAAGCCGTTCTTCCCATTGGGGGGCGTCCTTTTTCTCAAGAAAGAGCATGACGCCGGGGCCCAATCATGGTCCCGGGAAATGGCGTCATCAAAAGAAAAACATTCGGACCCTTCGCCGCAAAGGCCCGCCGCAAGGTGGGGCAGCACGTCAGGAAGATCCGTTTCGATTTTAGGACGAGCCACTTCTTCCCAAAAGCGGTGCGAAAGAGCAAGTCCCTGCATCATAGCATCTCTCCCGTAAGGCGTGACGCAAGGGTTTTCATTTTCTTCACCTTACGGTGATTTTTGCCCCATAGAGCTTCGTAAATAGCGCCTGCCATAAGGCAGCAGGCGGCTGCCTTTTCGCGTTCCCCCATTTTTTCGTAAAGGGTGCCCCGATTTTGAAAGGTAATGCCATATTCCTCATTTTCTCCGAAAAAGCGTTTGACCCAATCTGCTGCGTCTTCAAAGTGACGAAGAGCAAGGTCATACTGCCCTTTTTTGGTATAAAGGCTGCCTAAACCGTTAAGGACCGCTCCATAATGGACGCGACCTTCTTCCGGACAGGCTTCATAGGAGGATTTAGCCATCTTGTAAGCTCGCAGTGCCTCGTCGTCCTGGTCCATACCTGCATAAAGAATGCCCAGGTTGCAGCACGTAATGGCCCGTTCTTCAAAGCGATCACTTACTTTCATGAGCCGTGCCAAGGCCTCTTCAAGAGCAGCCGCGGCTTCTTTAGGGCGTTCCATTTCCTGATAAAGAATGGAAAGGTTATTGAGACAGGATAAATAGGCATAGGATTCCTTCTCCCCCGCCTCAGTCAGGATCTCCATGGCCTCGTCATAAAGGCTTTTGGCACCGCTGTAATCTTTGGCCAGCCGTTTTGTGCCCGCAAGATTAATGAGAAGCGTTGCATAAGGAACGCCCCTCGTCTCTCCCCGATCATCAAGGATTTCCTTTGCCTTCATAAAAGCGGCATAGGACGCTTCATAATAGCTGCGGCCGCGGTAAAAGGAGCCCAGTTCATTTAAGGCTGACAGCATAAGGTCAGATTCTCTCCCCTCTTCATAGGTGCTGTTTGCAATTCCCGTTAGATAGCTTCCACACCTGCCGCGTCGCCCTTTTCGTAAAGAGCATCAAGGTGCTCATAGAATTCGTGGACCGTTGTCATTTTAAGTTTTTCCTTTCTGATGAAAAGAAGGACTTCCTTCACGCCCGTCCGGCATCAAGAAAGCCCTCCAAATGGTCAGTGCCTTATGGCTGGTTGATCACACATTCTTTTTTTGTGTCCGCGTCAATACGATCTTTATTGATATCCATCCAAAGGTCACAGTTCTCAATCCCCAGTTTTTCCGGATTGAAATAAGGCATTTCCACACCGGCATTACGCTGCGCAATATAGTCATCATAGGTTTTCTTGACAACAGGCAGGAGTAGGAGCAAGGCGATGAGATTGAACCAGGCCATGAGGCCAAACATGACTTCACTGATGGCCCACGCCGTCGTCGCCGTTACGTTAGCCCACACGAAGAAGAAAATCGGCATCAAGATACGAATGATCCAAATTCCTGTCTTACGCAGATGGGGATGAGTATCCTTCATCAAATAAGCAAGACCCGATTCGCCTTCATAGTAGTAAGCAATACAAGTGGAATAAGCAAAACAGGTAAGGGCAATGGCAACAAGGGAACCGCCAGCACCAAAAGCGGTCTTGGCCGCCTCCTGGACCCAGACAACACCCGCCGTATTGGTTGCTGCCTGTTCGGCCATGGCAGAAGACCCGGACCCAACATACATATAAGCCTTTCCATCAGGTCCAAGGACGTTGAAGCAGTCCGTAACAAGGGCCATCATGCCGGAACAGAAGCAGACAAGGACGTCAACATAAACGGAAAACGAGTTGACAAGGCCCTGGGTGGCAGGATGCGGCGTTTCTGCCGTTGCACCAGAAGGCGGCGTTTCACCAAAGCCAGCGCCGGAAGAATTGACAGCACGTTTGACGCCGTAGGAAAAAGCAGTTCCCATCATGCCACCGAAGACAGCACCCGAATCAAAAGCACTGTCAAGGACCATCCGAATGGTCGGCATAAAGGCATCAGCTTTGCAACCATGACGTAGATGGCAAGGACCAGTAACCAATGGTCATAAAGGGAACGATAATAGTCGAAATCTTGGCAATGCGGCGGATTCCGCCAGAAATAACAGCAAAAAGCAGGAGAGCAATGACGCCGCCTGTAACAGGCCGGGCAACGCCAAAGCTGTTTTCAAAAGCATGGCAATATTGTTGGCGCTCGGTCCCGTTACAAGGATTGGTACGCCAATGCTGCAGAACAGGGCAAAAACAATGGCCATAAACTTACCCAAGGCCTTATGGCGGATGCCTCGCTCCATATAGAAATAGGGCCGCCGCGGTACTGGCCATCCTGACGGATCTTGTAGATCTGACCTAAGCTGTTTTCCGTATAGGAGACAGCCGATGTAGCAAGGGCCGTTACGAGCATCCAGAAGACTGCACCCGGTCCGCCATAGAGGATAGCTACCATGACACCGCCGATGTTGCCGACGGCAACACTGTAGGCAACAACGGAACAGAACGTTTCAAAAGGAGACAGTCCTTCCATGGAACCTGAGCCCGAGCGGAGGAGCTTCCATTGAAGAGGGATCTTCGTAATATTGCCAAATTTCATGGCAAAGCAGAAAATCAAAGCCGAACCAAATGTCAAGATGATCAGAGGGGTGGACCAAATCAGGTTATCTAACCACATAATGAAATCAGACATAAACTTTCCTCATTTCTTTGACAGATAGGAAAGCCACATCTGGCAGCAAGTGGAACCTCTCGGTCCCAGGAAAGGGCGTCCTCAAGAAATTCCGTCAGCGAGTCGCTTCTTTCCCTTGTTACCAGTTAGGGCTTCCTAGGAGAACCATATTCAGTTAGTCAGGGTCCCTGTTGCGTACGGGGTGCATCTTTTTCTTTATTAAGGTAAAGTGAAGAGGCAATAGAAGAGGCCGCCTTCTCTATTTCTATAGAATCGCGCTCAATGCAGCAGGCCTTCTGAGAAGATTATTTACGGGTCTAGTGAAGAATTTTTCAGGTTTCTATTTGTATAATAATTGCTAATTTTCTGTATATTTTATAGTAAAAAGAAAGAGTGAAGGCTCCTTACGATGGAAGTCCCTTAGAATAATTGTGAAGGCAGGATTTTGGCTTCATTAAAAAGTGGGGAGAGCCTTTCCGTTAACAGCCCTCCCCATTTTTGCAACGCGCTAGAGGCAGCCCAAAGGGTGCACTGCAGTCATGGATTATGCTTTCGGCGTGAATTCACCTTCGCGCAGGTACTTCTGGAGCTGAGCATCCGTCATATGGCCAATGTCGAGGTAATCCAGCGTGTACTTGCTGCCGGCAGCCAGATCCCGTTTTAGCATGGTGCTTGCAAGAAGGATCATGGAGTCGATGATCGGGGTCGGTACATTGTATTTCTTGCCGAGCTGGCTCATGAGGTAGCAGCCAACTGGAACGTCTTCCGTGATGTACCGGTTTTCCAGGTCGAACGGACCATCGCCGAAGAAGTTTTCATATTTTTCTTCATACGGTACAGCGAAGTCAGGACCCATGTATTCTTTCCCATACATGGTGGTACGGGAGAAGAAGTCTTCATAGTTTACGGTGCAAAGGTCGATGCTCATGGCCTTGGCAAGGGCTTTTTCTTCTTCCCAGAAAGCAGCCTGGACTTCAGCAATAGCCGGGCAAGCACCGAACCCATAGAGGGAGTAGTTCTTCTTTTCCTGCCCCAGGACGGTGTCGAAGTTCTGCATGGTGGAAACGGCCAGAACCGTGCCAGGAACGTGGATAACAGGGTTGACGTTGGACAAGTTGATATCCATGACGGTGTTGCCTGTTACAAATCCGTGGTGGAATTCCTCCCCCTTCTTGGAGATGGTGACTTCGCCTTCTGCGTCGATGATGGCACCAAAAGCAGGAATGTAGTAAGCAGAAGCCATGAAAGCTTCGTTATCTTTGGTCGGCAGGGCGCAGCGCGGATCGTGGTGATGCGGTCTTCAACCTTGCATTCGTTGGTCGTAACGCCGCCGCGTTTCACAACACGGATACCGTAAGGAGCGGTGTACCAAGAACCAACGATGACTTTCTTAGTGCATTTCAGTTCGCGCATTAGTTTGCGGAATACGAGGGTACCGCAGTTATCCGGCAGGATGTGAATGACTTGCCCATCTTCGAGAAGAGGAATCAATTCACGGAAGATGCCTTCGTGAGCGATAGCAACAGTTGCCACGATGATGATGCCAGCACCCTTGACAGCTTTTGCCATGTCATCGGTTGCAAGGGCAACTTTGGCCGTTCCTTTGCGAGTGTAACCAAAGAAGCTGAACTGGTTGCCCGAAAGGGTAATGCCCGTCTTTTCAATGTTCAGGAAATTCGTTTTAGCGAATCTCGGCTGATCCCAGATGCGGACTTCCTTTCCTGCAAGGGCACAGTCAGCAGCCATCGTCTTGCCGACAGCACCGCCACCCAGTACAGCAATTGGCATGTCTTTCAAATAGCTCATATCCATTTGTTCGTTCCTCCTTTATTTGGTACCGGCTCTCCGGTCCATTGGCTTGGATTTGTCTTCCTTGCCTTTTGTTGCCTTAATTATAGTGAACTTCTCTTTTGCACTCTTTGCGGAAACACGCAATTTATTTGCCAATTTTCAGGTATCGCAAAAATGGCCCTTCCCTTTTCAAAAAGCATCCAATATAAGACGGGGAAAGGATCTGTCAAATTTTTTGCATTTTCTTTCTTTGAAGAGAGGGTGAAAAAAGTGCAAAAAATATGTGATGGGGTGCAAAGCATCAAAAGGACAAAACGGGTATAAATGAAGTAACAAGATACAAAGGTGGACTTTTCCGAAAGCGGCTTTCGCTTTCGCTATGAAATCCATTATTAAGGGAGGATGTATCATGACCAAGAAAATCGAAATCATGGATGGGAACCAGGCTGCGGCCTACATTTCCTACGCCTTCACAGAAGTGGCTGGGATCTACCCCATCACCCCGTCATCCCCGATGGCGGAACATGTCGATGAATGGGCGGCCAACGGTAAAAAGAACCTCTTCGGTCAGCCTGTCCACGTTGTTGAAATGCAGTCCGAAGGCGGTGCTTCCGGTACTGTTCACGGTTCCCTGCAGTCCGGCGCCTGACGACAACCTACACGGCTTCCCAGGGGCTGCTCCTCATGATCCCGAACATGTATAAGATTGCCGGCGAAATGCTCCCTGGCGTCTTCCACGTATCGGCCGTACCTTGAGTGCGCATGCTCTCTCCATCTTTGGAGACCACTCCGACGTCATGGCCGTACGCAATACGGGCTTTTCGATGCTGGCTTCAACGAGTCCGCAAGAAGTCATGGACCTCGGTGCTGTAGCACATTTAGCAGCCATCCACTGCCGGATGCCTTTCCTGCACTTCTTCGATGGCTTCCGTACGAGTCACGAAATCCAAAAGATTGACGCCCTCGATTACGAAGACCTGAGACCTTACGTTGATTACGATGCCATCAAGGCCTTTCGCAAAAACGCCCTCAATCCGGAACATCCAGCCACCCGCGGCTGCACCGTCAACCCGGATATCTTCTTCCAGTGCCGCGAAGCCTGCAATACGCGCTTTGCCGCCATTCCGGATGCTGTTGAGCACTACATGGATGTCATCAACAAACTGACGGGACGTGATTACCGTATCTTTAATTACTATGGTGCTCCTGACGCGGAACGGGTCATTGTCATCATGGGTTCCGGTGCGGAAACGGCCAAGGAAACGGTTGATTTTCTCACGGCCAAAGGCGAAAAGGTCGGTCTCCTCGTTGTCCACCTCTATCGTCCCTTCGCAGCAGACCGCTTCCTTGCAGCCATGCCGAAAACGGTCAAGAAGATTGCTGTTTTGGACCGCACGAAAGAACCGGGCGCCATGGGCGAACCGCTCTACCAAGATGTCAGCAGCCTCTACAAGGCAAAAGGCGCCGATGTCACCATCGTCGGCGGCCGTTATGGTCTTTCTTCCAAAGACACGACGCCGGATCAGATGCTTGCCGTCTATAAGAATCTTGCCCTTGACACACCAAAAAATGACTTCACCATTGGTATCGTCGATGATGTGACGAATACGAGCCTACCCAAGGCCGAGGCCATCCACACGGCACCGGAAGGTCAGATGAGCGCTGAATTCTGGGGCATGGGGTCTGACGGGACGGTCGGCGCCAATAAAAACTCCATCAAGATTATTGGCCACACGACGGACCTCTACTGCCAAGCCTACTTCGTCTATGATTCCAAGAAATCGGGCGGTCTTACTCAGAGTCACCTGCGTTTTGGCAGGAACCCCATCCGCAGCCCGTACCTCATCCAGGCCGCAGATTTTGTTGCCTGCCATACACCGAGCTACGTGACAAAATATGATATGGTGAAGAACCTCAAAGAAGGCGGCACATTCCTTCTTAACTGCGCCTGGAGCGATGAAGACCTTGACCGGCACCTGCCTGCTTCCATGAAGCGCGCCCTTTATGCCAAAAAAGCCAAATTCTATACCATCAACGCAACGGCCATTGCTCGTTCCATCGGCCTTGGCAACCGCACCAATACGATCCTTCAAGCTGCTTTCTTTAAGCTCCTTGGCATCATTCCTGTGGAAGAAGCGTCAAGGCCATGAAGGAAGCCATCTATAAGACCTACTTTATCAAGAAGGGTCAGGCTGTTGTCGATAAGAACTATGCTCCATCGATCACGGCATCAACGAGCTCCACAGCGTCACTATTCCCGAAAACTGGAAAGATGCTCAGGATGCTCCCAAGCAAGACAAAGCCCCAGCCTTTATCAAGGAAGTCGTCAACGTCATGAACCGTCAGGAAGGTGAAGTCCTCCCCGTTTCGACCATGACCAAGTACGGGCTCGAAGATGGGACCTGGCCTGCTGGCACGACGAAGTACGAAAAACGCGGAGCTGCCGTGGAAGTACCTGAATGGCAGACAGCAAACTGCATCCAGTGCAACCAGTGCGCCCTCGTCTGCCCGCACGCAGCCATTCGTCCGATCCTCGTTGATGCAAAGGAACTGGCCGCTGCTCCTGCCGGTTTTGCAACGAAGAAAGCCATCGGTCCAGCCCTTGCTGCCTACGAATATCGCATGCAGGTCTCTCCGCTTGACTGCACGGGCTGCGGGAGCTGCGTCAATGTCTGCCCAGCCAAGGAAAAAGCTCTCGTCATGAAGCCGCTTGAAACCCAGTTGCCTCAGGCTCCGCTGTGGGATTATGCCGTCGATACCGTTTCCATCAAGAAAGATGCCGTCAGCGATAAATCCATCAAGCTTCCCAATTTGCCAAACCTTATTTCGAATTCTCCGGGGCCTGCGCTGGCTGCGGCGAAACGCCGTACATCAAGCTTGTAACCCAGCTGTTTGGTGACCACATGTACATCACGAACGCTTCGGGCTGTTCTTCTGCTTACGGCGGCTCCACGCCTAGCTCCCCATACTGCACGGATAAGAGAGGATTTGGACCAAGCTGGGCCATGTCCCTTTTCGAAGACAACGCCGAATATGCTTATGGCTATCTCCTCGGCCAGGATTCCATCCGCAACGAACTGAAAGATGCCGTCAAGGCACTCCTTGATAAGGGTGTTGCCACAAAAGCCTGCGAAGCCTACCTTAAGGATGCGGACAGCAAGGAACGGTCCCGCAAGGTCAGCGACGATCTTCTCGCTGCACTTGAAGGCGTCACCGAACCGGAAGCGGTCATGATCCGCGAAAACAAGGAATTTGTCGCTAAAAAGAGCGTCTGGGCCTTTGGCGGTGACGGCTGGGCCTACGATATCGGTTACGGCGGCTTGGACCACGTCCTTGCTTCCGGCAAAGACATCAACATTCTTGTCCTTGATACGGAAGTCTACTCCAACACGGGCGGTCAGTCCTCCAAGGCAACCGGTGCCGGTGCGGTCGCTAAATTCTCTGCCGGTGGTAAACCGACAGCGAAGAAGGACCTGGGCATGATGGCCATGAGCTATGGCTACGTTTATGTTGCCCAAGTGGCCATGGGCGCCGACCCGAACCAGACCCTCAAAGCCATCCGCGAAGCTGAAGCCTATAACGGTCCTTCCATCGTCATCTGCTACTGCCCTTGCATCGAGCATGGCATGAAGTGCGGCATGGGGCTCAGCCAAGCCGAAGAAAAGAAAGCCGTCGAAGCTGGTTACTGGCAGCTCTACCGCTACAATCCGGAAAAAGTCGGAACGGAAGAAAATGCCTTCACCCTCGATTCGAAAGCACCAAAAGGCGATTTCCGGGCCTTCCTCATGGGCCAGAACCGCTATGCTTCCCTAAAACTCGCCTTCCCGGATAAAGCAGAAGCCTTCTATGAAAAAGCTGAAGCTGATGCCAAGAAACGTCTTGCCCGCTACGAAATCCTTGCGGGCCGCTAACAAGCCGATTCCATAACTTTCTTATAGGCCTGCCACCTCCTTGGCGGCGGGCCCCCTTTTCCTAAAGGAGGAAAACCCATCATGACACTCATGACTGCCAGTGAATACATTGAAAGCCTACGCAAACTGAAGACTCGAGTCTATATGTTTGGGGAAAAAATCGACAACTGGGTCGACCATCCCATCATTCGTCCGTCCATCAACTGCGTTGCCATGACCTATGCCCTGGCCCAGGATCCAAAATATAAGGACCTCATGACAGCAACGAGCAACCTGACGGGCCACACCATCAACCGTTTCACCCATCTGCACCAGTCCCCGGAAGACCTCATCAAGAAAGTCAAGATGCAGCGACTTCTCGGTCAGAAAACAGCCAGCTGCTTCCAGCGCTGCGTCGGTATGGACTCCTTCAACGCCGTATACTCCACGACCTATGAAATCGACGAAAAATATGGCACCCATTACCACGAAAACTTCAAGAAGTTCCTCATCTACGTCCAGGATAATGACCTGACCGTAGACGGCGCCATGACGGATCCTAAAGGGGACCGCTCCAAGGCGCCTCATGAACAAAAAGACCCGGACGTCTTCGTCCATGTCGTGGAACGCCGTCCTGACGGCATTGTCGTCTGCGGCGCCAAGGTTCACCAGACAGGTTCCATCAACTCCCATTGGCACATCTTCATGCCCACCATCTCCATGAAGGAAGCCGATAAGGATTGGGCCGTCAGCTTTGCCTGCCCGACCGACGCCGAAGGCCTCTACATGGTCTATGGCCGTCAGTCCTGCGATACCCGCAAGATGGAAGACGGCGCAACATCGATCTTGGAAACGCAAAATTTGGCGGTCAGGAAGCCCTGGTCGTCCTCGATCACGTCTTCATCCCTAATGACATGATCTTCCTCAATGGCGAAACAGAATTTGCCGGCATGATGGTTGAACGCTTTGCTGGCTACCACCGTCAGTCCTACGGTGGCTGCAAAGTCGGTGTCGGCGACGTCCTCATCGGTGCCGCTGCCCTTGCCGCTGAATATAACGGCGTTGAAAAGGCAAGCCATATCAAGGATAAACTCATTGAAATGACCCACCTCAACGAAACGCTCTTTAGCTGTGGTCTTGCCTGCTCCTGCGAAGGCTGCGCCACGAAGGCCGGGAACTACCAGATTGACCTGCTGCTTGCCAACGTCTGCAAGCAGAACGTCACCCGTTTCCCCTATGAAATCGTCCGTCTTGCCGAAGATATCGCCGGCGGTGTCATGGTCACCATGCCAAGCGAAAAGGACTTCAAGTCCGATATGGTTGTCGGCAAAAATGGGGAAACCATTGGAGAAATCTGCAAGAAGTTCTTTGTTGGCCGCGATGACATCCCAACGGAAAAACGGCAGCGCATCATGCGCTTCATCGAAAACATGTGTCTTGGCAGCGCCGCCGTAGGCTACCGCACGGAATCTCTCCACGGTGCCGGCTCTCCGCAGGCCCAGCGCATCATGATTGCGCGCCAGGGAAACATCGCCCAGAAGAAGGAATTTGCTAAAATCATTGCGGGAATCGTCGATAAGGATTAAAATAGTAAAATAAGCGTCGTGATACGTTTTAAATCCATCTTTAAAGCGTGACATGATCCTGCGCAAATAAGGCAGACCCGCGCCTACGCCTTTGTAGGTTGGGCCTGCCTTCCCGTTGCAGGCTGTACAGTCACAAAAGGAGAGATCATGCCTAAGAAGTTTGAAATCATCCACAAAAGGGTGCTGAACCCTGAAATGAGCTCGATTTCGGTCTATGCTCTGGATTGCTGCCAAAGCAAAACCGGGCCAATTCATCATTCTCCGTTCGAACGAAGAAGCAGAACGGATTCCTCTCACCATTTCCAGCCATGACGACGGACTCATTACGGTCATCTTCCAAAAAGCCGGTGCTGGCACGATGGAACTGGATCTTTTGAATGAAGGCGACTGTCTGGCCGATATGGCAGGTCCCCTTGGCAAACCGACCCCTGTTGAGGGCTATGGCCGTGTTGCCGTGTTAGGCGGCGGTCTTGGCTGCGCCATTGCCCTGCCGGTTGCCCGCGGTCTTCATGAGGCTGGCAACCAAGTTGATCTCATTGCTGGATTCAGAAATGAAGAACGTGTCATTCTCCAAGATGAAATGAAAGCAGCCTGTACCGATCTTCATACCTGTACCGATGATGGTTCCTTCGGCTACCATGGCTTTGTCACCAATAAGCTCGAAGAACTCATCAAAAGCGGCGTCAAGTTCAATCAGATCTTTGCCATTGGGCCCCTTCCCATGATGAAGTTTGCGACCCTCATGGCCAAGAAGTATGACATTCCCTGCATGATCAGCATGTGCCCCCTCATGATTGACGGAACGGGTATGTGCGGTTGCTGCCGCGTCACTGTTGGCGGTGAAACGAAGTTTGCCTGCGTCGACGGACCGGACTTTGACGGCTATCTGGTTGATTTTGATGAAGCCATCGAACGCAACCGCACCTACCAGGCCTTCGAAACGGAGCGTCGCGAGGAAGAAGCAGAACACATCTGCAATCTCACAGGGGAGGTCCGCAAATGAGTATCAACATGCAAGCTGAAAAGACGCCCATGCCGACCCAGGCACCGGACGTGAGAAACCATAATTTCAAGGAAGTAGCCCTGGGCTATACGGAAGAACAAGCCATCAACGAAGCAAAGCGCTGCCTGCAGTGCAAGAAGCCGTTGTGTGTCACGGGCTGTCCTGTCGGGATTCCTATCCCCCAGTTCATTGCCAAAGTCGCTGAAGGCGATTTCCGCGGTGCCTTTGACATCATCTCTTCGGCTAACGCCCTGCCCCGCATCTCGGGCCGCGTCTGCCCTCAGGAAACACAGTGCGAAGGCAAATGCGTCCGCGGCATCAAGAATGAACCGGTTGCCATCGGTCGCCTGGAACGTTTCGTTGCTGACTGGGCCGCTGAACATGCAGCCGATATCATCTGTGTGGATCCCCAAAATGGTCATAAAGCCGCGGTCATCGGCTCCGGCCCGGCGGGTCTTACCTGCGCCGGTGAACTTGCCCGCAAAGGATTTGACGTAACTGTCTTTGAAGCGTTCCACGTAGCGGGCGGTGTATTGAGCTACGGCATTCCTGAATTCCGTCTGCCAAAATCCATTGTGGCTTCCCAGGTTGAAAAACTGAAGGAACTGGGCGTCAAATTTGATACGGACATGGTCATCGGCAAAGTTCTCACCATTACGGAACTCATGAAGGAACATGGCTATGAAGCTGTCTTCATTGCTTCCGGTGCCGGCCTGCCCCAGTTTATGCATATTCCCGGTGAAGGCCATGTGGCGTCTATTCCGCCAACGAATACCTCACCCGTATCAACCTCATGAAGGCCTATGATGAAAAGAGCAGCACACCGGTCTTAAAAAGTAAGTCCGCAGCGATTGTCGGCGGCGGCAACGTGGCTATGGACGCGGCTCGCTGCGCCAAACGTCTGGGGGCCGATGTCCACATCGTTTATCGCCGCGGTGAAGCTGAACTGCCAGCACGACTCGAAGAAATCCATCACGCCAAGGAAGAAGGAATCCACTTCAACTTCCTTACAAGCCCAGTTGAAATCCGCGCCGATGAAAAAGGCCGCGTTTCTTCCCTTGTCTGCCAGAAGATGGAACTGGGTGAACCGGATGCTTCGGGGCGCCGCCGTCCTGTACCCATCAAGGGCAGCGAATTTGAACTGCCGGTTGATATGGTCATCATGGCTATTGGGACGCGTCCAACCCCATGAGCTATGACGATACACCGAATCTTGACCGCACGAAGAAAGGTACCGTTGCTGCAAGCGATGACACCTGTGCTACGTCTGTTCCCGGCGTTTACGCTGGCGGTGATGCCGCAACCGGCGCCGCTACAGTCATCCTTGCCATGGGTGCCGGAAAGAAAGCCGCAGCCGCCATGGCAGACTACATGCTAAAAAAATAAGCATCATCAACGCAACCGTTAACAGCTGCAGATAGTACTCTGCAGCTGTTTTTCTTCATTCAAAAAGGAGGCCCCCTCAGGGAGTCTCCTTTTTCCTTTATGGAAGGGAGCACCATAAGCTCAAAGTTTCATATCCCGTTTTTGACCCAGCCAGGCGGCAGCAGCCTTGATTGATGATGGGAGATAGGATGGCTGGCGAGGACAAAGGAAATAAAAAGAAAGACCCA
>ENA-OQCE01000186-OQCE01000186.1-human-gut-metagenome-genome-assembly--contig:-NODE-186-length-29473-cov-2.190350_pt1 | contig 29473 bp, 37 predicted proteins | sample MGYA00242495_ERZ504572 | MGnify/ENA primary metagenome ERZ504572 (study PRJEB26092, sample SAMD00036228) | human gut metagenome | host: Homo sapiens | study: EMG produced TPA metagenomics assembly of... | reverse complement strand
AAGAAGTTTAATTTTAGTTATGAGTTATAAGTTATGAGTTATTTGCTGGCAGCGGTTTGAATTGGTAGTGCCGGCAAAGGCAATGACTTATAACTCATACTCATAACTCGTTATAAGGATGAATTACAGAAGACTGACCGAAGATGAAATTCTCCGGTTGAAGAGCCAGTCATGTCTGGCTGATGATTGGGGGAAAGTAACCGTTGCAGAAGAGTTCTCAACGGAATTTGTGCATCATACCCGTTTTTCGGGTGAGGTGCGTTTGGGAGTGTTCCATTCAGAATTTATGTTGCCGGGAGGAATCAGGAAGCATTCCGGTTTGCGGCATGTGACGCTGCATAATGTAACGGTGGGAGATAACTGTTGCATTGAGAATATCCAGAACTATATTGCCAATTATGAAATAGGGCATGATACTTTTATTGAGAATGTGGATATTATTCTGGTAGACGGTGTGTCGAAGTTCGGTAACGGGGTAGAAGTGTCTGTCCTGAATGAGACGGGAGGCCGTGAGGTGCTGATTAATGATAAACTCTCCGCACACCAAGCCTATATTCTGGCGCTTTACCGCCATCGTCCGGAACTGATTACACGGATGAAGGAAATCACGGATTTTTATTCCAACAAACATGCTTCTGCTGTAGGAAGCATCGGGAACCATGTAATGATATTGAACACCGGTTCCATAAAGAATGTGCGCATCGGTGATTATTGCCGCATCTGTGGTACATGCCGTCTGTATAACGGAAGCATCAACAGCAACGAGGTGGCGCCGGTACACATTGGGCATGGGTGATTTGCGATGATTTTATCATCTCTACCGGGTCTCATGTAGATGACGGAGCTATGCTGAGCCGCTGCTTCGTGGGGCAGGCATGCAAGTTGGGACACAACTACTCTGCTTCGGATTCTTTGTTTTTCAGCAACTGCCAGGGAGAGAACGGGGAGGCGTGCGCTATTTTTGCCGGACCTTATACGGTGACACACCATAAATCCACGTTGCTGATTGCCGGTATGTTTTCCTTTATGAATGCCGGTTCGGGGTCCAATCAGAGCAACCATATGTATAAGTTAGGGCCTATCCATCAAGGCACTTTGGAGCGTGGTGCCAAGACGACTTCCGATTCGTACATCTTGTGGCCTGCAAGGGTGGGAGCGTTCTCCTTGGTAATGGGGCGCCATGTCAACCATTCTGATACTTCGAACCTGCCGTTCTCTTACTTGATAGAGCAGAATAATACGACTTATCTCGTGCCCGGTGTCAACCTGCGTAGTGTGGGTACCATCCGCGATGCCCAGAAGTGGCCGAAACGTGACGGGCGTACCGACGAACAACTGGATTACATCAACTATAATCTTCTCAGCCCCTACACGGTGCAGAAAATGTTCAAGGGACGGGAAACGTTGCAGAATCTGCGTCATGCCAGTGGCGAGCTTTCGGACATCTATTCTTTCCATAGCGCGAAGATACGTAACTCGGCTTTGGTGAAAGGCATCCGCTTCTATGAAATAGCCATTCATAAGTTTCTCGGAAACTCTGTCATCAAGCGCTTGGAAGGCATTGACTTCCGGAGCAATGAAGAAATACGTGCCCGTTTGAAGCCCGATACGGTCATTGGCAGCGGCGAATGGTGGATATTTCCGGATTGATAGCCCCAAAGAGTGAGATAGATGCGCTGATAGACGGTATTGAGTCCGGCAAAGTCAATCGCTTGAAGTCTATCAATGCCGAGTTTGAGAAGATGCACAGCAACTACTACACCTACGAATGGACCTGGGCGTATGAGAAGCTGGAAGAGTTCTATGGTATCAGGCCGGAAGGTATGACGGCGGAAGACGTCATACATATTGTCGAAAAATGGAAAGAAGCAGTAGTTGGCCTCGACCGCATGGTGTATGAGGATGCCAAGAAAGAATTTTCACTGGCTTCCATGACGGGCTTTGGAGCCGATGGCTCACGCTTGGAAAAGGAACTCGACTTTGAGCAGGTACGCGGCGATTTTGAAAGCAATCCGTTTGTAATGGCTGTACTGAAACACATTGAGGTGAAGACGGCGCTGGGCGATGAACTGATAGGGCGGATGCAGCGGGTATCAGAAAATTAATTATGATTTGTTGCGTTTTTACTCTAATTAAAGAATTATTTCAATAATAGTTTTTACCTTTGCTCGGTAAAGGCGGTTTTGTGCTGTCTTTGCTACCCGAATCACTTTTAAACATTAAATATACGAGTAATTATGGCAACAACACCTCCGTTCAAGTATCAACCCATGTTCGAGAAGGGAAAAGATACTACTGAGTATTATCTGCTTACGAAAGATTACGTGTCAGTAAGCGAGTTTGAAGGAAAACCTATCTTGAAGATTGAAAAAGAAGGTTTGACGGCAATGGCCAATGCGGCTTTCCGTGATGTATCGTTCATGTTGCGTCGTTCGCACAACGAGCAGGTTGCTAAGATTCTGAGTGACCCCGAGGCAAGCGACAACGATAAATACGTGGCACTCACCTTCCTGCGCAATGCGAGGTAGCATCCAAGGGGGTACTTCCTTTCTGCCAGGATACGGTACGGCAATCATCCATGGTGAGAAGGGACAGCAGGTATGGACCGGCTACTGTGACGAAGAAGCTCTCTCACTGGGTGTTTACAAGACTTATACCGAAGAGAATCTGCGTTATTCTCAGAACGCTCCCCTCACCATGTACGATGAGGTGAATACGAAGTGCAACCTCCCCGCACAGATTGACATTGAAGCTACGGAAGGTATGGAGTACGAGTTCCTCTGCGTAACCAAGGGTGGTGGCTCTGCCAACAAGACTTATCTCTACCAGGAGACAAAGGCTATCCTCAACCCCGAAACATTGGTTCCCTTCCTTATCTCAAAAATCAAGACTTTGGGTACGGCAGCTTGTCCTCCCTATCACATCGCATTCGTTATTGGCGGTACCTCTGCCGAAAAGAACTTGCTGACTGTGAAACTGGCTTCCACTCACTTCTACGATAACCTACCCACTACCGGCAATGAATTCGGCCGCGCTTTCCGCGATGTGGAACTGGAGAAGCTGGTACTGGAAGAAGCTCATAAGATTGGCCTCGGTGCCCAGTTCGGCGGCAAGTATCTGGCTCACGACATCCGCATCATCCGCCTGCCGCGTCACGGTGCGTCCTGCCCCGTGGGTCTGGGTGTTTCCTGCTCTGCCGACCGTAACATCAAGTGTAAAATCAATAAAGAAGGTATCTGGATTGAAAAGCTCGACAGCAACCCGGGTGAACTGATTCCCGAAGAACTCCGTAAGGCCGGTGAAGGCGACGTGGTGAAGATTGACTTGAACCAGCCGATGGCCGATATTCTGAAGGAACTGACCAAGTATCCGGTTTCCACCCGTTTGTCTCTGAATGGAACCATCATCGTAGGCCGTGACATCGCACACGCCAAGCTGAAAGAACGTCTGGACCGTGGCGAAGACCTGCCGCAGTACATCAAAGACCATCCCATCTACTACGCCGGTCCTGCCAAGACTCCTCAAGGCATGGCTTGCGGCTCCATGGGCCCGACTACTGCCGGACGTATGGACCGTATGTAGACCTCTTCCAAAGCCACGGCGCAGCATGATTATGCTTGCCAAAGGTAACCGCAGCCAGCAAGTGACAGATGCCTGCCAAAAGTATGGCGGTTTCTACCTGGCTCTATCGGTGGTCCTGCCGCTATCTTGGCACAGAACAACATCAAGAGCATTGAGTGCGTGGAATATCCCGAGCTCGGTATGGAAGCTATCTGGAAGATTGAGGTGGAGAACTTCCCTGCATTTATCCTGGTGGACGATAAGGGCAACGACTTCTTCAAGCAACTGAAGCCCTGGAATTGCAGCAAGTAAAACAGAAGCCTTTTAGAAAGGCATAATATAAGGAAAGCCGTAACGGAGAAAATCTTGTTACGGCTTTTTTGTTTTGTAGAGGAAAACAAAGTGTTTCGCGGCATAGAACACTCTGTTTCATCAAGCAAAACAAACTGTTCCTTTATGTTGAAACAAATTGTTTCTTCCTATTGAAACAAACTGTTCTTTTATGTTGGAACAAATTGTTCTTCCCTATTGGAACACTCTGTTCTGCCTTGATAAAACAGATTGTTCTCTATAGGAGAATAAAACTGAAACTCGTTTGTTGTCGTATTTTTGTTACATTCTCCTTTTCATTTCTCGGTTAACTTCTTTATCTTTAACCCTCCAAACAACCAATTTAATAAAACATGGAACCAACTCTTACACGACAAACTCCGGCACAACACATCGTATGGCTGGATGTGGTACGCCTTGTTGCAATGTTTACAGTAGTTTGCTGCCATTGCACAGACCCTTTTAACTTCTATCCGGGCACATCGCCCGACATTGTTGACATCAAGTTCTGGGGAGCTGTCTACGGTGCGGCGCTCCGTCCTTGCGTACCGCTTTTTGTAATGATTACCGGTGCATTGCTGTTGCCGGTACGGGGTGACGCCTCGGCATTCTACAAGAAACGTATCCCCCGCGTATTCTTTCCTTTCCTCATCTGGTCTGTGATTTACAATCTGTTCCCCTGGATAACGGGACTGCTGGGAGTGGATCCGAAAGTGATTCTGGATTTCTTCCCTTATTCGGGTGAGGAAGTGATGCGCCAGTCTCTGGCAGTGAGCCTGGGATATATTGCAGAAATGCCTTTTAATTTCTCTCTATTGGATGTACACATGTGGTATATCTATCTGCTGATAGGGCTTTATCTCTATCTTCCGATATTCTCGGCATGGGTGGAGAAGGCCTCGGAACGTGCCAAACTATGGTTTCTTGCAGCATGGGGAGTGACACTGCTGCTGCCTTATTATACCGAGTTTGCCGCTCCGTACCTTTGGGGGACTTGCTCGTGGAACTCGTTCGGTATGCTGTATTACTTTGCCGGTTTTAACGGCTACCTGTTGTTGGGCCATTATCTGAGGAACCATAACTGGACGGGCCGGCAACTCTGTGGCATCGGCATTCCCATGTTTGCCATTGGCTATGTCGTGACATTCCTTGGTTTCCGTCGTATGACCTCCTTGCCGGATTTTACGGATGAGATGCTCGAACTCTTCTTCACCTACTGTTCGCTGAATGTAGTAATGATGACCATCCCCGTGTTTATGCTTTGCAAGCGGGCCAATTTCCGTTCGGAGCGCATCAAGAAAGCATTGGCAAACTTGACGCTCTGTGGTTTTGGAGTCTATATGATACACTATTTCTTTACCGGACCGAGCGTAGTCTTGATGCGTGCTATCCATGTTCCTATCTATCTTCAGATACCTTGTGCCGCAGTCGTCGCTTTCTGTACTTCCTGGTTTCTGGTGGCAATGGCATACCGTTGTTTCGGGAAGCGGACCAAGTGGGTGCTGGGGTAGTTTGGATGAAAGATTGTTTATCTTTAAAGGAGGAGATTTAGGGCTTATTATTTCCTCCAGATTCTCCACATATAGTAAGCGCAGTGCGTGAATGCGAAAACAAACGAGATAATCAGCAGCACTTTGCTTTCTCCCCATCCCACAGTCTGTTGGTGCCACAGTCCGGTGATGACACAAAGAACGGCAAGGATAAGTCCAATCATGTTCAAGGCCACCTGCCCGTGGCGGGTGGCGCCTCCATGCTCCAGCTTACTGTGCTTCATGCCGTAGCCACGTAGATGTCCAGGCCGATGAGCATCCACAGCACCAGGCGTATCCATGTATCGGCAGGAAGGAACAACATCATGCAAAGGCAAGTAAGAATACCCAGTATGGGGATAAGTGGAACAAGTGGGGTTTTAAAGGAACGGGGCACGTCAGGCATGGTTCTGCGTACTACCAGTACAGCGGCACAGACCAGCGTGAAGGCCATCAGCGTGCCGATGCTTGTCATCTCTCCGGCCAGCCGTGCGGGTACAAAAGCTGCCAGCAGGCCCACAAGTACCATGAAGAGCAGGTTGCTGCGTGCCGGAGTACGGAACTTTTCGTTGATATGCGAGAAGAAAGGAGGCAGCAGCCCGTCATGGCTCATGCTTAGGAATACGCGGCTCTGTCCCAGCAGTGTCACCATGATGACGGAGCAATATCCGAACAGAATGGACAGCACGATGGCACGGTTCAGCCAGGGATAGTCCGGCTGGATGATACCTGCAGCATCAGCTGCCCCATGTGCTCTATGGCTATGGCAACGGGAGCAATGCCTTGCTGTCCGCTGAAGGCGGTGTAGTGTGCCACTCCCGTCATGACGTGGGCAAAAACCATATAGAGCACGGTGCATACCAGCAGGGAGACCAGAATGCCGATAGGCATGTTCCGCTTCGGGTTCTTCGTCTCTTGGGCGGCTGTGCTCACAGCGTCGAACCCGAGGAAGGCGAAGAATACGATGGCCGCCCCTCGCAGGATGCCGGAGAAGCCATATTCGCCCAGCACGCCCGTATTGGCAGGGATGTAAGGTGTATAGTTGTCGGTATTGATGTATTTCCAGCCGAGTATGACAAAAATCAGTATGACGGAAACCTTCAGGAATACAATGAAGCCGTTGAAGATGGAGCTGCCTTCCGTACCCCGTATCAGGAAGAGGCTCATCAGCACGACGATAAGGAAGGCGGGGATATTTACGACTCCGCCATCCCAGGGACAGGCGGTGAGGGCTTGCGGTAGATGTATGTCCAGTCCCTCGAGAAAGACGACCAGATAGCGGCTCCAACTGATGCTTACTGTGGTTGCGGCTACGGTGTATTCCAATACCAGGTCCCACCCGATAATCCAGGCGATGAGTTCGCCCATCGTGGCATACGAGTAGGTGTATGCGCTGCCGGCTACGGGTATCATGGACGCAAATTCCGCATAACACAGTCCGGCGAAGCAGCATCCCAGTGCGGCAATGGCAAAGGACAGTGTGATGGCCGGTCCCGTATAGCCTGCCGCCACCGTTCCGGTGATGGAGAATAGACCCGCTCCGATGATGACTCCCACGCCCAGGGCAACAAGGCTCCACGGACCAAGTACACGTTTCAATGTTTTCTTTCCGGAGGCATTAGCCTCCGCTTGCAGTGCCTCGAATGGCTTTCTGATGAATAATCCCATTATGCTTCAATTCTGATAAATCGGGCGCAAAGGTACGGATTATATTGCTTATTCCATATAGCGCGCTACTTTTCCACTGATTTGCAGTAGGGAGATTTCACATAATTTGGTATCATATTCTGCGGAGAGAATACGTTCTTCTGCATCCAGCAGACTCTTTTGGGCTTCGCGCATCTCGATTCCCGAGAGGTTGCCCAGCATATATCGTTCCATGGCAATCTCGTGGTTCTCCTTGGCAGCGACAAGTTCTGGCGTTCAAGGTTCAGCATTTGCAGGTTGTTTTGGTAGGCCTGCCATAGGTTGCTGAGGTCGGCGCGCAGGGCTTGCTCCAGTTGCTCCCGTTCCAGGCGAGCGTTCTGCACGGCAATGCGGGCATTCTTGCGTTCGCGGCGCCGGTTGCCGTCGAACAGATTGAAGCCGACCGTGACGCCGAAGTTCAGACCGAGGTTGCTGCGGCGGCTGTTGGCAGAGATGTCATACTTGTTGAGGGTGTAGCCGTATCCGCCGTTCATCTTCACGTATGGGTAGTCGCGCGAGCAGACTTTCTTGTAGTCCAGACGGGCCAGGGTATTGTTCTGTTCGGCACGTAGCAGTGAGGCGTTGATGGCGAGGGTGGCGTTCCACAGCTCCTCGAAGTTCAGGGAGGCGGTCACGTTGATGAGGCTGTCTTGTATGATAAACGGCTGGTCTACATCTTTGTTTGCCATGAGTTCGTTCAGCTGGATACGTGAGGTGTGCAGCAGTTCCTGCTGTTTCATGTATTGGGCACTGTCGGCATTGAAGTCCACTTTGGCCTGCTGGTAGTCCAGGCGCGAGAAGTTACCGATGTGGTAACGCTCTTCCACAATGCGCAGGCGCTCTTTGGATAGCGATACGGCATAACGGAAGTTCTTCAAGCGGATTTTCTGCTGCACATAGTTATAGTATTCGGCGGCTATGTTGGCTATCAGGTCCTCGATGGCGATGCGCGTATTGGTCTCGCCTTGGCGTTCCAGCTCCTTGAGCCGTTGGTAGTTGGCGGTAATGTTGAAACCGTCGAAGATGGTCCAGTTCAGGTTGATGCCTGCATCGAGAGTTTGGTCAAACACTCCGTTGTCCTTGGTTGTCTCTCCGGTGGCTCGGGCTTTGGTCTCGGTATTGTCTATGGTTCCCTTGTAGCCGGCGGAGAGGTCCAGTGTGGGCAGGTAGCCCGCATTGCCCAGTGTGGCGTTGTTCTTGCTGACCTGCTCTTCATTGCGGACAATGCGCAGGGAGTAGTTGTTCAGCAATCCCTGCTCCAGGCAGGACTTCAAGGTGTAGGTAGGCGCAGGCTGTGCATAAAGGCCCAGCGCTGTGCAGGCAGTGGCTATGAAAATTAAAACAATGCGTTTCATTCGGTCTTCAGTTTACTTCGGTTCGTTGATACATAACTATATATGGCAGGCACGATGTACATCGTCAGTAGTGTGGAGATGAGCATGCCGCCTACGACGGCAGTACCCATGGCGATGCGCTGGTTGCAGCCTTCGCCGGTGGCGTAGGCAAGCGGTATCAGTCCCAGGATGGTGGAAGCACTCGTCATCAGGATGGGGCGCAGACGTTGCAGGGAGGCGTCCTTGATGGCTCGCATCTTGTCTTCACCCGCTTCCTGCTTCTGATTGGCAAATTCCACAATCAGGATACCGTTCTTTGCCACCAGACCAATCAGCATGATAATACCAATCTGGCTGAATATATTCATCGTAATCCCCCCGAAATACATGAACACCAGTGCGCCGGCAATGGCGAGAGGCACCGTCAACATGATAATCAGCGGGTCCTTGAAGCTTTCGAACTGGGCGGCCAGAATCAGGTAAATCAGCACGATGGCCAGAATGAAGGCGAACATCAGACTGGAGGAACTCTCCCTATACTCTTTGGAGTCTCCGGTCAGTGCGGTGCGGAAGGTCTCGTCCAGCGTCTCCTTGGCAATCTTGTCCATTTCATCCAGACCTTGTCCGATGGTCTTGCCGTCCGCCAGTCCCGCGGAGATGGTGGCAGAAACGAAACGGTTGTAACGGTACAGTTTCGGAGGTGCGATGCCGCCGGTAAGCTCAATCAGGTTGTCCAGCTGTACCATGTTCCCGTTGTCGCTTCGGATATAGATGCCTTTCAGGTCGGCGGGCTTGTTGCGTTGCTGGCGGTTGATTTCGCCTAATATCTCGTATTGCTTTCCGTTCATGTAGAAGTAGCCCATGCGCTGTCCGCTCAAGCCGTATTGCAGGGTTTGGGCAATGTTCTTGGTGCTTACGCCCATGATGCTCGCCTTGTCACGGTTGATGTTGATGCGCGCTTCAGGCTTGCTGAACTTCAGGTTTACGTCTGCCATCTGGAATACCGGATTTTCGTAGACCTTCGTCATGAACTTGGGGAGCACCTCCTGCAATTTCTCGATATTGGTTGCCTGCAATACATACTGCACGGGCATACCGCCGCGCCGTCCTCCGAATGAGGAGGACTGCTGTACGAAAGAGCGTGCCATGGTCTTTTTCTGCACTGCCTTCGACAACTTTTCGGCAACCTCCATCTGGTATAGTCACGGTCTTTCATGTCTTTCAGTGTGATACGTACGTTACCGCTACCACTGGACACACGCGCCGTGACCGCTTCTGCATCCGGGATAATGGAGTCCACCAGATGATTGATGTCTTCGGTATAGTCGCGGATATATTCGTAAGTCACTCCTTCGGCACCCATTGTATTGATACTGATTTGCGAACGGTCCTCCAATGGCGCCATTTCAGCCGGGATAGTATTCCAAAGGACTCCGATAAGCAGGATGGTGACGATGGTGAAGGGCAAGGCAATCCAGCGCCGTTTCAGGAAGGCAGCCAGTGACTGGCTGTATACCCGGTTCATCCCTTCGAAGAAAGGTTCGGTCTTGCGATAGAACCAGCTCTGCTGTTCCCTTTTGATTAAAAGTTTGGTGGCAAGCATCGGCGTAAAAGTCAATGCGGCGAAGGAGGAGATAATCACCGAACCGGAGACCACGATACTGAATTCGCGGAACAGTCGTCCTGTCGTACCGTCCATGAATACAATAGGGAAGAATACCGCCACCAGCGTAATGGTAGTGGAGATGACGGCAAAGAAAATCTCCTTGGCTCCTTCTATGCCGGCTTCTTTCGGTGGCATCCCTTTCTCGATGCGGACATAAATGTTCTCCGTCATCACGATGCGTCGTCCACCACCAAGCCCACGGCAAGCACCACGGCAAGCATGGAGAGCACATTGATGGAGAAACCGGCCAGATACATGACGAAGAAAGCTCCAATCAGCGAAACGGGGATTACAATACATGGCACAAGCGTCACACGCCAATCGCGCAAGAAGAGGAAAATGATGATGATAACCAGTACAAAGGCCTCATACACCGTCTGCTTCACCTCGTCGATAGAAGCGCGGATAAACTTGGTATTGTCAAAACCGTAGTTGTAATGAACATCTTCGGGAAGGTCTTTCTTCATCTTCTCCATGCGGTCATATACGGCGTTGGCTATTTCAATGTGGTTGGCACCCGGCTGCGGAATTACTACGACACCTACCATGGCACACCGTTCATCTTCATATAACTTTTGATGTCGGCTGGTCCCAGTTCGGCACGTCCAATGTCGCTGAAGCGGACAATACGGTTACCGTCTTCCTTCAGGATAAGATTGTTGAACTCTTCGGCTGTATGCATCAGACCCAACGTACGGATGGTGAGCTCGGTAGTGTTTCCTTCGATACTTCCGGAAGGGAGCTCTACGTTTTCGTTGTCCACCGCATTCTTTACATCCAGGGGAGTGATTCCATAGCCGGACATCTTGATGGGGTCCAGCCAAAGCCGCATGGAATAGCGCTTTTCTCCCCAGATGCTTACACTACTTACATCTGAAATAGTCTGAAGCTGCTCCTTGACAGTCAGGTCGGCTATTTCACTGAGCTCCAGTAGGGAACGTTTGTCACTTTGGAGGGCAACCATCAGGATAGGGGTGGCGTCCGCATCGGCTTTTGATACGGTAGGCGGGTCACAGTCACGAGGCAGATAGCGCTGTGCACGCGACACTTTATCACGTACGTCGTTGGCGGCGGTTTCCAGGTCAACGGAAAGCTCAAACTCTACTGTAATGCGTGATGAACCTTGCTGGCTGACACTGGAGAGGGAGCGTATGCCGGGAATACCGTTGATGTTCTGCTCCAGAGGCTCCGTTATCTGGTTCTCGATGACATCGGCGTTGGCACCCGGATAGGAGCAGGATACTGATATGATGGGATTGTCTACAGACGGGTACTCGCGTACACCCAGATAATTGTAGCCGATGAAGCCAAACAGCAGGATTATCAGGGTAAGTACTGTCGAGAGTACCGGTCGCCGTATACTTAATTCGGATATATTCATTCTTTACAATTGATAATTAACGGTTGATAATTGACAGTTGTCAATTGATATTGTCCAGTGTTACCGGTAGTCCGGTACGGAGTTGCAGGGTTCCCGAGGTGATGATGGTATCTCCTGCCTGCAAGCCTTGCAATACTTGTACTTCCGCTTCCGTACGGATTCCCGTAGTAATCTCTACCGGCTGGGCTTTTCCCGACTTATAGAGGAATATCTTGTCTTTTCCCATTTCCGGTACAATGGCTTCGGACGGTACGGCAAGGGCGTCCTGAATTTCATCCTTGTTCAGCTTGATGCTGGCATAGCGGCCCGGAAGCACAGCTCCGTTGGCATTGGGATAAAGTGCACGGATTGTCAGGGTATGGGTAGTAGGGTCTATCTTTGATTCGCGTGCATAAACCGTGGCGTGGAAGGTATTTAGCTTTCCTTCGAGAGTGAAGTCCAGTCCGGCGCCGGTCTTTACGTCATTGGCATACCGCTCGGGTACGGCAAATTCCACCTTCAACGGCGAAATCTTGGTGAGTTTGGCTACAATGGTTGTAGGGGAAGCGTAAGTACCACACTGACTTGGCGCAGACCGATGACACCGTCGAAAGGAGCACGCAGCTCGGTTTGTGCGATGTTCGATTCTATCAAGTCAATGTCGGCATTCAGGGTGGCCAGCTCGGTCTTTACTTGTTCGTAGGCTTCTTTACTGACCGCATCCCTTTCCAGCAGGGCGTTCTGGCGAAACACGCGGTCTTCCGCCAACTTTAATTGGGAGACGAGGCGTTGCAATTGTGCTTGCAGCGGCCGGTCATTAACTTTGGCAAGTAATTGTCCTTTCTTGACGAAGCTGCCTTCTTCAAAATTTATCTCTATGATTTTGCCGGATGTCTCGAAAGAAAGGTCCACTTCCTCATCCGGCAGCAGGCTGCCGCTGATTTGTATTTCATCCTTCAGCAGTTGCGGTTTGATTATTTTTGCGTTTACGTTTAGAATTTTCTTACCGCTACGTTGACCGGTCATCACCTTGTCTGCAGCGGCTAATTCTTCATTCTCTTTAGGTAATTGGGAGTAGATTCCTCCTCCAATCAGTCCGGCACCAATCACGATAATGATGCCCCATTTAACTCTCTTATTCATGTTGTAGTATTAGTAGTAATAAAATCAGCCTTAGATTAGACTACGGGAAAAGAGAATAGTTTAAAAGATAAAGAGTTAAAAAGTGTAAGAATATGGATTGGAAAGGTGATAAAATGACAAATCAGTAAGCAGCCCGGTATTTTCCCTCCTCCTTGTCCTCCAGCATATTCAGATAAGAAGCGTAACGGGATTCGCTGATATAGTGCTTCTCGACAGCCTCGCGTACAGCGCATTCGGGTTCGTGGCGGTGGGTACAGTTGCCGTAACGGCAGTTGGCAGATACCTTGAATATTTCCGGGAAATAGTGGCCTATTTCTTCTTCTTCCATATCGAATGTTCCGAAACCTTTGATGCCCGGAGTGTCAATGATATATCCGTCACCGGGAACCGGGAACATTTCTGAGAAGGTAGTGGTGTGCATACCTTTATTATGATAGGTGGATATCTCTCCGGTTTTAATCTCTATATCGGGCAGTATTGCCTTGATGAGTGTCGATTTCCCTACTCCGGAATGTCCGGAAAAGAGGGTTATACGTCCTTTGAGCTCTTCCTCGATAATATCGATGCCTTCCTCTTTTTTGGCAGAAACCTTGAAACATGGATAACCGATGGTGGTATAAAGGTTGATGAGACTGTTCAGATAGTGCAGTTCCTCTTCGTTGTAGGCATCCACTTTGTTGAATATAATCTTGACGGGAACACGGTATGCCTCGGCAGAGGCGAGAAAACGGTCTATAAATGTGGTGGAGGTTTCGGGATAGTTCACCGTCACTATGAGCATGCACTGGTCGAGGTTGGCGGCAAGAATATGTGATTGCTTGGAAAGGTTGGAGGCACGGCGGATGATGTAATTCTTCCGGTCCTCTATCTCGCTGATAAAGGCCGTACCTTCCTGGTTCAGTATGATGTTCACGTAATCGCCTACAGCCACGGGATTGGTGCTTCGTATGCCTTTCAACCGGAAGTTCCCTTTGATTTTACATTCAATCTCCCTTCCGTCGTCAGTCCGTACCAAGTACCAGCTTCCGGTGTTTTTTATAACGAGTCCCCTCAAAATAATTGATAATTGATAATTGATAATTGATAATTGATAATTGATAATTGATAATTGATTGCTGGATAATTAACTATAGGTATTATTACACATGATAATTATCAACTGTCAATCATCAATTATCAATTCATTAAACGGTCATGATTTCTTTATCCTTTGCAGCCAGCATGTCATCAATCCGCTTGATGAACTTGTCGTGAATCTTCTGCAGCTTTTCTTCACCGCCTTTCTGGGCGTCTTCTGCCAGTCCGTCCTTTACGGATTTCTTCAAGGCGTCGATGGCATCACGGCGTGCATTACGTACACTTACTTTGGCTGTTTCTCCTTCTCCCTTGCATTGTTTGGCAAGCTGCTTCCGGCGTTCTTCCGTCAGCGGTGGGATGCCGATACGGATAATTTCACCGTTGTTTTCGGGCATGATGCGAGACTGGAGTCAATGATGGCCTTTTCAATGACGCGGAACATGCTCTTATCCCATGGCTTGATGGCAATGCTGCGTGCGTCCGGAGTGGTTACGGCTGCCACATTGTTGATAGGAACCATACTTCCGTAAGAATCCACACGGATACCATCCAGCAAACGGATATCAGCTTTTCCGGCGCGGATATGAGCCAATGCCTCGTCCAGATACATGATGGCCATGTCCATACTTTCTTGCGCTTCGTCTAAGATGTCTTTTACGTCTCTCATATTATTTTCGTTTTTGGAATAGCTTTAATTTGAAACTTTGCAAATATAATTATTAAATCGGGAATTGAGAATTAAGAATTAAATAACATTCATTTTTTTTATTCTCAATTCTTCGTTTTCCGTTTTTAATTCAATTATGTACAGTGTACCGATTTCTTCTCCTTGCATCACTCTTTTCAGATTCCCCACTGTATCCATGTCAAAAACGATGATGGGTAGGTTGTTCTCCTTGCACATGCAGGTGGCGGTGAGGTCCATCACTTTCAGACCGCGCTTCAGTACTTCGTCGTAAGTGATGTCGTGGAATTTCGTGGCTGTCGGGTCCTTCTCCGGATCGGCGGTATAGATGCCATCCACACGGGTACCTTTCAACATGACATCTGCCTCAATCTCGATGCCGCGCAGACTGGAACCGGTATCGGTAGTGAAGAACGGATTGCCTGTACCGGCGGACATGATGACTACTTCGCCTGCTTCCATACATTCGATGGCACGCCATTTATTGTAGAATTCACCGATGGGTTCCATACGTACGGCAGTCAGCACGCGGACCTTCACGCCGGTAGCTGCCAGAGCTGAACTGAGGGCAAGGCTGTTGATGACGGTTGCCAGCATTCCCATCTGGTCGCCTTTCACGCGGTCGAATCCTTTGTGGGCACCGTTCAATCCGCGAAAAATGTTTCCACCGCCTATCACGATGCCTATTTGTACTCCCAATTCGTGGATTTCTTTGATTTGAGCTGCGTACTCGGCAAGGCGTTTTTCGTCAATGCCGTATTGCTTTTCACCCATCAGGCTCTCGCCGCTGAGCTTCAATAAGATTCTTTTATAGGTTGTCATAATATATAGTTTTGTTATATTTCTTTGCAGCAAAGATAAAGAATAAAACTGAAAAGTGCTGCAGAATGAGGTAGGATAGTTGCCTAACGTATTGTCTTTAGGAACTCGTCCATGCTGTGATATAACGGAATACCATAATGGTTACAAGTAATTCGCACATTGTCGTAGCGGTAGAAGCCGGGCTCGCAGATGACGTGCAGTTTGCCGGAACGCATGTGCAGCCCCATCTCCAGCAGAGTGATGGGAGACTTACTGCTTGCCAGGATATTCATGATTATCAGGTCGGCTTTTTCCAGATGTTCCAGTTCCCAGTTCACTTGATGTTCAAAGTCGGACATTTCACCGCTCAACCCCTTGTCCTTCGGGGTTGTATAGGAGATATTTGCCTTCGGGACGTGCTCGGAACCAGTCGCAGGTTGCCTTTTGCCAGTCTATGCTCTTGCCCATGTCAATGGTCCCAGCCAGGAAAATTTTGGTATATTCAGCTTCGTTCACTTCGGCTTTGTCTTCATCCGGACGGAGTACGATCACCTCGGACTGAGCTTGTAAGGCCGATAGGGAATAACAGAACTAAAAGCAGGTAGAGATTTTTTTCATGGTTGATGATGGTTTATAGAATTAGTTGTTTTTCTTGCTCTTTATCGGGAGTCTTGGAAACAGTTTCCTGAAACGAACCAGTTGGCCTGTAATGTTTCCCCCTGCGATGACGAGCGTTACGGCTACAATAATCATCACCAGTCCGATGCTTTCTCTGACAGTCAAGCTTTCTCCAAAGACAGCTATTCCGAAGAAGATGGCTGTCACGGGTTCCAATGCACCGAGAATAGCGGTCGGGGTGGAGCCGATGTATTGGATGGCTCCAGTAGTGCAGAGGAAGGATATGGCGGTGGGAAAGACAGCCAGTGCAAGCAAATTGCCCCACAGATACCACTGGTCCGGTGTGTTCAGTACTCCGGAATAGAGCAGGCGTGCTACGAAGAGCGATAAGCCGAAGAGAAGGACATAGAAGGTGACTTTGAGTGTAGCTACATTTTTCAATGACGTCTGGTTGATGCCCACAATGTATATGGCATAGGAAAGGAGGAAGCGAAAACCAGCAATGTCCCTATCAGGCTCAGCGTACTGCGTCCTCACTTTTATAGAGCAGCCCGATGCCTCCCAGTGCAAGCAGCATGCAGACGATGGTTTGCAGTGCCAGCTTCTCTTTGAAGACCATAGCCATAATAAGAGCCACCATAATGGGGTAGATGAACAGCAGTGTCGACGCTATGCCGGCGGCCATATAATTATAACTCAGAAAAAGCGTCAGTGAGGAGAGGGCTACGAGTAATCCCATGATGATGAGCGGAAATGTTTCTTTCCGTTGTATCTTGAATGTCCGCCCTCTCGCTTTTATCATAATACCCAGCAATGATGGCAAAAAGGTATCTGAAAAAGAGTACCGAGTCCGGATCCATGCCGGCTTTGTACAACGGGAGGGCAAACAATGGATTCATACCGTAGGAGGCTGCGGCGATAGAACCCAAAATATATCCTTTAGCTTTTGCATTCATATCTTTATCTGTAGATTAGCGTGCAAAGGTAGATATTTACTTTGATTTCCTCTTTCTTTTCTGTATGAAAACCGTATGAATTTTACCCTTATACCTTCAGTGTGTAGTCACCGGCTTCTTCTGTCACTGCCTTCTGCAATTCTTCGAGTGTCTTTTCTCCGTCTGAAAGCTCTACGATGGCCACCGGAGGGTTCAGGGTTACGGTGGCATGTACACCCTCCATACTATTTAATGCTTTCTCTACGTGCATGCGGCAATGGTTGCACATCATACCTTCTACCTTGAATTCTTTTTCATGATTGTTTCTGTTGATGGTTCAACTTTTTTGTTTTCTTCCCTTTCATGTATCTTTTTCCGTTTTAGCAGCAAGCTGTTGCTCACCACACTGACACTGCTGAATGCCATGGCTGCGCCGGCTATCATCGGATTCAACAGGAAGCCGTTGATGGGATAGAGTATTCCGGCTGCAATGGGCACACCTACTATATTGTATATAAACGCCCAGAACAGATTCTGCCGGATGGTCCGGACTGTCAGACGGGACAGCCGGAGGGCTTCCGGAATTTTTGTCAAATCGGAGGAGATGATAGTCATTTTGGCTACGTCCATGGCGATGTCACTACCTCCGCCCATAGCGATACTCAAGTCGGCTTGGGCAAGGGCGGCGCTGTCGTTGATGCCATCGCCCACCATCGCCACTTTCCGTCCTTCTGCTTGTAACCGGCTGATAAAGGCTGCCTTGTCCTGCGGCAGTACGCTCGCTTGATAATGCGCAATACCTGCTTTGCGGGCAATTTCGCGGGCGGTGGTTTCATTGTCTCCGGTCAGCATGTGACTTCGATACCGGTGGCACGCAGCTCGTCGACGGCACGAATGGAAGTTTCCTTTATCCGGTCCGTGATTCCGGCTATTGCCAGTGCGTTTTCTTCGTCGGCAAACCAGATGACGGTTTGTGCTTTCGCTGTCAGTCGGGTGGCTTCTTCCCGAAGAGACCGGCTGATGGCAATCCGGTTCTCTTCCAGTAGTTTCAGGTTTCCGGCAAAGTAAATCCGGCCTTGTGTCCGCCCTTTTACACCTTTTCCGGTGATGGTTTCGAAATCTTGGATGTCGTCTATGGAAGCCGATTCCTTGAGGTGATTCACTACGGCGTCTGCCAATGGATGTTCCGATAACTTTTCCAGACTGTAGAAAATGTCCGGCAAGACATCTTTTGAGGAAATGCTTGGATTGGGAGTAGTTGTCGGCGTATTCCATACCAGCTTACTGACTACCGGTTTTCCTTCGGTTACGGTTCCGGTTTTGTCGAGTACTACGGTATTTACCTTTTTGGCAATCTCCAGACTCTCGGCATCTTTTATCAGGATACCCCTTTCGGCTCCCTTGCCGATGCCTACCATGATGGCTGTAGGAGTGGCTAGCCCCAGCGCACACGGGCAGGCGATGATAATCACTGTGACAAATGCCAATAATCCGTGGGTGAATCCGTCGGTTCCGTCCAGCATCATCCATACGATGAAGGCGAGCACTGCAATGCCGATAATGGTAGGCACGAATATCCCTGCTATCTTGTCGACCAGTTGCTGTACCGGTGCTTTGCTCCCTTGTGCGTCTTGCACCATGTGTATAATCTTTGCCAGCAGTGTATCTGTGCCGACTTTCTCTGCCCGGAAGCGGAAACTCCCCTTCTGGTTGATGGTACCTGCGAAGACTTTGGCATCTTTTTGCTTGGACACTGCTACCGGTTCGCCGCTCAGCATACTTTCGTCTACGTACGAAGAACCTTCCGTCACGATGCCGTCCACTGCAATCCGTTCGCCGGGCTTCACCAGTATGATGTCGCCGGGGCGAATCTGCTCAATAGGGACAATGCGTTCCTCATTCCCAACGACGGTCACGGTCTTGGGTTGGAGTCCCATCAGCTTCTTGATGGCTGTTGAAGTGTTTCCTTTCGCCTTTTCTTCCAGCAGGCGCCCCAGCAGGATAAAAGCTATGATGACACTTGCCGCTTCAAAATACACATGCGGGTGGATGCCCCTGGACAGCCAGAAGTCCGGAAATAACATGTTGAACAGACTGAACAGATAGGCTGTTCCGGTGCTGATGGCTACCAGTGTATCCATATTGGCGCTGCCATGTCTCAACTGTTTCCAGGCACTGCTGAAGAATCCCCGTCCCAGCCAAAATACAATAGGAGTGGATAGTGTCCACATGATAGGATTGGCATAGGGCATATCCATGAAAAACATACCTATTATGATAACAGGTAAGGATAGAATAACGGCCCAGACAGTGCGGAGTTTCAGTGTAGTGAATTTTTTGTTGTGGGCCTCTTCCGCTTCTTCGAGCGTATTGCCGTCCCGATTTATCAGCAAGTCATATCCAGCGGCCTGCACGGCTTGCTGCAATGCCTCGGAAGAACAGTTCTTGGGATCATATTCTACGGTTGCCGTTGCCGAAGCGTAGTTTACGGCTGCTATCTTGACACCGGACTGCCGGTTCAGCGTCTTTTCTATCCGTGCGGCACATGATGCACAGCTCATTCCCAATACGGGAAATGTCTCTTGAACAATATTCTTTGTCTGTCATAACAATTATGTTATTTAAGTTTCGTAAGTTCTTGAACTTGCGAAACTTGAGTTATGTATAAGTCATAGCGATACAAAGATAATGCTTTTTCCCCTTGAAATGTTCATGCTTAAAATCGCAATAAATAGGCTACTTCTCACTGGGGAATGCTTTTTTAATGACTCCCCGACTCAATCCCGTCTGCACCGCTCCCCGCATCAGGAGGTAGGTGAGGAAGGCAAGCCATAAAGCATGGTTTGCCAGGACGGGATGTAGGCCATAATACAAGACAAAGAAGCTGACGGCTGCTGCAGTCATGGACAGCAGCATGCCGCGCGTGGCTGTGGCACCTATAAAAATGCCGTCCCAAATGAAGGCGGCTATACCAACGGCAGGAACGGCAAGCGCCCAGTAGAAATAGGTGTCGGCAACCGCTATCACTTCTTTGTCATCCGTCAATAGCCCGAGGAAGGCATTACCTCCCAGTGCATAGGTCAACGTAAAGAGAACTGCCATTACCGCTCCCCATCCAAAGAGATGTCGGACGGTGTCTGTAAAGGCTTCCCGGTTGTGTGCGCCTATGTATCTGCCGCTCAGGGCCTCGCCTGCGTAGGCAAAACCATCCATTACATACGAGAACAAAGTGAAGAGCTGCATCAGCAGCGTGTTGACAGCCAAAATGATTTCGCCCTGCGAGGCTCCTGCTGAAGTAAAGAACAGAGTAACCACCACCAGGCAAAGGGTGCGCAGAAAAAATGTCCCTGTTCACTTGGAAGAATTTTAGCATTGTCTCCTTCTCCCAGATACCTTTTCTTTCTTCCCCTTTAATTTCCAATTTATAATTTTTAATTTCCCAGTATCTCTGCAACTTTCCATAATTGCGTATCCAGAGCATCAGCCCTATCAGGAAACCGGCGTACTGGGCTATCAGCGTCCCCAGGGCAACTCCTTCGACTTTCATTCCGCATAGATAGACCAGGCAGAGGCTGGCAATGATATTGACTATATTCTGTGTGATGGCTATATACATGGGAATGCGTGAATTCTGCATGCCGATGAACCATCCCGTGAGCCCGTATAGTCCCAGCATGGCGGGTGCACCCAGATGCAGATGTGGAAATAAAGCGTTGCCATCTCTTTGACCTCGTCTGTAGGATGAATCAGCAGGAATGCGCCTTGTCTGATGGGGACTTGCAATGCTATGAGGCAGGACGCGACAGCCAGCCCTATGCCGACGGAGCGCACTAATAGGCGTACAACTTCCGGCAAATCCCGTTTTCCGTATGCTTGTGAAGTCATTCCGCTGGTCCCCATGCGCAGGAAACCGAAAATCCAGTAGATGATATTGAACAGCATCCCAGCCTACGGCAATGGCTCCGATATAGGCCGGTGAACCTAAGTGTCCGACAATGGCTACATCAATCAGTCCGAGCAAAGGAACGGTGATGTTTGATACGATGGAAGGCAGTGCTATTTGCAAGATTTGCTTGTCTCTGAGCTTCATTGGTAACGCTTATTTCATAAGATTGGCAAAGTTACGCAGAAAAGGGGAAAATAGTGGGAAAGATTAACTATATTTTGTTGATGTTTGCAGTGGAAGTGTGTAAATTTGTAGGTGAATTTCTATGGAGATGATTCAGGCTGTTAAACTATTATATACTTTAAAAATGAAATCCTTAACTTTATTTTTCTCTTTGTTTCTGATGTTGCCTCTGTCTGTTTTCGCTCAGTCGGCGGGTGAACTGTTGCAGAAAGTTTCCGAAGCGTTGTCCGAAGGCAAGGACGATTATGTCGTAAGTCTGTTCCGTCAGTCGGCAGATGCCGGTGTGGACCAGGCGGAAATGTTCTATTGGGCCAATGTTGACAAGAACACTGTGGTAGCTTCCCGTTTGGCCAATGAGCTGGCTGCCCATTACAAGGAAATGCGGAATTACGACAAGGCCTATCTCTTCTATAAGGAGTTCTTGCAACGCCATCCCGAAGATGTGCCTGCCCTTGTTTCTTGTGCCGAGATGGAAATGATGCGGGGAAAAGAGAAGGATGCTCTGAAAACCTACGAGAAGGTGCTGATGCTCGACGGTGATAACCTGCAGGCAAATATCTTCTTGGGGAATTATTTCTATCTTCAGGCAGAAAAGGAAAGGAAGAAGCTCGATGATGACTTTAAGAAGATAACTTCCCCTACGCGGATGCAGTATGCCCGTTATCGTAACGGTTTGTCGGACGTGCTTACCAATAGCTATAGCAAGGCAAAGACCTATCTGCAACGGGTACTCCAGGTATTCCCTTCCATGGAGGCGGGCAATACGCTGGAAAGAATAAAGAAGATGGAGGCGGAGATGCGTTAATAGTAGCTCAATCTCCTTTTTGAGATACGGATTGCGCAAGTAATAGATTTCTAACGCTTATTCATCGCGGGTGCGAAGCGAGGTGTCGTGCGGGAAGACTTGCTTGGCGAGGCATAGCTGTTCACTCCCATATTCTTCCGAGCAGCGTCTTCTCCGACAAGATGATGGATGCCTTTCCTTTCATGCCTTTCTGCATGAAAGGGACTTCTTTCAGTGACAGTATAAAACAGAAATAGTTGTGCCCGTTGCGGCTGATTATCCGTGTAGAAACGGTTGTGACAGTTCCTTGCAGATAGCCGTATTCCTTGCTTGTATATCCTTCCAGTTCAATTTCTGCTTTCATGCCGGTACTTACTTGTGTGATGCAGGCATACGGCAGTTCTCCGGTAGCTGACACTTCTCCTTGCTGAATGTCCGTCAGGGTGATGTCGCATTCCGTTGTTTCGGGATAGGGGACAAATGCGGCTACAGCCAGCAGCAAAGCTATAATTATTCCGATGATGCCGATTCCGCTACGTACCAGCAGCGGAGGAATCTGCCCGATGATTTTCCGTACCTGTTTGCTTCTGAGTTCTATATCCTTGCTTTCCATATGCTAACTGCCCAATTCCAATTGATTCTTCACAAGATTATAATAAGCTCCCCGGCTGGCTATCAGTTCCTGATGCTTTCCGGCTTCTATGATTTTCCCTTTGTCTATCACTACTATCCGGTCGGCGTTCTTTACAGTGCTTAGGCGATGGGCCACCACGATCACCGTTTTCCCTTTGTAGAACTCCGTCAGGTTCTCTACAATTATCCGCTCGTTGTTGGCATCCAGCGCATTGGTGGCTTCGTCCAGAAAGATGTACTGCGGATTCTTGTAGACGGCTCGGGCAATCAGTATCCGTTGTTTCTGCCCTTGACTCAGACCCACACCGTCTTGCCCTATCAGAGTGTTGTATTTCAGGGGGAGGCGCATGATGTAGTCGTTTATATTGGCAATCCGGGCAGCTCTGCCAGCCGTTCTTTGTCTATTTTAGGTTGAACTGGTTGAGATCTGTGTCGCCGATGGAGATTTCTCCGCCCAATGCCTTGTAGTAGCCCAACAGCAATTTGATGATGGTCGTCTTTCCGCTTCCTGTTCTTTATTTCGTTGATGAAGATGCTGCCTGCTTCTTGTGTCTGTTGCAGTTTCAGGTTCTTCATGTTGGCTTCGAAAAGTTCGGCCTGCACGTCTTCCCACTCCCAGCGGCGGTGTTGCTCGCAGTCTTGCAGCTTTATCCCCTGCATGGCGGTGATGACTGGTAGGTTTTGTTGTTGTTCTTAAGGTTAGGCACAAAGTCTCCTCCCATGTAAAAGGCGACATTGCGCAAATAGTTTCAGGTTTCTGTATTGTAGTATTTTTCTGTTCCGGAGTAGTGCTGTTCTCCGTATTCAGTTCCTTTTTTACGGTTGTTTCCCGCCCAGGAAAAGATGGTGTAGAAAGAGAATTTATCGTTCCCGGTTTCAAAACTTCCACTATGAGAATTTGTCAACATTCCCGGATGGACGTCATTGTTCAGATTTAGCAGCTGGTAAGTCTAGCTTCTTTTTTTGAGTTTTATATTGAGCACCGTTGCATATCCGTCTTTGAGATATTTATGCGCCAACATAAAAAAATGCAGGAAATGTTATTGCGCTTCCTACATTTTTTCATATTTTTGCATTTGGAGAGAGGAGTTCTCTCCAAGACATTTTAGAATTTGAAGAAGCGTTATGCTTATCTTGTGGTTGGGAACCTAGGAAATTCGCAATTGTACACAAGGATAGCATAGTGGTTCTCACGCATATAGCGTGGGCTGCTATAACCATATCCGTGTACAAGGTTTTCCTAGGACCTCCAACCAGAACGTGGCATTGCAGTCTCACGCTTTTATGTTGAATGGTTCCCGGGAGAGACTGAGGGAGATTAATTATTTAAATATTATGAATGCACGTCACCTATTCATTTTATGCGGTACGTTTTTGTTATTCATGGCCTGCAAAGACTCTCCCAAGCAAAAGTCTCTTTCTGCCTCAAAGAATCCAAACCACACGTATGTAATTGCAATAAAGTCGGACATTAGCGTCAAAAAGGAATCGGTGGAAGGCAACTGGTAGGGGTTGTTGAACGTGGAGAAATGTGCGAACTGGTAGATTCGGTCAACGGATGGTATAAAGTTCGGTTACGTACAGGTGAAGAGGGCTATGTCAACAGCGAATTTTCCAAAGTGCTATCCCATGATTCTATTCCGAAGAAGGCTTTTGAAGCGTATTGTCCTTTGGCAGAGCAGAGAGTACAATACGGTGCCCTATCTTTCAGACTGGATGGAAACAACGTATTTATGGCGAGGGGTTATAATTCTGTGCCAGAGGATGGAAATCTTTGGAATTCGGTCTACCAAGGGGCAACGGTCTATTATGGAAAGATAGAAGGAAATCGGCTGGTCTTCACACGTCACTTGGAATCCTTTAGGGGACTGCTGGAAGACGTTACTCCGGAGGAGATGGAGGAAGTAAAGCCTTATACCGCATATTATTCGCCCGTTGAGGGAGGATTCATCTTTGAAGGGGCACTATTTAAGACTTCAGATGTTGATGGCATTTTGAATGCGGCTCCCGTTAATAAAGAAACTGAAACTCCTCATCCTTTGTCGGCACGTAAAGGTCTCGGCCTATATGGGAGCGTAGAAAGTCTGACCAATAGTGAAGGGGAAACCACTCGGTTTGACAAGGTTGGGAATATACTGGAAATCAGTAAAGGGGAAGAATATTCCCTGATTTATAAGTACAATGACAACCGTACAGAATACAGCCGAAGCGATTGGGGCTCTTACACCATCACATACAGCGACCATAAGCGGAGCGATATGAGTAAGAATGAATCCGATATGGAAGGTTCTGTAGAATATCTTTTTGACGAGCAGGACAGAATCATAGAACGTAAAAGTCAGGTAAGAATGATTTACCTCACAGAAACATTCACTTACACCGGTGTGAACCTTCTTCCTGATAGTAAAAGTGTACACGATTACGATGAAACCGGAGATTACCTTACCACAGATAGATATGAGTATCTGGAAGTGGACGAGCATGGGAATTGGTTGAAGCGAAAAGTTACCCGCACCAATCAGGTGAAAGAGTATAAGGAGAATGGTGAGTCATTCTCTACCAAAACAGAACCGGAACGTATCGAGACACAATCCCTTGAGTATTTCAACAACTAAAAATAACTATTTATGAGTACGAAAATGAAATTCAAGTGTACTTCATGCCAACACATATTTGAACATGATGCTTATCAAAAGGAATGTTTCTGTCCGAAGTGTGGTAACATCAGTGAACGTTGTGCAGAAGAGGAACAGTTTATTGTTTGTAGTGAATGTGGAACTGAAATCCCTAACGGTGTAACATCGTGCCCACATGCGGGTGCCCCATATCTGCCACGAAAAATCGCCATTGCCATGAATGTGGTGCTGAGCTGGCTGATTCCGTATACGTTTGTCCGCAATGCGGATGTCCCGTTGTACCAGCTACGCCGATTGCCGCTTCATCTATCCCTCCGGTATCCATTACACAGACAGCATCTCCTATAGAGGTTGAAGAGCAGGAACTTTCCCTTCCCCCAAGGAGTAGGGCTTTATATTGGTTTATTGGTGGTATTGTATTGGTGCTGTTAGTAAGTTTCGGTATATTTTATTATACGACCGATTATTTTAAGGATAAGACCAACACATTGAAATCTGTCGTAGGTACTTCGCGGCAAGTAGTGATTGATGGTGTCAACCTACGTTTACGGTATGCACCATCGTCGGATGCAGAAACATACAAGTGGGCTGACGGAACCAACCGTCACCCGGAGAAAGGTGAACGGTTTCCTTATTTAGGAGAAGTAGGAGACTTTTATAAGGTTGATTATAAGGGACTTGTACTGTATGTTTCCAAACAACATACTCACCTAGAATAGTTTTTTATTTATTAACGCTAATATATTTTGTATTATGGCACTCATTTTTTGTTCCCATTGTGGAAAGCAGGTTTCGGACAAAGCTACCACCTGCCCTCATTGTAATGCAGTCCTGCAAGCAGGACAACCTCAGGTTCAACCTCAAACAGCCCAGCAGCCGTTCCAGCAGAACACAAATGCTACGCAACAGTCGGTTTACGTAAATGTTCCAGGTAAGCAATCCAATGGTATCGGCACTACTGGCTGGTATTCGCCATTCTTGGAATCTTTCTTGGGTGGATACCTATTCTTGGGTGGATTATCTGGTTCCTCGGTGCGCTTTTTAGTTTCATCGGCTTATTCAAAAGTCCGCGCGGCTGCGCCATTGCAGGTTTCATTATCTCATTTATATGGGTGATTGTCGCTGTGTTCGTCGTTGGGTCTATTGGAGCCTTTTCACTCTTTAGTTAATGGTTGTTATACATAGAAGGTTCTATCGTTTAAGAATTTTAGATACCAATTAAGTGATGCTGGCAAAAAGAACAAATTCACTTTTTGCCAGCATATTTTGTTACTTTTGTAATCAAAACAAAAGAAAGTAGAGCTAAAGAAATTTCATAATTTTCATTCTCACATTTCCGGTGTCCCTTTTTCTCCGGTCACTTTCTGATAAAGTCGTCTTCGGATGGAAGAAATGCTTTCCGGCTTGGGTGCATCAACCGTGCGATGTCTGTTTGGCGGAATTGGAGCTTGATAAGCATACATACGTGCAGTTCGTTTTCGTTGGGATTGTGCAGTGAATGCAGCTTTTCAAAGAAGTTGGGGCAGACAGGAGACATCAGTTCTTTCAGTATTTCCCATTCTTCAGGGTGATGTATGCCTCGCCACGAGCGAAGTTTGCCCGTTCTTATAGTTTCTGCTATATATTGGAACCAAGCAGATACTCTTGGCCCTCCTGCTCTTGCTCGTTTTCTATCGCTTTTTGTTGCAAGATGTGGTTGAGCAACTCTAAGTTGTCGCTTTCAGCCGGTTGTTCTCTTTTTCACGCAGTTGATAGTTGTAGAGGGAAGTGCATCCGGTGGATGGTTTCCGTCTGTGTCGCTTGTTCGATGGTGAGTTCCAAAAGTTTGCGATAGGCAACTTGTTTGGCATAGATGGTTCCTCCCTTGTGACGTGATAGCGTGACAGATGAATTTCAAAATAAACTTTGTGATAGGGATGAATCTCCTTTACAGAATGTATTGCACTTCCTTGAACAGATATTCCCGTTCACTTCCTCCTTCATCCTCCAGCACGAACCGTCCGTCTTGCTCTACACGCAGCAACCGGGCAAGGAACTTGCCGTTGGCATCTTCATAAGGGTGCAATCCCCGGCGACGGAAAAGGGAGCGGGCATACCGTGTGGATATCTCGTCGGAGTAGACGGCGAAGTCCTCCATTTGGAGGCTGTTGTAGTAGATTTGTACACGTCTCAGGATATGGGCAAGGATTTCATAACGGTCGTGCTCCTTTCCGGTGATTTGTTTCAGTGAGACGGGGTTGGGAGCATCACTGTTGAAGACTTCCTGGTTGATGTTGATGCCGATTCCGGCAATGCTGCGCCTGATATGATGTCCGGAAAGGTCGTTCTCTATCAGTATACCGCAGATTTTCTTGTCTTTCCAATAAATGTCGTTCGGCCATTTGATGGTGATTTCATCAGACCATCTGCTCAGTTCTTCCTTAATGGCGAGGGAAACGATTTGTGAAAGGATGAACTGTCGGCGGGCTTCCAGAAAAGAAGGGTAGAGTACAAAGCTGAAAAGCAGGTTCTTGCCTTCTTCAGCTTCCCAGGTGTTGCCGCGCTGGCTTTACCGGCGGTTTGGAACTCGGCAGTCACGGTTGTTAGTTCGGCAACGGATTCTTGCAACTGGTTGCAAAGCTGGCTGAGGTATTGGTTGGTCGATGCCGTTTCGTCCAATGCTACCAGCGGGAACGGGAATGTGTCAGGGCAGGGCTTCATATTCGGTACGCATTTTTTTGGTGAACTTCTTCAATACTTCTTCCATAGAGTGGTCTATCAGTTGCTTCAACAGTTTGTCGTCGACGTCACCGTCAAGGAACACCTGGTTCCAGTACTTTTTGTTGAAGTGATAGGCACCTTCGATGGCAGCATAGTGCTCCCGCAGTTCGAGTGCATATTCGGGGTCGCATTTCAGACAAATCTTGTTGGCGCTTTCCAGGTCGATAAGTGCAAACATTTTATCCATGACTTTCATCACGAGCGAGTATTCGTCGAACGGAAGGCATTCCGTGACGGCCTTTTTGCTGAGGCAATATTCGCGGGCGGTTTCTATGTCCATGATGGTATTTACGGTTTATACTGTTAACTCGCTCTAAATTGGACTTTGATTGAAAATCAAGAAGTTGGGCGTTTGCTATATTATATAGGTAACAATATGGAAACGAGCGGACTTCTGCTCGTTTCTGTATTTTGCAATATGCAAAGAACGCCTTAATTCGGGGACAAAGATACGATATTTTTCTAAATATCCAATGATTTACAAGAGGAATTTTATGGAAATTAGAACTTTTGCGTAAAATCTGATGCTTACCAACACAATATGCATCCAAAAACAAACAGCAGGTATTCGGATATAGTTTATCCGAATACCTGTTGCCATAACGTTTTATTGCTGACGATGATTCTGACATCGGCTTTCATGTACTGTTGCAATATTGGGGTATTTTGTCCCTGTGTGCTCACAGTGGCTGTAGCCATAAAATAGTTGCCATCTTCCCTATGTATGAGTTTGGCATTATGTCTTATGATGTTGCAGTTATAAGATGCATTGTCGTTGCCCTCGAAAGAAACATGAGCTGTCCTTGGCTCATCGAAAAGATGTAAATACTTAAAAAATCTTAAAACATTCTTTATTCCCGATTAAATATCGTACCTTTGCAACCGAAAGAGTTCTTTGAATGGTTATGCAAATCACAGCAAGATGCTACATTCTGTATATTTCTAATTCGTAACCTCTTCTTTTTATGAGATAAAAACTTATCTCATTCTCAATTACTTATAAAAAATAAGTACTTTCAATGCATATATATTCGAATATGTCACATTGCAGATTATGCAAAAAATATAACTATCTTCCAATGAAATCTCAATAACCAGCAAGCAATGGTAGTTTCAGAAAATAATATAACAACACTAAGTAGAAAATAATTATGGCACGTGCAACGACAAAAGCGGATTTGACATCATCCGCCAACGAACAATTCAACAAGATGTGGAAGCTTATAGACTGTATGACTAAAAGTCAGCAGGAAGCAGCCTTTGCTGAAGAAATGGCAACGGTCGGTAAAGAAACACACTGGAGCAGAGACAAAAATCTGCGAGATGTGCTTGTACATCTGTACGAATGGCATCAACTGCTACTGAGTTGGATAAAAGCCAATCTTAACGGTGAGTACCAAACGTTTCTGCCTACACCATACAATTGGAAAAACTATCCAGCAATGAACTTGGAATTTTGGAAGAAGCATCAAAGCACACCACTGACAGAAGCAAAGACAATCTTAAAAGAGAGTCATAAAGAGGTAATGACACTGATAGAGCAATTTTCCAATGAAGAACTCTTTGCCAAGAATTCGTTCGGTTGGACAGGCTCTTCTACGTCTTGGCACTTACTGTGTTTCAACAACGGCAAGCCATTACGACTGGGCTATAAAGAAGATTAAGAAGCATATCAAAACAAACAATAAGTAGATAAAATGGAGGCATAAAGAAAGAGTGGTAGTGTAAACTGAACTGAGTCACGGCTCTGTTTACACTATCAAGGAGGAGTTTCTGACCTATCATCAATGTAGTATCAAAAAGTGT
>ENA-OQCE01000183-OQCE01000183.1-human-gut-metagenome-genome-assembly--contig:-NODE-183-length-29652-cov-2.168129_pt1 | contig 29652 bp, 36 predicted proteins | sample MGYA00242495_ERZ504572 | MGnify/ENA primary metagenome ERZ504572 (study PRJEB26092, sample SAMD00036228) | human gut metagenome | host: Homo sapiens | study: EMG produced TPA metagenomics assembly of... | reverse complement strand
GGTCGAGACCGCGGGTTCGAGCCCCGTCTATCGCTCTCAAAGTAATATTTGCATACTCGATATGGTGGCGTAGTTGTACGCGGCGACTTGCCGAAGGTCGAGACCGCGGGTTCGAGCCCCGTCTATCGCTCTTGAAAAAGCAGCTGGAAACATAGAGGATATGGGTTCGGCTGTTTTTCTTTTATCATTCAGCGGGTTTTGTCTATTGTAAAAAGGACGCGTTTTATTTATAATAAAGGCAGGGGTAAAAGAGGGGCAAAAACAAATGAAAACGAAGTTTGGGAGGTGCATCAGATGAAGAGTGCAAGATCGTTTAAAGAGTTCGAAGCACTGAATGGAATCAGTATGGAGGAGGTACTGACAGTGTTTGAGGCAGTGTCAGAAGCATTTCCGATGATTGTGGCAGCAAATCTTACAAAAAATACATATACCATGATCAAGGACGACGGATTTCTGGCAAATGACATGCCGAGCAGTGGAAAATACGATGATCTGATTGATGTCGGGGTGGAAAACATACACCCGAATTACCAGCGTGCGTTTCTGGACAATTTCTCCAGGGAACGTCTGTTACAGATGCTGGGGCAGGGACGGAAAGAAGTCTGCGTCAAGCTGTATCAGAAGGGACGGGGAGATTACTATCAGTGGGTATCCACACATGTGATCCGTGTGAAAGACAAAGATGGAGATGTGTGTCACATCTGCATTAATAAAGTTCTGGACGAATGCAGCAGTTGTGGAGAACAGCAGAGAGTCTGCCGTGCTCCGTACTGAATTTATTCCTTGTCGTTCTCGGAGCCGCTGCCTGTTTTATTGCGGGAGCGGTAAAAGAGAAATCCGCAGATGGACAGGGCAATCATGACAGCAAACATCAGAATGACAAATGTGTAATCCGCTTTGTTTAATGCGTTGCCGCTTAAGACGGAAAGAAAGATTGCCGGCATACGGCCAACTGCACAGATAATGATCCAGTGGGAGAGCTTTATATCGGTCAGTCCGACGAGATAAGATAACAGGTCTTTGGGAGTTCCGGGTATGAGGAAGAGCAGAAAAATGATGCTCTCCGAACGCCTGGAACTTTTTAATATTTTTACAGATTCTATTTTTTCACGGCTTACAAACAATTCCACAAACTTCATGCCGAAACGGCGCACAAACAGAAAGATGATGACGCTTGCGGTTGTCATGGCAAAATCACAGATCAGTGTACCACGGATTACCCCGAAAGCGTATCCGGCACCAATTTCAAAAGGACCACCGGGAATTACCGCAAGGAGTACCTGCAGGATGTTCATTCCAATAAAACCAAGGACTCCCCATATTCCTTTGTCATTGACCCAGACACGGAATTGTTTGGGATCCGATACAAAATGAACCAGGGGACGCCCGATAAAATATCCGATCAGGATTACAAAAACAATGGTAATGATAGCCAGTATCCGTTTGATTTGTTTTGTCTTTTTCTCGTTGTGATTATCCAAGTCGAACACCTCCTATTTTAAGTTCGTTCTAACCGTAACTATAGGCTTTTGGCGAAAACTTGTCAATTCTTATAGGAAAATCATTTGCTTTTACCGGTAAAATTCTTATAATAGAAAAATGGAGGGAAAATTATGTTGTTTTATCTTGCTCCGATGGAGGGAATTACGGGATATATTGTGCGCAATGCTTATGCACATTATTTTCCATATATAGATAAATATTTTACACCGTTTATCCCGGCAGCAAAAAAAATGAGCAAAAAAATAAAGCGGGATCTGGCAGCGGAAAATAATGGACGGATCCGGCTGGTGCCACAGCTGATCGGAAACCGTGCCGATGAATTTCTGATGATGATCCGGCAGCTGGAAGATCTGGGATTTACCAGTGTCAATCTTAATTTTGGCTGTCCGTCCGGAACCGTTGTCTCGAAAAGAAAAGGAGCCGGATTTCTGGAAGAGCCGGAAGAACTGGAAATGTTGCTGGAAGAAGTGCTGGAGAACAGTCCGCTTGCGGTATCGGTAAAGACCAGAGTTGGAATCAAAGACCCGGATGAGTGGGAAGCTCTTTGCGGTGTCTATGCAAAGTTTCCGCTGGAAGAACTGATTATTCATCCGCGCCTGCAGATAGATTATTACAGCGGAACACCGCGGATGGAAACATTTGCCCGTGCTCTGGAGCAGATCCATGTGCCGCTCTGTTACAATGGAGATATATGCAGTGTGGAAGATTATAAGAAAGTGACAGCTGCTTTCCCAGCTATTGATCGCATCATGATCGGCAGGGGATTACTGGAAAATCCCGGACTGGTCGGAGAAATCAAAGGAAACCCACCGGCAGATAAAGCCAGGCTGCGGGCGTTCCATGATGAAATTTTAGAGGGATGTCTGGATACTTTCCGTGCGGAAAAAGATGTCGTTTTTCATTTGAAAGAAATCTGGTTTTATCTGACAAAGTCATTTCCGGACAGAGAGAAATATTTAAAGCTGATCCGGAAATGCCAGTCTCTGCCGGAGTATAAACTGATAGTACAGCAGATTTTCTCATAGACATTTTGAGAGAATAAGGTATAATGAAAAGTAAAAGTCCAGGACAAGAGATAGGGGATTAACAATGAGTTTAGCAGATAAAATATTTGTAACTATGTGTCAGGATATTCTGGAGAACGGGACAAGTACCGAGGGCGAAAAGGTACGGCCGCACTGGGAGGATGGTACAAGTGCCTATACGATCAAAAAATTCGGTGTGGTGAACCGTTATGATCTGTCGAAAGAGTTTCCGGCAATCACACTGCGCAAGACGGCAATCAAGACTTGTACGGAAGAAATGCTGTGGATCTGGCAGCGGAAATCCAATAACATCCATGATTTGAACAGTACCGTCTGGGATGAATGGGCAGATGAAAACGGTTCTATCGGAAAAGCGTACGGCTATCAGCTGGCACAGAAACATCAGTATCGTGAGGGAATGATGGATCAGGTGGACCGGGTGATTTATGATCTGAAAAATAATCCGTTCAGCCGCCGGATTCTGACCAATATTTATGTGCATCAGGATCTGCATGAGATGAATCTGTATCCGTGTGCATACAGCATGACCTTTAATGTGACACAGAAACAGGGAGATGACAAACTGACTTTAAATGCAATTTTGAATCAGCGTTCGCAGGATGTGCTTACTGCAAATAACTGGAATGTATGCCAGTACGCAGTGCTGATGCATATGCTGGCACAGGTGTGTGACATGAAAGTGGGAGAACTGGTACATGTCATTGCGGACGCACATATTTATGACCGGCATGTGGAACTGGTAAAAGAGCTGATCACGCGTAAGCAGCATCCGGCACCGAAATTCTGGCTGAATCCGGAGATTAAAGATTTTTATCAGTTTACACCGGATGATATCAAAGTGACCGATTATGTGACCGGTCCGCAGATCAAAAACATTCCGGTGGCAATATAGCAGTCAGGAGGGAGAAAATTATGAATATCATTGCAGCAGTAGATAAAAATTGGGCAATTGGAAAAAATAATGAGCTTCTGGTACGGATTCCGATGGATCAGAAATTTTTCCGCGAGACAACAACCGGGAAAGTTGTCGTGATGGGACGAAAGACGTTGGAGAGTTTTCCGAATGGTCTTCCGTTGAAAAACCGCACCAATATTGTGTTGACACATAATCCGGCGTATCAGGTTAAAGATGCGATTGTCGTGCATTCCATGGAAGAGCTGCACAGGGAACTGGAAAAGTATGATACCAATGACGTCTATGTGATTGGCGGACAGAAAATATATGAGCAGCTTTTGGATGAGTGTGATGTTGCTCATATTACAAAAATCGACTATGCATATGATGCGGATGCGTATTTCCCGAATCTGGATGAAAAACCGGAGTGGAAAATTACAGCAGATAGTGAAGAACAGACATATTTTGATCTGGAATTTTATTTCTATAAATATGAAAGAGTGCAGAAGTAATGAGTGATTTTATCTTTAGCGTCAATGTCACATTTCCTATTTTTCTGGTGATGGTTATAGGCTGGGTACTGCATCAGATCGGTATGCTGGATGAGCATTTTGTCACCGTGGCAAACCGTTTCAATTTTAAGGTGACACTGCCGTTTATGCTGTTTCGGGATATTGCTTCCGTAGAAATATCAAAAGTATTTGATCTGAAATTTGTATTGTACTGTGCAATTGTCAGCAGTATCTGTTTCTGGGGCATCTGGGGGATCAGTAAATTTGCGGTCAAAGATGACAGTATCCGTGGTGCGTTTGTACAGTCTTCGTTCCGAAGCAGTGCAGCCGTCATGGGAATGGCATTTATCAACAATATTTACGGATCTTCTGCCATGGGTCCGCTGATGATCGTGGGAGCGGTTCCGCTGTACAATGTGTATTCCGTTATTGTACTGACATTTGAGGCGCAGGACGAGGAAGGAAAACGGGATAAGGGAAAAATTAAGCAGGCATTGGTCAATATCGTGAAAAATCCGATTATTGATTCGATTTTTCTGGGACTTATCGTTTCCCTTCTGGGGATTCATTTTCCGACCATTGTCAATAAGACGATTAACTCTGTCGCACAGCTTGCAACACCGCTGGCACTGATTGTGATCGGTGCGGGATTTGAGGGGCGCAAAGCTATCGCAAAGATCAAACCGACGTGCTGGGCAGCTGCCATCAAACTGGTAATCCAGCCACTGATCTTTTTACCGGTAGCAGCTTATATGGGATTTTCCGGGGAAAAGATTATTGCAATTTTAATTATGCTGGCATCCCCAACAACGCCAAGCTGTTACATCATGGCAAAGAGTATGAAAAATGATGGGGTTCTGACGGCGAGTGTTATTGTTGCAACGACGTTGTTTGCGGCATTTACGCTGACGTTCTGGATCTTTTTACTTCGCACATTTGGACTGATATAGGAGGATATCATTTTTATGGATATTACAGGAAGAAAATTATTCGTAAAGGCTCTGGAGGAAGAAGGGGTAGACACCATCTTTGGGTATCCGGGCGGAACCGTTACGGATTTATTTGATGAATTATATAAGACCGACAGTATCAACCTGATCCTGCCGCGGCATGAGCAGGGACTGATTCATGAGGCGGAAGGATATGCCAAGTCTACCGGACGGGTGGGCGTATGTCTGGTAACGAGCGGACCGGGAGCAACCAATATCATTACCGGACTGGCAGATGCCCATTATGACAGCATTCCGCTGGTTTGTTTTACCGGACAGGTGCCACTTGGACTGATCGGGAACGATGCATTTCAGGAAGTGGACATTGTTGGTATGACGAGAAGCATTACCAAGTATGGTGTGACGGTGCGAAGACGGGAAGACCTCGGAAAGATTATTAAGATGGCATTTTATATCGCCCAGACCGGGAAACCGGGACCGGTACTGATTGATATTCCAAAGGATATCCAGACGGCATCCGGACCGGCAGAGTACCCTTCCCATGTGGATATCCGTGGATATAAGCCGATTCACGGGGTACATATCGGACAGTTGAAGAAAGCTTATAAAATGCTTAAGTCTGCAAAGAAACCTCTGATTCTTGCCGGCGGAGGTGTCAACATCAGCCATGCGGGAGAGAAGCTGAAGAAATTTATGGAAAAAGAAAATGTTCCGGTTGTCACAACAATCATGGGCAAAGGCGCAGTGCCGACCACACATCCGCTGTATATCGGCAATTGTGGAATGCATGGAAAGTACGCAGCCAATATGGCAGTTATGGAATGTGATCTGCTCTTTTCCATCGGTACCCGTTTCAATGACCGGATTACCGGAGATTTAAATGAATTTGCACCGCATGCACAGATTGTACATATTGATGTGGATACTGCTTCCATCTCGCGTAATGTGGTTGTGGATGTGCCGGTGGTTGCAGATGCAGGTGTGGCGCTTGAAAAGCTGTTAGAGTGGGCAGAGAAAAAGGATACGGCAAAGTGGCAGGAACAGATTCACAGGTGGGAGAAAGAGAATCCGCTTGCCATGCGCAGGGACCGTGGGATCAGTCCACAGATGATCATGGAGCACATCAATGCACAGTTTCCACACAGTATTTATGTGACGGATGTCGGGCAGCATCAGATGTGGGCAACCCAGTATCTGGAACTGGATGAACAGAGTCAGCTCATCACATCCGGCGGACTGGGAACGATGGGATTCGGATTTCCGGCCGCAATCGGAGCAAAAATTGCAAATCCAAAGAAACCGGTCGTGTGTATCACGGGAGATGGCGGATTTCAGATGAATATTCAGGAGATGGCAACGGCGGTAACACAGGTACCGGAATTACGATCTGTCTGCTGAACAATAATTATCTTGGTATGGTCCGCCAGATGCAAGAACTGTTTTATGGAAAGCGTTACAGTGCGACCTGTCTGCGCCGGCGCCCATCCTGTCCGGGTGGATGCAAGGGACCAAATGATCAGTGTCCGGAATATGTTCCGGATTTCGTGAAACTGGCAGAAAGCTATGGAGCATACGGAATCCGTGTAGAGAAGGAAGAAGACATTGATGCAGCGTTTGCGGAGGCAAAGAAGCATACGGATGCACCGACGATCATTGAATTTATGATTGCCACCGATGAACTGGTACTTCCGATGGTAAAGAGCGGAAATCCGATGAGTGAAATGATTTTAAAATAGGAGGAAAGCAATGTCTGAAATGAAAAAGCGCTGGATTGCATTGTATGTAGAAAATGATGTAGGTGTACTTGCGAAGGTTTCCGGACTGTTTTCCGGAAAATCCTACAATTTACAGTCACTGACGGTTGGTACGACGGAAGATGAGACGGTTTCCCGTATGACGATCAGTGTGGCGAGTGATGATATCACGTTTGAGCAGATCAAAAAGCAGTTAAATCGTATGGTTGAGGTAATCAAGGTGATCGACCTGACAAATGTTCCGCTTCGGTTAAAAGAGCTGATGTTTGTCAAGATTATGGAACTGAATGAGACACAGATGACGGAAGTGTTTCAGATTGCACAGGCCATGCGTGTGGATGTGGTGGATATCGGAATCGGCAGTGTTATGCTTGAGTGCAGAAGAACAGAGCAGAAACATGACGATCTGATTGCCATCTTAAAGAAAAAGTTTAAGCATATTCCGTTGTGCGCGGAGGTTCGGTTGCTATCGAATCAATCAGCACAGAGTGCAGATAAAAATGCTGCCCCGTTGGTGGTCTTTGGCCACTGCGGACAGCGTTTTTTAAATGAAAGGACCGTTAAGATTAACGGGACAGTTACTTTCGAACAATCTCTCCGACATACATCATATGCATATCGTGATCGCTGTACCATTTATCCATCAGTGTGGAATCGGTAAAACTGTCTTCGCTGACCGGTACGGCAGCCATCTTTCTGCATAAAAATACCAGATTGGCTTCATCCGGATAAGGAATGTCATGCAGGAATGCCTTTGTCAGTCTGGCAGCGGCGAATTTGTCTTCTTCTCCGCGGCCACTGTGACTGCCGCAGTAATTTAACGCATCGCGGTAGTCTTCATTCAGGAAAGACAAAGAGAACAGATCTCCGTTGTCTAAAAATTCTTTGGTATAGCGGGAATCACGGATAAAAATAAATACAACGTTTTTTCCCCAGAGGACGCCTACACCTCCCCAGCTGACGGTCATAGTGTTGCATCTGGTTTTGTCTCCGGCGGAAACTAAAGCCCATTCTTTTCCTATTTTGGTAAATGGGTTGAATTCCATCTTATCGATTGGATATGGTTGAAATGTGTGCATAACAAGCCTCCTTTTTTATTGTTTTGTATTTAGGCGATTGCGAAACGCTCTTCTGCGCCTGCCGCCGCTTACACGGTCGGACGCGCTTTTTAGACAGAATTGCTGAATTTACAGGAATCCGCTTCTGCCTTAATTTTTGTGTCCGGGCATCGCTTCGACTGTTTCTGCGGTCTGTCGGTCTGCCGGGGACACCGTTCGCGAATTTCTGGTCTGCCTAAGAGGAAACCTTCGAAACGTTTATTACGCCCACTCCCAATTTGTCTTGATATATATTTTGTTTTAAACATTTTACCCTGTGACTGCGCAAATAGAACCGTGGGCGCGCTTATTCGAAGCTTCCCTCTAAGGCAGACACGAACCCGCTCAGACGGTGTCCCCGGCAGACCGACAGACCGCAGAAACTGTTGAACGTTGGACGGACAGCAAATCATCGAAAAAGGCAGAAGCGGATTCCTGTAAATTCGTAATTCTGGATAATTGCGCGTCCGACCGTGTAAGCGGCGGCAGGCGCAGAAGAGCGTTTCGCAATCGCCTGATTTATTTTATGTATCAACAGTATAACAGTGTAACCTTTTTTTTACAAGATGCATACTATGAATCAAATGCAGCTGTCTGGAACTGTTTGATGCCACTGCGAAGAAACGTGGCAGGTTTTCTGGCAGGAAGAGAGGGAGATCATGTATGGATCAGAATAGAGTGGAAAATCAGGTGGATGAGGGAACGCTTCAGATTCACCTGACAAATGCTTCGACGGGAATTCCGGTGAAAGGAGCAAGGATTACCATATCTTATACGGGAGGTCCGCAGCAGGTGCTGGAGGAGGTGGATACCGACGATTCTGGAAACACTGAGAAGATTACGCTTGATGCTCCTCCACTGGAGTACTCCATGGAGCCGGGGGAAAACCAGCCATATGCGGAATATACGATCAAGGTGCAGGCCACAGGCTATCGGGACATTACGGTTTCGGCGATCAATATCCTGTCCGGGGAAAGATGCGACGCAGGAAGTGGTAATGGAGGCGCAGGATGCACCGGGCAATCCGATTGATACGATCGTGATTGATGCACATACCCTGTATGGAGAATATCCACCGAAAATTCCGGAGAGTGAGATTAAGACGGTGGAAGAAACCGGAGAGATTGTCTTAAGCCGTGTAGTAATTCCGGAATATGTTGTGGTACATGACGGAGCACCGGGAGATTCCACAGCTGCGAATTATTATGTGCGCTACCGGGATTATATTAAAAATGTAGCTTCCAGTGAAATCTATGCGACCTGGCCGGATGCTGCGATCCGTGCCAATGTGCTGGCTATTATGTCATTTACTTTAAACCGGGTTTATACGGAATGGTACCGGGGCAAAGGGTATGTGTTTACCATCACATCTTCCACGGCATACGATCACAAATTTATTTACGGAAGAAATTTCTTCCAGAGTATTTCACAGGTAGTGGATGAAATGTTTGAAAATTATCTGTCCAGGCCAAATGTCCGTCAGCCAATTCTGACACAGTACTGTGACGGACAGAGAGTGACCTGTCCGGACTGGATGTCGCAGTGGGGAAGCAAATATCTGGGTGATCAGGGATATTCTGCCATTGATATTTTGCGCAGTTATTACGGAAATGATATGTATATTAATTCCGCGGAGGGAATTTCCGGGATTCCGGCATCCTGGCCGGGATATGATCTGGGCGTGGGAGCAAGCGGACCAAAGGTACGTCAGCTGCAGGAACAGCTGGCAAGAATTTCGCGTGCTTATCCGGCGATACCGACGATTACGGCGGACGGAGTTTACGGATCAAGGACGAGGGAAGCGGTGGAAAAGTTTCAGTCGGTTTTCGGACTTCCGGTAACCGGTATTGTGGACTATCCGACCTGGTATAAAATTTCAGATATTTATGTTGCGGTTTCCCGTATCGCAGAACTTGTATAAAAGAGAGGAAAAATACGGATGAAAAATTATAAAATTACCGTGTCATATGATGGCACCAGATATAAAGGATGGCAGGTATTAAAAAGCACCGATGCAACCATACAGGGAAAGCTGCAGATGGTGCTTTCGGCGCTTGCCGGGCATCCGGTGGAAGTGATCGGTTCCGGAAGAACCGATGCCGGAGTTCATGCAATCGGGCAGGTGGCTAATTTCCATCTGGACGAACATTTTTCGGCAGAGGAAATTTTTTGAAGATCTGAACCGGCACCTTCCGGAAGATATCGCAGTGACAAAAATAAAGGAGGTCGATGACCGGTTTCACAGCAGATATCAGGCTGTGGAAAAGACCTACCGTTACCGGATACGGACAAGTCCGGTGCCGAATGTATTTGAACGAAAATTTTTGTATCAGTATGGACAAAAGCTTGATGTGGATAAAATGAAAAAAGCGGCACAGGCACTTGTGGGAACGCATGATTTTGCTTCTTTTTGCGGAAACCGTCATATGAAAAAATCAACGGTCCGTACCATTTTTTCCATTGATCTGGTGGAAAGAGACGGTGAGATTGAGATCCTGTATTGTGGCAATGGATTTTTACAGAACATGGTAAGGATTCTCACGGGAACATTGATTGAAGTGGGAAGAGGCGAACGGGCTCCGGAAAGTATGCCGGCACTTCTTAAGGCAAAGGAACGGAAGCAGGCGGGCTATACGGCACCGCCGCAGGGATTACGATTGGAGAAAGTGACATATGAGACAATGGATGGTCGCTGCTAAAAAAGCGGATTTTTATGCGATTGCAGAGAAATTTCATGTGGATCCGGTTGTGGCAAGGATTATCAGAAACCGCGAGGTAATCGGAGAAAAAAATATCCGGATTTATCTGGGTGGGAACCTTTCGGACCTGTCAGATCCGCATCAGATGAAAGATATGGACCGGCTGGTGGAAATTCTTGCACAAAAGATCCGGAAACAGGTGCATATCCGGATTATCGGCGATTATGATGTGGATGGTGTGACTTCCTCCCATCTGTTTCTGACGGCTTTGCGGCGTGTGGGAGCAAAAGTGGACGTGGTTATTCCACACCGGATACAGGACGGATATGGGCTGAGCCTGCATTTATTACAACAGGCGAAAGAAGATGGTGTGGATACAATTCTGACCTGTGATAACGGTATTGCCGCTATCGATGAGATTGCGTGGGCAAAAGCACAGAAAATGACAGTACTTGTGACCGACCATCATGCAGTCCCGTTTGAAGAACATGAGGGCAGAAGAACAGAGAAAAAGAGTCTGGCAGATGCCGTGGTAAATCCGCATCAGCAGGACTGCAGGTATCCGTATAAAGAGCTGTGCGGCGCCGGTGTGGCATGGAATGTCATCCGTGTATTGTATGAAAATTATGATATGGACAAAAGAGAAGCGGAAGATCTGCTGGATTTTGTTGCTATGGCAACTGTCTGTGATGTCATGTCGCTCACCGGGGAAAACCGTATCCTGGTAAAAGAGGGATTAAAGAGAATCCGTCATACGAAAAACATCGGATTGCAGGCACTTATGCAGGCATGCAATGTACAGCCGGAGAATATCAGTGCATACCATTTTGGTTATGTCTTAGGGCCATGTGTCAATGCAACCGGCAGGCTTGACACGGCAAGGCATGCCCTTCGGCTGTTTGAGACCGGGCAGGAAACGGAGGCAGAAGAGATTGCCCGGGATCTGGTTGATCTGAATCAGGAACGCAAGGAGTTGACACTGCAGGGCGTGGAAATGGCAAAGAAACTCTGTGAGGAAGGTGGATATGAGAATGATCCGATACTTGTTCTGTTTCTGCCGGATGTCCACGAAAGCATTGCAGGACTGATTGCCGGAAGAATCCGGGAAATGTATAACCGGCCGGTATTTGTGCTGACGCGGGGAGAAGAGGGAGTCAAAGGCAGCGGAAGATCGACGGAAAATTATTCCATGTATGAAAATATGTGTGGATGTGCGGAACTGTTTACAAAATTTGGCGGACATCCGATGGCGGCAGGGTTATCCCTTCCGGAAGAAAATGTGGAAAAATTCCGCAGAAAAATCAATGAAAACTGTCCGCTTACGGTGGAGGAAGTCTGCCCGGATATTCACATTGACATGGCCATGCCGGTGGGATATGCGAGTACGGAACTGGTCCATCAGTTTGCACTTTTGGAGCCGTTTGGAAAAGACAATCCATCTCCACTGTTTGCAGACCGGAATCTGTCCATCAGCCGCATGTGTTGATAGGAAAGAACCGGAATGTTCTTCGGATGAGTGTTCTTTCGGAATACGGACAGCCGGTTCCGGTTATTTTCTTTGGGGATGTGGAGACGTTGTTTGCATATTTTACCGAAAAGTTTGGTCAGGAAGAGGTGGAGAATGCGCTGCATGGCAGAAAAAAACCGGATTTTATTTTCTATGGTGTATATAGCAAAGATTGATTTTTATCAGGGAAATGAAAATCTGCAGCTGGAGATGAAATATTATCGCTGATTCCATTGAAAAAACGGGAAAGAAATTGTAAAATAAATGCAATGGAGGGCAAGTAATGTTCGGAAAAAAGAAACAAAAACAGGAAACACTGGTACGGATGAGAAACCTGGCACAGCTGGATGAAGCTTTTTTGCCCATAATGAAGGACGGAAAAGATATGTTTGATGCAACCGCAAGGGAAATCAGAAATACATATCAGCAGCTGGGAGCCGGAATCACCCAGATACAGGAAAATATAAAAGAAGCATCACAAATGGCGGCAGACAACGGAGAAAAGGAGCAGGAGCTGACCGGACAGCTGGCGTCATATCAGGAGCAGGAAGTACAGTCATCGGAAAAAAGAGAGCAGATGCTGCAGAATTTTGCACAGATCGAACAGGAGATGGCACAGCTGGTGGAGGAAAACAAACATTTCACCACGCCATCCAAATTCCTGAACGAATTTCCGGTTGCACTCAAGGCGGAAAATGAAAAGACCCGAGAGGAACTGGAAAAGATGCAGGATTGCGGAAAGCAGATGGGAGTGCTTGCCCTCAATGCGGCGATTGAAGCCGGGCGTATGGGAGAGGGAGGAAAACAGTTTGTTACAGCTGCAGAAACGATCCGTGTATCTGCGGGAACGTATGATGAGCTGATTGATCAGGCACATAAGAGCTGGCAGATTCGGATGAGAGAATTGCAGAGCTGGAAGAGCAGGTACACCGGATGGTTACATTGCTGAAAGAAAACAATGTTGCAATGACCAAACTGATGAAATCCTGTCAGGAGGCTGCGCGTCAGGCACAGGAATGGAATCGTTTAAAACCATGTCCAAATTTCAAAGAGATGGAAAACCAGATTGTTGTGCTTCGCAATGCAGATGAGGAAATTGCCAAATCCGAGGAACGCAACCGGATGCAGATGGAGGATTTTACAGAAGAAATGGAGAGTCAGAAGAAAAATTTTGATGAACTTCTTCAATCCATGGAAACCGTGTACCGGCATGCGGCAGAACGCAAAAAATAAAAGGAAAAAGAAAAGGAGCTGACCAGAGAGGCCAGCTCTTTTATTATTCCACAGAAAAATTGTTATCGGTTTTGGATGAGGTGGCGGCAGCTTTAGCACGCGCCCAGTTGTGGCGGTAAACCACATGGTACATGACTGCGGCAAGAACAAATGCACAACATACATCAAAGAAAGAATGCTGTTTGATAAACATCGTTGCCAGAATGATGCTGACCGTCAGAATCAGTGTCAGGAGACAGACCAGCTTGTTTTTGCGCAGCTTTTTATTGTGTGTCACCGCAAGATAAATGCCGAGCGAATTATATACATGGATACTCGGAAACAGATTCGTCGGAGTATCACCGGCATATAGGCGTTCACAGAGCATGGTGCACAGATTGTGGTGTGTGAAATAGGTCGGACGCAGATACTGACCGTTCGGGTATACCGTGGAGATGATTAAAAAGATTGTCATTCCGGTAAACAAAAACGCACACAATTTATAGTAATCTGTTTTATTATGTAATGCCATATAGGCGATGCCCCATCCGACAAAAGGAAACCAGAGCAGATAAGGGATGACAAAGTATTCACAAAACGGAATATAATCATCAATCAGTACATGGATGACATGAAAATGTGTCGTGACGGTTTTTTCTACATAGTTAAACCATGCCATGTACACGAAAAAATATAACAAAATCCATAAATGTTTATATTTTTCATAATATTTTCGGAACACAAACGTCCGCTTACTTTGGGTTTCCGGCAACATAAATACTCCTTTTATATCTGTGTGCAGATCTTTTTTCTTTTGTTCTGAAACTGATTATAGCACGGGGAAAAAAGCACGACAATATAAAACCCGCAATGTTCATAAAACTTTAAAAATTTGGCACATTGACAACCTCTTGTGCTTTTGTATAATACAATAGTGACGGAGGATAAGAATTTTGAAAAAAGCACGAATGAAAAGAAAACAGAGAAGAAAACTGATATGGATGGTGGCAGGACTGGTCGTTCTTTTGTATCTGGGACTGGCCGTTTATTTCCACAATCACTTTTTCCCGAAAACGACATTAAATGGAAGAAAAGCGGGAGGGTATACCGCGCAGAAAGTGATGGATGAGATTACGGAAGAAATCCATTCCTACCAGTTAAAGATAGCAACAAGAGACAAGCATACAGAAAAAATTTCCGGACAGGATATTTCGCTGGAACACAGTGGGGAGACGAAATAACAGAGCTGGTACACGCACAGAATATGTTTGCATGGCCGGTAAAAATTTTCCAGAAACAGACATTGAAAATACAACACTTGTCGACTATGACAAAGATAAGCTGCAGACACAGATCGATGCATTGGACTGTATGGATGCAGACAATCAGACGGCACCGGAGAATGCTTCGGTTTCTTCTTATGATAAGACGGAAGGATTTACCGTGGTTGGGTGCGTCATGGGAACGACCATTGATGCAGAGAAAATGTATCAGGCAGTGCAGGAGGCGGTGGAAGGATTAAAAGAGAACCTCTCTCTGGAAAAAGCCGGCGTTTATGAAGATCCGACGGTTTTAGATGATGATGAGAATCTGGTAAAAGCCGTAAAGAAAATGAACGGGTATGCAAAGACAAAGATTACATTTACCGTGGGAGATTCCAAAGAGGTACTCGATGCTTCCGTATTTGGTGACTGGTTCCGGTTAAATAAAAAGTTAAAACCGGTACTGGACCAGGAGTGTGTAAAAGCATACGTCAGTGATCTTGCAAAAAAATATAATACCTGTTACAGTGCCAAAACGTTAAAGACTTCTTACGGAAAGACGGTTACGATTCCGGAGAGCCATTATGGATGGAAGATTGATACGGAAAAGGAAATCGCCCAGATTACGAGTGAGATCAAAGCCGGGAAAGCAGTGGAAAGAGAACTGAATTATTCCATGACAGCCAATTCCCATGGAAAAAATGATTATGGCGATTCTTACATTGAGATCAATCTGACGGCACAGCATATGTTCTTATATAAAGATGGAAAACTGGTGATTGATTCGGATTTTGTATCGGGAAATGTATCGAAAAATAATGCGACACCGACCGGTGCATATGGCGTGACATATACCGAGAAAAATGCAACTTTGCGCGGAGAAAACTATGAGACGCCGGTTACATACTGGATGCCTTTTGCGGGAAATGTCGGTATGCATGATGCCTACTGGCGCAGCAAGTTCGGAGGAAGTATTTATAAATATGCAGGATCACATGGCTGCATCAATCTTCCGCCGGAAGTCGCAAAGGTAGTATTTGAAAATGTTAAGAAGAATTATCCGGTGCTGGTGTATGAACTTCCTGGAACGGAAAGTACCGATGCAACAGATAAGGAAGAAGCAAAAAAGGTCGTAAAACTGATTGACGCACTCGGAACCATTACAAAGGATTCCAAAGAAGCGGTGCAAAAGGCAAGAAATGCGTATGATAAACTGACTGCCAATGATAAGGTGTATGTCACAAATTATGATAAATTAAAGAAAGCAGAAGAAAAATTACAAAAATTGCAGAAAAATTCAAAGGAATAGGGGATACTTGACAAAATTGATAAAAAACTGCAAAATGTAACAGCGCAACCGTTTAACATGCAATGGATGCATAGGTGTGCAGTTAGGAGAAGAATATGAAAAAGGGAAATGTAATCACCATTTCGGATGTTGCGGAAGCACTTGGCGTTTCCAAAACGACAGTCAGCCGGGCAATATCCGGAAAGGGAAGAATCGGTGAGGCAACAAGGCAAAAAGTCTTGGCTTATATAGAGGAGCATGATTATAAACCGAATGTAATTGCAAGAGGACTTGCACAGTCAAAAACATTCAATCTCTGCGTGGTTATGCCGGAGGATTATGCACTGGTAGATCTTCCGTTTTTTCAGGAAGTCATTACAGGAATTCAGGAAATTGCAGGAATGAATGAGTACGACATTCTGTTGTGTATCTGTCAGGAAAATGATATTACCAGTCTCGAGCGCATCGTGAGAAACCGCAAGGTGGACGGGATTGTGCTGCTGCGGACCTTTTTAAAAGACCCGCAGATTGAACTGCTTCTGGAGAAAAAGATTCCGTTTGTTACAACCGGTAGTACCGCATACCGTAAAGTTAAACAGGTGGACAATGACCAGCAGAGCGCCTGCCGCGAACTGACATCTATTTTACTGATGCGCCAGATGAAGCATATCGCTCTGCTCGGAGGAAGTGAATCTTTCGTAGTCAACCAGAACCGGTATAAAGGATACCAGCAGGCATATCAGGAAGCGGGAAGAGAAGTGGAAGAAACGCTTGTTTACCGGAATTTGGAGAGCCGTGCCTTTATGGATCGTGCAGTGGAAGAAGTGCTGGAAAAAGGGGCGGATTGTATTGTCTGCATGGATGATGCCATCTGCATACAGGTACTTCGCAAGCTGCGGCAGGAACACATAAAAGTGCCGCAGGATATCCGTGTGGCATCGTTTTACAACAGTTCCGTGCTCGAGAACAATATACCATCGATCACTTCGTTGTCTTTCAATGCGAGAGAACTCGGAATGGAAGCCTGTAAGAATCTGCTGGCGCAGATTGAAGGGGAGACGGTACCGGATCGGACACTGTTGTCGTATGAAGTAGTACTTAAAGAATCCACAAAATAAAAATTCAAAGATTGGATGGCGCAAGTGCCAGAACGGTGTATGCAAATGTTAAAGCAGATCATAACGGAAATTGAAAACAGACAGAATATAACCCGTGATCAGCTGGCTCTGCTGCTGGAGACAACGGATACCGGGGACATTGCATTTCTTCACGAGCGGGCACGTAAGACAGCAGATGCCATTTACGGAAAGCAGGTGTTTATCCGTGGATTGATTGAATTTACCAATTACTGTAAGAATGACTGTATTTACTGTGGCATTCGAAAGAGCAATCGCAAGGCAGAACGCTATCGCCTGACGGAGGAAGAAATTCTTTCCTGTTGTGCAAATGGGTATGAACTGGGATTTCGGACCTTTGTGCTGCAGGGCGGGGAAGATCCATATTTTACGGACGATAAAATCTGTGCCTGATACGGCAGATCAAGGCACAGTATCCCGATTGTGCGGTGACGCTTTCCATCGGGGAGAAAGAGCACGACAGCTATCAGGCATTTTTTGATGCCGGTGCGGACCGGTATCTGCTGCGTCATGAGACCGCGGACGAGGCGCATTATGGAAAACTGCATCCGGCAGAAATGTTCTGGAAACACCGCATGGACTGTCTGTGGGATTTAAAAGAAATCGGTTATCAGGTGGGATGTGGATTTATGGTCGGTTCGCCGGAGCAGACGGTGGATACGCTGTATGAAGATCTGCAGTTTATCCGGAAATTGCAGCCGCATATGGTCGCATCGGTCCGTTTATTCCCCAGAAGGATACCCCGTTTGGCGAAAAAAAGGCAGGAACAATGGAAGATACGCTTCGGCTTTTATCCATTATCCGGCTGTTGCAGCCGCATGTGCTGCTGCCATCAACAACTGCACTGGGAACCATTCATCCGCTGGGCAGGGAAAAAGGAATTCAGGCAGGGGCAAATGTTGTGATGCCGAATCTTTCCCCGGTAGCAGTGCGGGAAAAATATAAATTATATGATAATAAAATCTGTACGGGAGATGAGGCGGCAGAGTGCCGGCACTGTATGGCGCGCCGCATGGAAAGTGTCGGATACAAAGTGGTCGTAAACCGTGGAGATTATCACTGATTCAGCAAAACGCACAAGAAGGAGAACGCATATGGGTGCAACATGGAATGAAACACCGTCTGCAAATCGTCTGCATATCGGTGTATTTGGAAAAACAAACAGCGGAAAATCTTCATTTATCAATGCTTTTACCGGGCAGGAGGTTCCATCGTCGCAGATGTGGCGGGAACGACAACCGATCCGGTATACAAGGCAATGGAAATTTATCCGATGGGACCGTGCACGATTATGGACACGGCGGGATTCGATGATGAAAGTACGCTGGGAGAACAGCGCGTGGAACGGACGCGGCTTGCAGCCCAAAAAGCTGATCTAGCAATTATTGTTTTTTCTGCATGTCCGGTTTGCGGCGAATCCTATGAGGAAGAACTGAAATGGTACACCTGGTTTAAGGAGCGTAAAATTCCGGTTCTTCTGATCATTAACAAGGCGGACGTGGCGGATGCAGCACCTCTGAAAAACTATCTGAAAGAAAAAACAAAGGAAGATGCACTGGTAGTCAGTGCATTGACCGGAGCCGGTATGGAAAATGTCCGGGAGGCAATGAGCCGCAGAGTGCCGGAGAATTTTGGAAACCGTTTGATTACGGGGGATCTGGTCACGGAGGAAGATCTTGTGCTTCTTGTTATGCCACAGGATATTCAGGCACCGAAAGGACGTCTGATTCTGCCGCAGGTGCAGACGCTGCGGGAATTACTGGATAAAAAGTGTATGGTTATGAGTGTGACCACGGACAAACTGCTTCCGGCACTCAACATGCTGCAGCAGGCACCAAAGCTGATTATTACCGATTCCCAGGTGTTTGATTATGTATACCAGAATAAACCGGCGGAAAGTATGCTGACATCTTTTTCTGTGCTGTTTGCCGCATACAAAGGGGATCTGCCGTACTATATGGAAGGTGCCAGACAGATCGATGCAATGAACGAAAACTCTCATGTGCTGATAGCGGAATGCTGTACGCATGCCCCTTTGAGCGAGGATATCGGCAGGGTAAAAATTCCGCGTATGCTGCGGAAACGGTTTGGAGAACGGCTAAGGATTGATCATGTGAGCGGCACGGATTTTCCACAGGATCTGGAAGGGTATGACCTGATCATTCAGTGTGGCGCGTGTATGTTTAACCGCAGATATGTAGTATCAAGAATCGACCGCGCAAAGGCACAGAACATTCCGATGACAAATTATGGGATTACAATTGCACATTTGACTGGAATTCTGGATAAAATTGTGCTAACATTGCGGTAACAGGAAAGAAGGGGATTATGGCATGAAGATTACAATTGCAAGAGAGTGCGGCTGTTACGGAGATGAAGTCGGACAGGTTCTGGCAGACAGACTGAATGTTCCACTTTACAATAAAAAGACATTAACAGAACTCGCAAAGAAAAAGGGAATTCTGGAGCATTATCCGGATTATTTCGGTGAGAATCCGGCAGGAACGCTTCTGGCAGTCATTGCGGAAGATGATGGGGAAGACAGTGTTGTGCACCGGACACCGAGGAAAGTTCTGGATGAACTGATTGGGGAGACATCGTGTATTCTGATCGGCAGAGCTGGAAATTATGCGTACCAGAAGGAAAACGATGTGGTACGGGTGTTTTTAAGTGGTGACAGGGAATCCCGGATTCATCACCTGATGGAGAAGCATAAGGTGAAAAGACATGAGGCGGAGTCTGTCATTGAAAAGACGGAAAGCCGGCGGAAGCAGTATCACACGTATTATACCGGGGAGGACTGGGGGTACGCTGCAAATTATGATCTTTGCATTAATGATACGCGGTTTGGAATTGAAGGTACGGCAGATATCATTATGCAGTATGTAAAGGATTGCAACGCACAGGAAAAATAGGGAGAAGGATTTAAAAATGGGGATTGTATTTTATTAATACAATCCTTATTTTTGCCCTAAAAATCCTGAAAGGTGCTAAAATGGGAAAAGCGAAAGAAGGAGTTAAAAAATGAAGTATTTAAGACAACTATTGATGATTCTTATTTTCTCGTTTATCGGGGAAGTCCTGCACGCGGTGATTCCGATTCAGATGCCGGCAAGTATTTATGGTCTGGTGCTTTTATTTATTGCACTGATGACGGGACTGGTCAAATTGCCGCAGGTGCATGAAGCCGCGCGGTTTCTGATTGAGATTATGCCGCTGATGTTTATTCCGGCGGGTGTCGGGCTGATTGACAGCTGGGGAGAACTGCGACCGATTCTGCTTCCGGTCATTGTTCTGCTGCTCGTTTCTACCGTACTGGTTATGGGCGTGTCAGGACAGGTTACACAGCAGATGATGCATCATGGAAAGAAAGAGGACAAGAATGAATAACTTTTTACAGAACTCTGTATTTTTCGGAGTATTTATCAGTATTATTACCTATGAGATCGGGGTATTGATCAAGAAAAAATTAAAGATCGCTATTTTTAATCCACTGTTGATTTCCATGGCACTGATCATTATTTTTCTGCTGATTTTTCATGTGGATTATGACACATACGAAAGTGGGGCGAAATACCTTTCGTATTTCCTGACACCGGCAACGGTTGCGCTGGCGGTACCTTTGTACGAGCAGATTGAGCCTCTTAAGAAAAACTGGAAGGCGATTCTTGCAGGAATTTTTGCGGGTGCCATGACTTCTGCGCTGTGTGTGCTGGTATTGTCACTGATTTTTAAATTATCACACAAACAGTATGTCACACTGCTTCCAAAGTCCATCACAACGGCGATCGGTATGGGATTGTCCGAAGAACTGGGCGGAATTGTAACCATTACGGTTGCAGTTATCATTGTCACAGGGGTGATTGGAAATATGTTTGCCGAGAATATCTGTAAACTGTTTCACATTAGCGATCCGGTGGCAAAAGGCGTTGGAATCGGATCTGCTTCGCATGCCATGGGAACATCAAAGGCAATGGAGATGGGAGAGATTGAAGGGGCAATGAGCAGTCTGTCAATTGCAGTCTCCGGTCTGATGACGGTTGTGGTATCGCTGATCTTTTCACATATTTATTAAGGGGGAAAAAAGAGGGGTTTATGGCTTTACAATTTGTACTGGGAAGTTCGGGGAGCGGGAAAACAGAATACATCTATGAGCGTCTGGTGCGGCAGGCAGGGGAACATCCGAAGAAAAATTATCTGGTGATTGTACCGGAGCAGTTTACGATGCAGACCCAGCAGAAACTGGTGGAACTTGCACCGAATCATGCAATTATGAACATTGATGTGTTAAGTTTTAAGCGTCTGGCATACCGTGTGTTTGATGATATGGGGATGCAGGACATACAGGTTCTGGAAGAAACCGGAAAAAACCTGGTGCTGCGCAGGCTTGCACAGGAACAGGAGGAGACGCTTACCGTTCTTCGGGCAAATATGAACCGGATGGGATATATCGGGGAAGTAAAATCAATGATCTCAGAGCTGGTGCAGTACCGGATTTCACCGGAACAGCTGGTGGATCTGACGGAGGACAAAACAATCTCACCGGTACTTTCTGCAAAACTGCGCGACGTGGCAACCATGTATCGCGCTTTTTGTGATTTTATGAAAGATAGTTTTGTGACGGCGGAAGAGATATTAAATGTTCTGAAAAATCTTGTGCCGCAGTCGGAAACTTTGCGGGATGCGGTGCTGGTATTTGATGAGTTTACCGGTTTTACACCGATACAGAATGATCTCATGCGGGAATTGCTGCAGGTGACAGAGCATATTTACATTACGCTTACAATCGATGCTGCAGAAGATTTTTATCATTGCAGTGGAAATGAAGAATTATTTGCACTGTCCAAAAAAACGATTCTGTCTTTGATGAAGATGGCAGAAGAACTTCATGTGCAGGTGATGGAACCGGTGGTAATGACAGACAGTGCACACAAGCGTTTTAAGCTGGCTCCGGCACTGGCATTTATGGAACAGAATCTGTTTCGTCCCCGTCCGGCAAAATATACCAAGCCGGTAGAAGAAATCCATCTTGCCGCAGTAAAAAATCCACAGGAAGAACTGATTCTTGTGGCCAGGCAGATCAATGCGCTGATCAGACAGGGATACCGCTATCGGGAAATTGCTGTGGTGACGGGCGCAGTGGAAGCTTATCAGAGTTATATGGATCCGGTTTTACGAAATATGAGATTCCATATTTTATGGATACGACCAAAGAAGTGTTATTCCATCCGTTCATTGAATGTATTCGTGCCGCGCTTGAAATTGTGGATACGAATTTCAGTTATGAGGCAGTCATGCGCTTTTTGCGGTGTGGATTCTGTGATATTGCGGAGGACGATCTGGACCGGCTGGACAGTTATCTGGTTGCAACCGGTATCCGCGGCAAAGCGGCGTGGAGCAGACGATGGGGCATATGCCACGGCAGAAAACGCTTTACGATCTGGAACAGCTCGAAAAACTCCGGGAAAAAATATATGGGTATCTTGAGCCGTTTGCAGCAGTATTTGCCCGAAAAGATGCCCGTGTTTCGGATGGCATCCGGGCATTGTATCAGCTGCTGACACAGCTGGACACCCAGCATCAGTTATGGAACAGGGAACAGCAGCTTCTGGCGCAGGGAGAGGAAACCAGATCCCGGGAATATGCACAGATTTATACAATCGTGATGCAACTTCTGGAAAAATATAATCTATTACTGGGGGAGGAGCCATTGCAGATCCGGGATTTTACCGAAGTGCTGGAGGCAGGACTTTCCGCTGCAGACGTGGCTGTGATTCCACCGGGCTATGACAGTGTTACGATAGGAGATATCGAACGTACACGATTAAATCATATCAGGATTTTATTTTTTATCGGTGTGAACGACGGTATTATTCCGAAAGCGGCAAATGCCGGAGGAATTATTTCCGAATACGAAAGAGAACTTCTGGCAGAAAAAGTGGAGTTAGCACCGGGGGCAAGGGAGCAGGCATTTATTCAGCGCTTTTATCTGTACCGCAATCTTACCAAACCTTCAGAAAAATTATATGTCAGTTATGCAAAGGTTGACAGTGAGGGAAAAGCCATCCGTCCTTCTTATCTGACCGGAGTTTTGAGGAAACTGTTTCCGACACTGAAATTGCAGGAACCGGAGCATATGGAGGCGCATACAGATTTTTATACCCAAGAGGCTGCCGAAGATTATCTCGTCTTCGGACCGCACGAAGAAGCCTGGTATGCGCTTGCCCGCTGGTTCCTGCAGGAGAATGATATGCAAAAGCAGGAGAAGATCCGTAAACTTCTGCATGCGCCGTATACACGGTATGAGGGAGAGCCAATCAGCCGGGCGGTTGCACTTGCACTGTACGGAAGACATCCGTACGGAAGTATTACGCGGCTGGAACGGTTTGCTGCCTGTGCATATGCACATTTTCTGCAATACGGGTTAAAACTTACGGAGCGTGAAACCAGCACCTTTGAGAGTGTGGATATGGGAAATATCTATCATACGGCCTTAGAACGCTACAGCCGGAAGCTGGAACAATCGGAATATGACTGGTTTGTAGTGCCGGATGCCGTGCGCCGGCAGATGGCAGAGAATGCCATGCAGGAGCAATTGCCGGGTATCCGGGTATGGCGGTCTGCGATACGGCAGAAAATGCCTATCAGAGAAAACGGATGCTTGCTATTTTTGACCAGACGTCTGGGCATTGACCAGACAGGTGCGTGCGGGGCAGTTTGTACCGGAAAAATTTGAGGTGACATTTGACGAACTGGAGGGAAAGGAAAGTCTCGAGTACCGGTTATCGCATGATGTGACCATGCGGTTGGAAGGACGGATTGACCGTCTGGATACCTTTGAAGATGAAAATAAAATTTCGATTAAAGTAATGGACTATAAATCCGGAAATACAAAGTTCGATCTGATCCGTGTGTACCGCGGACTGCAGCTGCAGCTGGTGGTTTATATGGATGCGGCGATGGAAATGCTGCGGGGACAGCATCCGAAAAAAGAAATCCTTCCCGGGGGAATTCTCTATTATCACATTGATGATCCGGTACTCGAATCGGATACTCCATTGTCAGACGAAGAGGCCGAGCAGGCGCTGCTTTTCGCACTGCGTCCGGATGGACTGGTGAATTCCGGAGAGGAAATCTATCGTGCCATGGATCAGAATTTTGAGGGAAAATCGCAGATGATCCCCGTGGAAATCAAGAAAAACGGTGAAATTTCCACAGCGCGTTCAAAAGTGGCATCGACGGAAGAGTTTGCGGTGATTACCCGCTATGTAGAGCACGAGATCCGGCAGTGTGGAGAGGCCATCTATGCGGGAAATATTGCGGTGAATCCTTACCGGAGTGATATAGAAACCAGCTGTACCTATTGTCCTTATGGTTCGGTGTGCGGGATGGATGCAAAAATTCCGGGATATGAATACCGGAAGTTTGCATCATGAAAAAGAAGAAGTGCTTGACCAGATGCAGACAGAGCTTGCCAGAAACAGGGGAAAGGAGGAGTGATCAGATGAAATGGACGAAGGAACAGCAGGACGTCATTGATTTTAGAAACCGGGATATTCTCGTCTCGGCGGCAGCGGGATCGGGAAAAACAGCGGTGCTTGTGGCACGTATTATCCAAAGAATTCTTGATCCGCAGAATCCGGTTGATATCGACCGGCTTTTGGTTGTGACATTTACGAAGGCAGCGGCGGCGGAGATGCGGGAGCGTATCGGGGCTGCCATTGAGGCAGAATGTGAAAAAGATCCCCAAAACACGCATTTGCGCAGACAGTCGGCACTGATTCACAATGCATGATCACAACGATTGACAGTTTCTGCCTTTTTGTGGTACGGAATCATTTTGAAGAGATCAGCCTGGACCCGAATTTCAGGATTGCAGATGAAGGAGAGATCCGGCTGCTGGAGCAGGACGTGCTGGAGCAGGTGTTTGAAGATAACTATGCGCGGCAGGAAAAGACGTTTCTTTCACTGATCGATGCCTATGCCGGAAAAAGAAACGACCACGGGGTGCGGGAGATGGTGGCAAAGATTTACCGGATGTCTTTGAGCAGTCCGTGGCCGCAGGCGTGGATGAAAAACTCACCGAACCGTATCAGGTGGAACGTGCACAGGAACTGGTGCAGACGGAGATGCTTGAGGACATTGCGAACATGCCAGGCTTTTGTTGTGTGACATGTGCACACAGATGACACAGGCACTGCAGTTGTGTAATGAGCCGGATGGACCGCAGGCATATGCAAAGACACTGGAAGCGGATCTGACGCAGCTGCAGCAGGCAGAAAATCTGCAGGGATATCTGCAGGTACAGACATTTTTAAATGGTCTGGTCTTTGGAAAATTGTCACCGATCCGCAAATTCTCCGGGGATGTCAAAAAAAAGGAAACGGTCATGGAGATCCGGTCGGATGTGAAAAAAGAAGTGGAAACGCTGCAGAAAAAATATTTTGCGATGGATCTGGAGACACTTCTTTTGCAGCAGAAACGCTTGTGTCCGTTTCTCGAAGAGCTGGTAAGGCTGGCACTTGAATATACACAGGCAATGGAAACGGCAAAACGAAAGAAGAGAATTGTTGACTTTGCCGATATTGAGCATTTTGCTCTGCGGATTCTCGTGGACGAAAAAACAAAGCAGCCACGGCATACCGCAGAAGAATTCCGCAGACATTTTGCAGAAATCATGATTGATGAGTATCAGGACAGCAACCAGGTACAGGAAGAGATCATGCGTGCGATTTCCATGGAGCCGGAAGGCGGGCATAATCTGTTTATGGTGGGAGATGTCAAGCAGAGCATCTATCGGTTCCGGCTTGCACGCCCCGAACTTTTTATGGATAAATATGCATCTTTTTCAACGGAAGAGAGTCTGCAGCAGAGAATTGATCTGCATATGAATTTTCGAAGCCGTGCACAGGTGCTTGATTTCTGTAATGATATCTTCTACAAAATTATGAGTCCGGATCTGGGACGGGTTGCGTATGACCGGGATGCGGCATTGTATTACGGGGCAAAAAATTATGATGAGAATGCTAAAGGATTTAAACCGGAGCTTTTGCTTTTGGATGAAAAAGACGAATTGCTTTCAGAGACAAAGAATCTGACAAAAGGACAGATGGAAGCGCATATGATTGCCACGCGTATTGCGGATATGAAGCAGCACATGCAGGTGACGGATAAGGAGAGTGGACAACTTCGACCGCTGCGTTATTCCGATATTGTCATCCTGCTTCGAAGTTTAAAAGACTACGGAACAGATTTTGTGCAGGTTCTGCAGGGAGCGGGGATACCGGCATATGTGGAATCTTCGACCGGATATTTTTCGGCATCGGAGGTACAGACGGTGCTGGCAATGCTGCGGATTCTGGATAATCCCTATCAGGATATTCCGATGGCGGCGGTTCTTCGGTCTCCCATGGTGGGACTGGATGAGGAAGAGATGGCACAGATTCGTGTGGAAAATCCGGAGTGTTCGTTTGCGGAAGCTGCAATGCATGCCATGCAGGATGCCACGGAGGGCGCACTTTATGACTTTTACCGGATGTATCGTAAGCTGCGGGAAAAACAGGATCTGCCGATCCATGAACTGATTCAGAAGATTCTGCAGCTTAGCGGATATGGAAATTATGCGGCGGCACTGCCAGCAGGGGAGCGCCGTGCGGCAAATCTTGCAATGCTGGTGGAAAAAGCGGTTGATTACGAGAAAACAAGCTACCGGGGATTGTTTCATTTTCTGCGTTATATCGATAAGCTTCAGAAATATGAAGTGGATTTCGGGGAGGCAGATACCACAGGAGAAAATGCCAATGTTGTCCGCGTGATGACCATTCATAAGAGTAAGGGACTGGAGTTTCCGGTCGTTTTTGTGTCCGGTCTGGGAAGAAAAATGAATCAGATGGATGCCAGCGACCGGCTGGTGGTACATCCGGATTTAGGCCTTGGAATCTGTGAGATTTCCGGGCAGCCAGAGTGAAAAAAAACAGTGTGTTCCGGTCGGAGATTGCAGACCGGATCCGGAGAGAGAATCTCGGAGAGGAACTGCGCATATTGTATGTAGCACTGACGAGGGCAAAAGAAAAACTGGTTTTGACCGGAATGATCAAAGATGCCCAAAAAACGTTTTCCGGATATACCGGAAATGTACTTCCGGGGAAGCCGGTCAGTTACCGGCAGAGGGTCCGGGCAGGCAGTTACCTGGACTGGATTCTTCCAGCATGCTTTCTTATCCGCAGAAATATACGCTCGATGTGTTCCACCGGAGAAAATTGTATGGGAAGAGGTGGAACAGGCGGCAGACAGCAGGGAAAATTATGAGGAACTTTTGCAGCATATCGATCATGCGAAACCGGAACTGCTTCAGCAGTATGACCAGTGGTTTTCCTACCGTTACCCATATCAGAGTGAGGCCGGCAAAAAAAGTAAATATTCGGTTTCGGAACTGAAGCATGCATCGCTTGTCTTACAGTATGACAGAACCGAGGGAGAAGCGAGAAGCCTGATTTTCTTCAGGAAGACCGAAATGTGTATGTTCCGGACTTTGCAAGAGAAGAGGACAGGGAGTATCCGGCAGCTGAAAACGTAAATCAGGGTGCTATGCGGGGAACCGCGGTGCACCGGGTGATGGAATGTCTGGATTTTGCTGCGATTGCAGATATAGATACCTCTGATGCGGGAGCAGTTTGTGCATTTGTGAAACAGGAACTGGACCGGATGCTTGCAAACGGACAACTGCCGGGGGAATGGTATGCGCTTGTTATTCCGGAAATGATCGAAGCGTTTGTGGAAAGTCCGATTGCTCCCCGGATGGCAGCAGCAGCTGTGCGTGGGGATCTGTACCGGGAGCGACCGTTTGTGATGCAGCATCAGATGGAGGCATCCGGCGGGACGGTGCTGGTACAGGGAATCATAGATGTTTTCTGGATGGAAAATGATAAAATTATTTTGCTGGATTACAAGACGGACCGGGTAAAACAGGCGCAGGAACTTTTGATGCGCTATCAGACACAGCTTCAGCTGTATGCAGATGCATTAAGCCGTGTATTTTCTACGGATACAAAAAAAATGGTGGCGGAAGAAAAACTCATCTATTCGTTTCACCTGAAGGAGGTTGTCGCATTATGAGTCGAATTGTACTTGCCTCTGCGTCACCGCGGAGAAAAGAGCTGCTCGAACAGATCGGACTGGAATTTGAAATCTGTCCGGCGAAGGGAGAAGAAGTCATTACTGCTGGTTCTGTGGATGGGGCAGTGTTAGAACTTTCCCGTCAGAAAGCGGAAGAAGTGGCCGCAGGAATTCTTTCCTACAATGAAATCCATCCGGAGCTGGTTACGCCGCAGGACATTCTGGTGATCGGGGCCGATACGGTGGTTGCCTGTGATGGAAATATTCTCGGGAAACCGCGGGATGAAGCGGATGCAGCCCATATGCTTTCGATGCTGTCCGGACATACCCACAGCGTATACACGGGAGTAACGCTTGTTTTTATTGATAAAAACGGCAGAACCGGGGAAACTTCATTTTATGAGAAAACAGATGTCTGCATGTATCCTTTGGATGACGCGGAAATCCGGCGCTATATTGCCGGCGGAGAGCCGATGGATAAGGCGGGAAGCTATGGAATTCAGGGACAGGCAGCTGCTTTTGTGAAGGAAATCCATGGTGATTATAACAATGTGGTGGGACTTCCGGTGGGGCGGTTATATCAGGAACTGAAAAAACTAGGCGTCATGGAGTGGAATTAAGGGATTGTCACAGAGAAATTCCTTCGTTATAATAATAGAAAGTGATTCACAGGGAGGAAAAAGGTATGAACGAATACGATGAGGAGATTTTACATTATTTTCTGGAACACCAGACACAACTTTTCCCAGAGGCGGTAGCGGAAAGCCCGGAGGAAGCAGAAGAGTTTCTGGAGGACTGCATGGCGGTTGTCTGCAAAAATATAAAAGAAGTGCGGGATTATTTTGATGACGCGGGGATGGATGTCGCCGGAATGAGTGAGGAAGAACTGTTAGAGGCAAGTGAGGTTTTTGCTATTCCTGATGGTCGTTTTCTTGTCGTAGAAGGATAAAACGGTATGAAAAAAAAGAGATGGAAACTGGCGGGGATTTTTCTTATGGCAGCGCTTACGGTACCGTCACTCGGAGGCTGTAAGGTTGGAAATACACAGATTCGCCTGTCGTCAGGGCAGCTGAGAAACCATAATGCCATTGTGCGGATCAATGATCATAAATATGATATTAGATATGCAAAACTGTATTTGTGCAATTACCGCAACCTGTATGGCAAAGCGTACGGAACGGATCTCTGGGAATCCTATGATGCGGATTTAGAACAGTATGTCAAGGATGTGACGGTTCAGGAACTGACACATATTGCATGTATGGATATTCTGGCAGAAAATCAGGACATGCATCTGAGTGAGCAGGAAAAGAAACAGGCAGCACGCGCGGCAAAAGAATATTACCAGTCACTTACGGAGGAAGAAAAAACGTTCATCGGTCTGTATGAGAGAGAGATCCGTACAGCATATGAAGAGTATGCACTGGCAGAAAAGCTGTATCATGCGCTGACACAGGGAACCGATGAGGAGGTCAGTGATGATGAAGCGAGAGTGGTCCGGGTACAACAGATCTATGTAAAAGAAAAAGAAGCACTGCGTGCGGTGCAGGAAAATCTTGCAGCGGGAGATGATTTTGCTTCGGTTGCAAGTGCATACAATCAGTCGAGAGAGTTTGAGCGCACCATTGCACGTGGAACTTATCCGGATGCGATGGAGGAGATCGTGTTTAATCTCG
>ENA-OQCE01000181-OQCE01000181.1-human-gut-metagenome-genome-assembly--contig:-NODE-181-length-29827-cov-2.366397_pt1 | contig 29827 bp, 37 predicted proteins | sample MGYA00242495_ERZ504572 | MGnify/ENA primary metagenome ERZ504572 (study PRJEB26092, sample SAMD00036228) | human gut metagenome | host: Homo sapiens | study: EMG produced TPA metagenomics assembly of... | reverse complement strand
ATTTCCTCATGATTGAAAACGGTCAACATATCCGGCAAGGAATCTAATATTCTTACCGCATATTTCTCCTTGAAACTAACGCCATCAAAGTTTTTTTCAGAAGAAGATAATTTTTCTTTCAGCAGCCTGTTCTCCTCTTTCAACGATTCAATTTCCTGCTCTAATACTTTAAGCTTGTGTTCACAATCCATTTGTTTTGAATATCTTTAGGATTCCTAAATTGGACAAAAGTAGAAAACTTTTTGTAAACACAGAAAGAATAGTGATTTATTTTCCGATAAAAGAGAAGTCACTGATTAATAGTTAATGGAGTGCACTGTTGCCACACCCCATTAACCACATATTATCAGCCATTAAAATCATTTATATTCCGCCCAGCTCTTGATAGCGATATCGTTTATCGTCATGGTACAGAAAGCATTGATAAACGCACTTGCCAGACGAGCATTGGTTATCAAGGGCACATTCAGGTCGATAGCGGCACGACGTATCTTATATCCATTGTCCAACTCCCCGGCTGTCAGATTCTTCGGGATATTGACTACCATGTCTATCTCTTTCCGATGCAACATATCCAGTGCCTGAGGTTTCCCTTCCTCACTGGGCCAATACACGCGGGTATTTTCCACCCCGTTCTCGGTCAGGAAGTGGGATGAGCCTCCGGTGGCATAAAGTTTATAACCTTTCTTCTGCAACATACGGGCCGCTTCCAAAGTATCCGCTTTCTGCTTGGCATTACCTGTAGAAAGCAACACGCTCTTTTCCGGAATACGATACCCCACAGACAGCATCGCCTTCAATACGGCACACGAAGTATCCGTACCGATGCAGCCTACTTCACCGGTAGAGGCCATGTCTACCCCCAATACCGGATCGGCTTTCTGCAAACGGTTGAAAGAGAACTGGCTGGCCTTAATACCCACATAATCCAACTCGAAAAGATTCTTGTTCGGTTTCTCAACCGGCAGTCCGAGCATCACTTTGGTAGCCAGTTCAATAAAATTAATTTTCAGCACCTTGCTGACAAAGGGGAAGCTGCGTGAAGCACGAAGATTACATTCAATTACCTTGATATCATTGTCCTTTGCCAGATATTGGATATTGAACGGACCGGAGATATTCAATTCCTTGGCTATCTGACGGGAGATGCGCTTGATGCGGCGCACCGTTTCCACATACAGCTTTTGCGGTGGGAACTGGATAGTGGCATCGCCCGAATGCACTCCGGCATACTCAATGTGCTCACTGATAGCATATGCCACAATCTCACCATTCTGAGCCACAGCGTCCATTTCCACTTCCTTGGCGTGCTCGATGAACTGGCTCACCACTACCGGATGCTTTTTCGATACATTGGCAGCCAGTTTCAGGAAGCGTTCCAACTCTTCTTGATTGGAGCAGACATTCATGGCCGCACCACTCAGCACATACGAGGGACGTACCAAAACAGGGAAGCCTACCTTGTCAATAAAGGCATGGATGTCTTCCATAGAAGTCAATGCGCTCCATTCGGGCTGATCCACTCCGATGCGGTCCAGCATGGCCGAGAATTTATCCCGGTCTTCGGCATTGTCAATGCTCTTGGCACTGGTACCGAGGATATTTACATTTTGCGCATCCAGACGGAGAGCCAGATTATTGGGAATCTGGCCACCGGTAGATACAATGACTCCGTGAGGATTCTCCAGTTCGAGAATATCCATCACACGCTCGAAAGTCAGCTCGTCAAAGTACAGACGGTCGCACATATCATAGTCGGTAGAAACCGTTTCGGGATTATAATTAATCATGACACTGCGGTAACCCTCCTTACGGATAGTCTGCAAAGCCTGCACGCCACACCAGTCAAATTCCACCGACGAACCGATGCGGTAAGCACCCGAACCCAGTACCACGATGGATTTATGGTCGCCTAAGTACTTCACATCATTGGCCACACCGCTATACGTCAAGTACAGATAGTTGGTCTGTGCAGGGTACTCGGCCGCCAAAGTATCGATTTGTTTCACCACCGGAAGGATTCCCACCTGCTTACGATGATTACGCACATACAGAATACCGTCTTCCATATCTCCTTCGTAGCCAATGGCACGGGCTATCTGGAAATCGGAGAATCCCTGCACTTTCGCCTTGCGGAGCAATTCGTCCGGCATATCGGTAATCTGCTTGTGGTTATTGCCCCATTCGTGCATCTCTTTAGAAGTGTCCATGATGTGCTGCAATTTCTGCAAGAACCATTTGTCAATCTTGGTCAGCTCATGAATCTGGTCTACCGTGTAACCTGCACGCATGGCTTTGCTGATCACGAAGATACGTTTGTCCGTCGGCTCACGAAGGCTTTGTCCACGTCTTCTATAACCAATTCCTTATTCTCTACGAAACCATGCATTCCCTGACCAATCATGCGCAAACCTTTCTGAATGGCTTCTTCGAAAGTACGTCCGATAGCCATCACCTCGCCCACCGATTTCATGGACGAGCCCAGTTCACGGTCCACACCGTGGAACTTGCCCAAGTCCCAACGGGGAATCTTGCACACCACATAGTCCAGTGCAGGCTCGAAGAAGGCACTGGTGGTCTTTGTCACCGAGTTTTTCAAGTCGAACAACCCATATCCCAAGCCTAATTTGGCGGCAACGAAAGCCAACGGATAGCCGGTAGCCTTGGAAGCCAATGCAGACGAACGCGAAAGACGGGCGTTGACCTCAATGACACGGTAATCTTCCGATTCGGGATCGAAGGCATACTGTACATTGCATTCGCCCACAATGCCGATATGGCGGATGATACGGATAGCCAGTTCACGAAGTTTATGATACTCGGCATTGGTCAGTGTCTGCGAAGGGGCGATCACGATAGACTCGCCGGTATGGATACCCAGCGGGTCGAAGTTCTCCATGTTACATACAGTGATGCAGTTATCATAACGGTCACGGACCACTTCATACTCCACCTCCTTCCAGCCTTTCAAACTCTTTTCCACCAATACCTGCGGAGAGAAAGAGAAGGCCTTTTCAGCCAGAACATTCAGTTCCTCTTCATTGTCACAGAAACCTGAGCCCAAACCACCCAATGCATAGGCGGCACGGATAATGACCGGATAACCTAATTCTTTAGCGGCGCGACGGGCATCTTCCAGATTTTCCACCGCTTCGCTCTTGATGGTCTTGACATTGATTTCATTCAGTTTTTCTACAAACAATTCACGGTCTTCAGTATCCATGATGGCCTGCACGGGAGTACCCAGCACACGGACATTGTATTTTTCGAAGATGCCTGCTTTGTACAGTGCCACCCCACAGTTCAAGGCAGTCTGTCCGCCGAAAGACAGGAGCACGCCGTCCGGACGTTCCTTTTCTATCACCTTCTCTACAAAATAAGGAGTAACGGGCAGGAAATAAATCTGGTCTGCCACCCCTTCGCTGGTCTGCACGGTAGCGATGTTCGGTTGATCAGAACCGTTTCAATCCCTTCCTCCTTCAAGGCTTTCAATGCTTGCGAACCCGAATAGTCAAATTCTCCGGCCTCGCCAATCTTCAAGGCACCGGAACCTAATAACAATACTTTCTTTATTTCGTCTTTCATACTTGTTCTTTTTAATACACGGTTTATAACAACTTCACAAACTCATCAAACAGGAACTCGGTATCCGTAGGTCCCGATGCAGCTTCCGGATGGAACTGTGCCGAGAACCAAGGTTTAGTTTTATGCCTGATACCCTCGTTGGAACCGTCATTCATATTGATGAACAGCGGTTCCCAATCGGTTCCCAATGTATTATTATCTACCGCATAACCGTGGTTCTGACTGGTAATGAAACAACGTTCCGTTCCTATCATGCGCACCGGTTGGTTATGGCTGCGATGACCGTATTTCAATTTATAGATGGTGGCGCCTCCTGCTTTGGAAAGCAACTGATTCCCCATACAAATGCCGAAAATAGGCTTGTCGCTCAGGCTCATCGCCTTGCGGATATGCTGTACCGCCTCATCGCAAGTATCCGGATCACCCGGACCGTTCGAAATAAACAATCCGTCATACTCCATCCCTGTAAAGTCATGGTTCCAAGGAACACGGATCACTTCCACATCCCGTTTCAGTAAGCAACGGATAATATTTGTCTTTACACCACAATCCACCAACACCACTTTCTTCTTACCGGCACCTTCATTGTAACGAATCACTTCCTTACACGATACTTTATCTACATAATTGATACCTGCATACATTGCTTCGGGCACATTGCCGGGTTCATCATCAAATACAATTTTCCCCATCATTACCCCATGTTCGCGAAGAACTTTGGTCAGTTCACGGGTATCGATGCCTGTAATGCCCGGCACTTGCTCACGCTTCAGCCAGTCGGCCAGACTTTCTTTCGCATTCCAGTGACTGTATTCTTCACTGTAATCACTTACAATAATCGCTTCGGCATGGATACGTTCACTTTCCATAAAAGTAGCCAAGCCATTGGGTTCGATAGTAAAGGGAGGTACCCCGTAGTTACCGACCAACGGATAAGTTAAGGTCATCAGCTGCCCCGCATATGAAGGGTCTGTCAAACTCTCAGGATAACCGGTCATAGCGGTATTAAACACCACTTCGCCGGCTACCGGTTTCTCATAACCGAACGACTTGCCCGGGAAACGGCTCCCGTCGTCGAGGATCAATGTTACATTTCTCATCTAATCTATCTTGAATGGTTGTTCTTTAGAATTGATAAACTTTTTCTATATAGTCTATAAACGCCTGGTTCACCAGCTTCACTCCACCCGGAGTAGGATAATCCCCACTGAAATACCAGTCGCCCGTATGGTTGGGACACGCTTCATGCAATCCTTCCAGTGTCTGATAAACGATTTCCACTTTCGCCTGCGTACCCTTCGGAGTGAGAAGTTCCACCATTTTTGCCGCAATCTCCTCATTAGTGAAAGGGGCATAAATTTCTTTCACATAATTCACCATCTGCTCTTTGGGTAACCCCACCTGGTCTTTCGATTTGTTGTAAGCACGGGCTATCACATCTTTCATATCCCGTTCTTTCAATAAATCGATAGCACCTTGAAAGCGATAAACTGATCCATACTGGCCATATCAATACCATAATAATCAGGATAACGCACCTGTGGCGAAGAAGAAACAATGACGATTTTCTTCGGATGCAGGCGGTCGAGGATGCCGATAATGCTCTGTCTTAACGTAGTTCCCCGGACGATGCTGTCATCAATAATCACCAGATTATCCACATGAGGCACAAGGCTTCCATAAGTGATATCATACACATGGGCAGCCAAATCATTCCGACTGTTGCCTTCGGCGATAAAGGTACGCAGCTTGATATCCTTGATGCTACTTTCTCGCTACGGATACGCCAGGACAGGATTTTTTCCAGTTCCTCGTGATTGGGATGATGCCCCAAAGCCTCTATCTTCTTTACTTTCAGTTCATTCAGATAATTGTCGAATCCTTCCAGCAGTCCATAGAAAGCCACTTCCGCCGTATTGGGTATAAAAGAGAATACGGTATGCTCCACATCATAGTCTACCGCTTTCAAAATAGGATTCACCAGTTTTTCGCCCAGCTGTTTTCTTTCTTTATAAATATCCATGTCACTTCCCCGGCTGAAATAGATACGTTCGAAGGAACAGGCTTTCTTCTCTTTCGCCCGGTTGATCTGTGCCAGACGCATCTTTCCAGTCTTGCTTATAAGGATAGCCTGTCCCGGTTGCAATTCATTGATGCTTCCGGCAGATACATTCAAGGCAGTCTGAATGACAGGCGCTCGGATGCCAATACCATGATTTCATCGTCCATGTACCAGAAAGCCGGACGAATGCCCCACGGATCGCGCACCGCAAAAGACTCACCGCTACCGGTCATACCGCAGATCACATAGCCTCCATCCCACTCCTTGCTCGAAGTCTTGAGGACATTGCCCAGATCAATGCGGTCTTCTATAGCGTGAGTGATATCCATGCCTTTCAGACCTTCCTTCTCACATTCCACATAGAGGCGCTCCACCTCGCGATCCAAACGGTGCCCCACTTGTTCCAGCATAATATATGTGTCGGCATATTTACGCGGATGCTGGCCGTCGGCAGTGATACGTGCGAAAATCTCATCCACATTGGTCATGTTGAAATTGCCGCACAACGCCAAATTCTTGGCACGCCAGTTGTTACGGCGCAAGAACGGATGCACGTAGGAGATACCGCTTTTTCCGGTAGTGGAATAACGCAAATGCCCCATATATACCTCTCCGGCAAAGGGAAGGCATTTCTTGGCGTATCCGGCATCATGCAATTGTTCAGGCGCCAAATCCTTGAAATGATTTTGCACCGTACCGAATATCTCTGTTATCGCCCCTGAACCTAAAGCTCTTTCACGGAACATATATTCTTCACCGGGATTGGCCTCCAGTTTGACACAGGCCAACCCGGCGCCTTCCTGTCCGCGGTTGTGTTGTTTTTCCATCAGCAGATACAGCTTGTTCAAGCCATACATCCAGGTTCCATACTTTTCCTGATAATATTCCAGCGGTTTCAGCAGTCGTATCATAGCGACTCCACATTCATGCTTTAACGGTTCCATGCTCTCTCTTTACTACTTAAATTAATAGTTCATTTTCAGATTCTTATAAAAACATCCCAAAGGTATGACAAGACCTTCTGTCATTTTTCCAAACTTACGGTACATCTTTCAAGAATTATGCCGGAAACTTCCTGCATAATCTCCGGCAGCATTGCCTTCTATTCTACTGTTACCGACTTCGCCAGATTTCGTGGCTGATCCACATTCTTCCCTTTGCAAATGGCTACATGGTAGGCCAATAACTGCAAGGGGATCGTAGCTATCAACGGTTCGAGGCACTCTAATGTTTCGGGCAACTCAATGCAATCATCGGCCAGCTTACTGATTACCGTATCTCCTTCTGTGACCAAAGCGATTACTTTTCCCTTCCGCGCCTTGATTTCCTGTATGTTACTCATTATCTTTTCATACATCGCATTATGCGTAGCTACCACCACAACAGGCATTTCGGCATCAATCAATGCGATAGGTCCATGTTTCATCTCAGCGGCGGGATAGCTTCAGCGTGAATATAAGATATCTCCTTCAACTTTAACGCGCCTTCCAAAGCTACCGGGAAACTGTACCCCCGCCCCAAATAGAGGAAATTATGTGCATAGGTGAAAATACGCGACAGTTCCGCTATTTTAGGATTACTGATCAATATCTTTTTTATTTTAGCCGGAATCACAGTCAATTCCCGGATCACTTCCAGGTATTTCTCATCTGCCATACTCCCTTTCTCTTTTGCCAGCGTCAGCGCCAGCATGGTAAGCACGGTTACCTGTCCGGTAAATGCCTTGGTGGACGCCACTCCTATTTCCGGTCCTACATGAATATAAGAACCGGTATCTGTAATGCGCGGAATGGATGAACCTACCGCATTGCATATACCATAGATAAAAGCTCCTTTCTCTTTCGCCAGTTCTATGGCAGCCAATGTATCGGCCGTTTCACCCGATTGCGAGATAGCTATTACCACATCGTCTTCATGAATCACCGGATCACGATAGCGGAACTCGGAGGCATATTCCACTTCTACCGGAATACGGCAGAAACTTTCTATCAGTGTTTCCCTATCAATCCGGCATGCCACGAAGTTCCGCAAGCCACAATTACAAAGCGACGAGCCTTGAGCAGACGTTCCTTATGATCAATAACCGCCGACAGTACTACTTTATCACCGTCCGCATTGATGCGTCCACGCATACAGTCGTTAATACAATCGGGTTGTTCGAATATCTCCTTCAACATGAAATGCGGGTATCCCCCTTTCTCCAGTTGTCCCAGATTCATTTCCACCGTACGTACTTCGGGATTTTGAAGCACGTTGTCCAGATTGACGACTTCCAATGCCTTGTCTCTGCGAATCACCGCTATCTCCCCATCTTGCAGATACACCACTTTATCCGTATACTCTACAATCGGAGTAGCATCCGAAGCCAGAAAGAATTCATCCTTCCCTATCCCTACCACCAGCGGACTGCTTTTGCGTGCTGCAATAATCTCATCGGGATTATTCTTGTCGAGCACCGCTATAGCGTATGCGCCAATCACCTCATGCAGAGCCAACTGAACGGCAGTAAGTAAATCTAAATGGTTGGAAAGTTGGAAAAATTCAATTAACTGTACGAGAACTTCGGTATCTGTACTACTTTTAAAGATGAACCTTTTTTTTGTAGCTTTTTCTTTCAGGGTAGCGTAGTTTTCAATAATACCATTGTGGATAAGAGCTAGATTCTTTGAAGAAGAAAAATGAGGATGAGCGTTAGCCTGACAAGGCTCTCCGTGGGTGGCCCATCGGGTGTGGGCAATACCAATTGTACCGGAAACGTCTTTTTGGGAAACAAAAGCCTCTAGGTCTGAAACCTTTCCTTTCGTTTTATAAACGTTCAACCTCCTTTTTTTGTCTATCAATGCGACTCCTGCGCTATCATAGCCCCGGTATTCCAACCGCTTCAGGCCTTTTATGAGAACAGGGTAAGCATCTCGTTTTCCAATATAGCCTACTATTCCACACATAATCTACTAAGTATATGTTCTGATTCGACTGCAAAGATACAAATATCAATTAACATAAATGCAATAAAAAACCATAAATAATTGACGAAAGCGATAAAAAAGTAAGAATAAAAATCGAAAAGAAATATTTTATTCGTTTTTTTAATAAATATGAAAACTTACAGTATGATATTGTCTGTTGTGGTTTTAGTTACGATTTGAAAGACAGTAAGCAAGCAAGAAGGGTAATGTGTAAAGAGGACCGTCATCCCGACGCCCCTCTCCGCAAACTTAAAACAACCAACAAAAGAAATAGATAACCTTTATGCAGTGATTATCTAATAAAAAGCAATTCACGATATTTAGGTAATGTCCACATCTGGTTGTCTACGATCAGCTCCAGCTTGTCGATATGATAACGTATCTCTTCCAGCATCGGGGCGATGGTATCGTGATAGGCAATGGCCTTTTCGCGCTCGCTCTCTATTTTGTTCGCCACTTTTCGCGCCTCCACCATGGCATTTACATGCTCGGTGATGAAAATGGTTCGCCGGGCAATCTCTTCGATGAGTTTCATGTTCTCGGCCGACAGTTGGGATGCTTTTTCCGCCGGGAAGAGCTCTTTCATTTTATACACATTGTCTATCAGCTTGCTTTGGTATTCGGTGGCTACGGGGATGATGTGGTTCATCGCCAGGTCGCCCAGCACGCGCGCCTCGATCTGGATTTTCTTTGTGTAAGTTTCCCATTTCACTTCATTGCGCGCCTCCAGCTCCTTGCGGGTCATCACGCCGGTGGATTCGAACATGGCGATGCTCGCGGGCTTCAAGTAGTTGTCGAAAATGAGCGGGCAGCTCGTTTCGCAGTCCAGACCCCGGTGGGCGGCCTCCGCCTTCCATTCGTCCGAGTAGCCGTTGCCGTCAAAACGGACAGGCTTGCACTCCTTGATGTAGCGGCGGATAATTTCGATGATGGCGGAGATTTTCGGTTCACCCTTTTCGATGAGCGCGTCCACGTCCTGCTTGAACCGGGCAAGTTGTTCGGCAACGGCCGCGTTGAGCGCAATCATGGCACTGGCACAGTTTGCTCCGAGCCTACGGCGCGGAATTCGAAGCGATTGCCGGTGAAGGCGAACGGCGAGGTGCGGTTGCGGTCGGTATTGTCAATCAGCAGTTCGGGAATTTGCGGGATGTCCAGCTTCATTCCCTGTTTGCCTGCCAGTGAGACAAGGTCATCGTTGCCGCTTTCTTCTATATGGTCCAGCACTTGCGTGAGCTGTTTGCCCAGGAAAGAAGAAATGATGGCGGGCGGCGCTTCGTTGGCTCCCAGGCGATGGGCGTTGGTGGCACTCATGATAGAGGCTTTCAGCAAACCGTTGTGGTGGTATACCGCCATCAGGGTGTTGACAATGAAGGTGATGAAGCGCAGATTGTCTTCGGCGGTCTTGCCCGGAGCCATCAGCAGGACGCCAGTGTCTGTACCCAGTGACCAGTTGTTATGCTTCCCCGAGCCGTTGACGCCTTTGAAGGGTTTTTCGTGCAGCAACAGGCGGAAGCCGTGGCTCCGCGCCACCTTGCGCATGAGCGACATGAGAAGCATGTTATGGTCTACCGCCAGGTGCATTCTTCGAAAATGGGAGCCAGCTCAAATTGGTTGGGAGCCACTTCGTTATGGCGGGTCTTGACGGGTATGCCCAGTTCCAGCGCCTGTATTTCAAGGTCTTTCATAAAGGCAGCCACACGGGTGGGGATGGCTCCGAAGTAATGGTCTTCCAATTGCTGGTTCTTGCTGGCTTCGTGTCCCATCAGGGTGCGCCCGGTCAGCAGCAGGTCGGGACGGGCGGCATACAGTCCTTCGTCTACCAAGAAGTATTCCTGTTCCCAGCCCAGGTAGGCCACCACTTTCTTCACTTCCGGGTTGAAGTAACGGCACACGTCCACGGCGGCTTTGCCCACAGCACTCAAGGCTTTCAGCAGTGGCGTTTTATAGTCCAGCGACTCGCCGGTGTAAGCAATGAAGACGGTAGGGATGCACAGGGTGTCGTCCACCACGAAGACAGGCGATGAGGGATCCCATGCGCTGTAGCCGCGTGCCTCGAAAGTGTTTCGGATGCCGCCGTTGGGGAAGCTGGAAGCATCGGGCTCCTGCTGTACGAGGAGTTTGCCCGAAAATTCCTCCATCATTCCACCTTGCCGTCGTGTTCCACAAAGGCGTCGTGCTTTTCGGCTGTGCCTTCAGTCAGGGGTTGGAACCAGTGGGTGTAGTGGGTTACACCTAGCTCGGTTGCCCAGCGTTTCATGCCTGCCGCCACTTCGTCGGCTATGGCACGCTCCAGGGGGGCGCCGTTGTCCATGGCGTCCGTCAGTTTGGCATAGACGCGCCGGGCAGATACTTGAACATTTTCTCGCGGTTGAAAACGTATTTGGCGAAATATTCACTGGGCCTTTCGGCTGGTGTCTCCACTGTTGCTGCTTTCTTCTTGAAAGCCGTTTCGACTACTCTGAATCTTAATTTTGACATAATACCTAAATTTGTTTAGTTGTTGATTAGTAGAGTGAATGGAAAAAACTTTTGTGATTAATTGTATGCTGACTCGCCATGCTCGTAGATATCGAGTCCTTCCTCTTCAATGCGTTTCGGAACACGCAAGCCATGTATCTTGTCCAGCACTTTAAAGACAATGAAGCCCATGCCTGCCGCCCACGCTCCTACCACGCCGCGCCGAAGAGCTGTGCCAGCAGGAAGCTGCTGCCGCCGCCATAGAACAGTCCCTTTCTGTAGCGAAGAGTCCTGTAAGAATCGTTCCCAGGCAACCGCAAACGCCGTGTACGGACGATGCGCCTACGGGGTCGTCAATCTTTAGCACATGGTCGATAAAGTCGACTGCAAATATCATTACCACGCCGCAAATGGCACCGATAAGTACAGACCCGAAAGGCGATACCAGGTCACATCCCGCCGTGATGCCCACCAGTCCTGCCAGCACACCGTTCAGCGTGAGCGACAAGGAAGGTTTGCCATATTTCATCCAACTCGCCACCAGTGCGAAGAAACCTCCTGCACAAGCTGCCAGGTTGGTGGTGAGGAACACATGCGAAATGGCTGTCTGGTCTCTACTTGTTGCCGCTGCCAACTGCGAACCGGGGTTGAACCCGAACCAGCCGAACCAAAGGATAAACACGCCCAGGCAGGCAAGCGTCAAACTATGACCGGGGATGGCCCTTGATTTGCCGTCTTTCCCGTATTTGCCAATACGCGGTCCCAGAATGGCGGCGCCCACCAAGGCAATCCATCCGCCTACGGAGTGAACCACCGTAGAACCGGCAAAGTCATGAAAAGTAGTGCCGAACGTCCTCATCATAAAGGAGCCTTCGTCTCCGTTCATCAGCCATCCGCCGCCCCAGGTCCAGTGGCCGGAAACCGGATAAATGAGTACGCTGATAAAGACAGTATAGACCAGATACATGGAGAACTTGGTACGTTCCGCCATGGCTCCGGACACGATGGTGGCCGCCGTAGCGCAGAATACAGTCTGGAAAATCAGGAAGCCTTCGATGGGCAATCCGTTGTCGATGATTTTGTCCATCGCCTCCAAGTTGAAAAAATGGGGGCGCCCACAAAACCGCCTATGCCGAACATCAGCCCGAAGCCGATGAACCAGAACAGGATGGAGCCGAACATGAAGTCTACCAGATTTTTCATCAGCACGTTGGCCGTGTTCTTGGTACGGATGAATCCGGCTTCTACCAAGCGAATCCCGGTTGCATGAAGAATACCAGCATGGCGGCAAGTAGCATCCATACGGTGTTGAGTCCGGTAGCAAGTTTGCCCAAGGCCCCGGCGGTTGCATCGGGCGCCGCGGTGGTGGCTGCCACGCCTGCATCTTGCGCCCAAAGGCCGGCGGGGAGCATAAATAAGAGTATAGTATCCATAATTTTTCTCGTTTACGTTGTAGTATTGTTTTATTCCCGACTTTACTTTTGCCGGTAAAGGGAAGTAGCTTGCGCTTATTTTTCCTGTTCTGCATTATACAGGGCTATGTCGCCCCGCTCGCCCGTGCGTATGCGGACGGCGTCTTCAATGGGGATGACGAAAATACGTCCGTCGCCTATCTCGCCGGTGTGCGCCGCTTGATGATGGCTTGCACTGTTTTCTCCACATTCTTTTCGCGCACCACGATGGAAACCAGGATTCTTTCAATCGAACTGGTATCATACACCACGCCACGGTAGATACGTCCCTGGCGTGCTTTGCCAATGCCTCTTACATCGTAGTAGGAAAACCATTCGATGTCGGCTTCGAGCAACGCGTCCTTTACGTCCTCGAACTTGGTCTTACGGATAATAGCCTCAATTTTCTTCATTGTTGTACTTGTAATTTATATGTTCCAATCTTTTTACCTTTTTAAAAACTGATATCTCTCTCTATTGTGTCGTTATGTCTGAATTTGTTATTGTATCTGCATTTTCTGCACTTCCTGTCAGAAACTCAGTCCGAATACGAAATAGGCCCCTTCGGTGCGCGGATTCACCGTCACCTTGGCGAAGGCGGGGACTGAGAATGAGTCTGTAATCTTGATTTCCTTGGATGCCCCAAGGCTGATGTCGCATACGGCGAACCCGTCCGAACCACTGCATTCCGGATCTGCGGACACGTTATAGAAGTCATTGGCCCATGGCGTGGCTCCTATTTCTGCTGTCCAGTCCAGGCCTGCCAGTTTGAAGGGGGCGGCGAGTGATATGTAAGAGGAATATGCCCGGTCGCCGTCCTTGTTCACCCCATCGGCACCTGCAAAGTTGGTGTACCAGTTCACTGCCAGCGGACCGAAATCGTAGCCTATCTGCGCTTCGAATACATGGCTGGTATGGTGCGTGCCATAGTGGAAATAACCGGGACCGCCATTGAACCAGTAGTCTGTCACCGAAATGCTGAAACCGCCGGTGCAGTAGCCCAGCGTCAGGTCCAGTTCTTTCGTATCAGCGGACTCAATGCCTGCGGATCCCCATGCACCGAGCGAAAACCCTTTGTAGGCTACGGACAATGACGGCTGTATGCTTACGCTCCCAAATCCTGCCCGCGCCAAATATAGCCGCTTACCAAGTCAGCTCCTACACTGGCTTCCACTTCGTCTTGAGCGATGCTCGTTGCCGACACTACCATGGACATGCCTAATAGCAATACCGTTTCCTTAAAATTCATCTTCATAGCTTTTTACCTTTTAATTAATAATAGTGAGTATGTCATATTTTATATACCTATTGGCTTGATTGATGTAAGTCCGGTGCAAGCACACAGTGCTTCAAGGTGTTGCCATGTACTGCTCAGAGCAACCATTTTCTGATCCGTTTCATGGCTTCTTCGCAATCCGCCCGCTCTCCGAAAGCGGTCAAGCGGATATACCCTTCACCACTGGGGCCGAAGCTACTCCCGGGGTGCCCACTACATTGGCTTCATACAGCATCTGTTCAAAGAATTTCCACGAGCTTACCTCGCCCGGCGCCTTCACCCACAGGTAGGGGGCGTTCTCTCCGCCGAAAACGTTGAGTCCTGTACTTTCCAAAGCTTCTTTCATGATGCGGGCGTTAGCATATAATACTGTATGATGGCTTTCACTTGCTTTTTGCCCTCGGGGGTATAGATCGCTTCGGCACCACGCTGGGTGATATAGGATGTGCCGTTGAACTTGGTGCACTGGCGGCGGTTCCACATCCGGTTCAGCGGAATGCGCTCTCCTTCCAGCGTGGCGGCTGTGAGTTCTTTCGGTACGACGGTGTATCCGCAACGCACCCCGGTGAATCCGGCTGTCTTCGAGAAACTGCGAAATTCTATCGCTACTTTCTTCGCTCCTTTTATCTCATAAATGGAGTGAGGAATGTCCGGGTCTTGTATGTAGGCCTCGTAGGCAGCATCGTAAAGGATGAGGGTATCATTTTCCAATGCATAGTTCACCCACTTTTTCAGTTCGGCCTTGCTAATGACCGTCCCCGTAGGGTTATTGGGATAGCAGAGGTATAAGATATCTATCCTGCGATCGGGGATTTCGGGCACGAAATTATTCTCGCTCAGGCAAGGCAAGTATACCACATTGCTCCATCGCCCGTCTTCCAGTATCCCGGCGCGGCCGCACATTACGTTCGAGTCGATGTATACTGGTAGATGGGGTCTGTCACGCCGATGCTGTTGTCGTGGCGAAGGATGTCTCCGATATTTCCCGTATCGCTCTTGGCGCCGTCACTGATAAAGACTTCACCGGGTTCCAGATGGATGCCGCGCGGAGTGTAATCGTTCCTGATGACGGCATCTATCAGGAAATCATAGCCTTGTTCGGGACCGTAACCGTGGAATGTCTCTTTGCTTGCCAACTCGTCTACTGCCTTATGCATGGCTTCGATGGAAGCTTGAGGCAGCGGGCGGGTTACATCTCCGATGCCCAAGCGGATGAGGTCCGTTTTAGGATGAGAGACTTTGAATGCATTTACCTTTTTGGCAATGTCTGAAAACAAGTAATTGTTTGGTAGTTTTAAAAAATGTTCGTTTACTAATGCCATCGTTGTTATTGTTTTTATCGTTGTTTTAAGTTTTTCAAAATCAGTATCACATCTCTATTTCGCCTTCGAAAACCTTTCCGGCCGGACCGGTCATGTATACATGTCCGTCTTTCTCGTTCCAATGGATGTGGAGATCGCCTCCGTCCATCCTTACCCACGATTTTCGTCCGGCTTTATGGTTCAGTACAGCTGCCACGGCGGTGGCGCAGGCTCCTGTTCCGCAAGCCATTGTGATGCCCGAACCTCTTTCCCACACTCTCATCCGTAGGGATTGGTCCGGCAATATTTCTACAAATTCCACATTGGTCCGCTCAGGAAAAAGCGGATGATTTTCCAGTTTCGGGCCAACCGCGGGCAAATCCACCTCTTTTATATCATCTACGAAAATGACAACATGCGGATTTCCCATGCAGACGAATGTTCCTTTGTATTCTTTTCCATCGACCAGGATAGTTTCTGCCAGCATTCCACCGGTTTTCATAGCTATCTGTCCGGGGTTTGATAGCAGGGGCGTACCCATATCTACGGTTACATCCTTCACCACCCGTTGCCTGTATGAAGTTTCAGGATTTTGATTCCCGAAAGGGTTTCCAGTGTGATCACCTCCTTATCCGTCAATCCTTTCTCGTATACATATTTGCCTATGCAGCGCGAGGCGTTTCCACACATCATGGCTTCGGAGCGTCTGCATTGAATATACGCATACTGAAATCCGCTTTTTCGGATGCTCCAATCAGTACCAGACCGTCTGCACCGATACCGGTATGATAAGCGCTCCATTTTCTGGCGGCTTTTATCGGATCTTGCAGCGGAGAAGACAAGGTATTTACATAGATATAATCATTGCCGGTTCCTTGCATCTTGGTGAACTTGATAGTTGTTGCCATTTTGATTAATACTTATTTATTGTAGTTTCCTTTTGCTTTTAATTATATGCAAATATATGTCTTTTTGATATTTTATAAGATATAATTGTTTCTATTTTCTTATTTATTTTCACTCTAATAACAAATAGAAACCGAAATGTTTGTTTTATCTTTCAAATTACATCAGAACAATGGAAGATAGTTTTGAATTGTAAGTAAATAGGTCGTTATATGATTGGGAAATGTAATATTCCCATTATTATATCCGGTCGGCGGACAAACACGGACTTAAAATTTAAATTTGTACTTGCAAACCCAATGACAGGTAAAGTAAAAAAGTCCGTGTTCTATCCGTCATCCCGTTCTATAAATAAACATTTTGTGATATGATTGAGGATTATCATTTCATATATTCCCAATGGAATGGACTTTTACATATTTGTCTGCCCGAACCACCGTTCACGCCCCCGGAAGTAATGCACCGTAAGTTCGGGCTGAAAAATCCTTCAGATGTTTCAGCCCAATCCCAAGGAGGATATAGCGGATAGTTTAGTTTTGACACACCTCGGTTTTAACAGGTCTGTTTGTAAAAGATATATAAAGGTGCGGGCGACACATTATATACTAAAGTTTCCCACATTATTTAATATGATTATCCCCATACCACCAAATACTAATTTATCGGTTAAACCGGAACGCAAATGACACAAATCTAACCTCTGGCAGGTTATATCCATGCTGTGCAGTTATTAATTTGTGTCATTTGCGTTCCAATTTTAATTTGTAGAACGAAATAAATCCGCGTTCTATCCATAAATTTCCATTTATCATCTAGTGGTATATAGGCGGATAATCATGAAAAAAAACATTCAAACTTACAATTTAAAAGTATTTTTCACAATCTAGCTTTCAAATACTAAATAAACACGTCATATACACAACAAACTGTAATACAGAGACGCAAGACTGCATCTTTTTATCAAAAGAAAGCATCAACTCTTCATCAAAAAGAAATAAATTACCTACTTTTGCAGAACAATATGAAATACAAACCAGCATTATTATAAACTAAAGATAGCAATAATGGTAAAAACAGAGCAAACAGGTCTTTATAACGCAACCAACGAACATGACGCTTGCGGCGTAGGCATGGTAGTCAACATTCATGGCAACAAATCGCATGATTGGTAGATCCGCATTAAAGGTATTGGAAAACATGCGCCACCGAGGCGCGGAAGGAGCCGATAACAAAACCGGCGACGGAGCCGGAATCATGCTACAGATTCCCCACGAATTCATCCTCCTGCAAGGCATCCCCGTACCCGAAAAAGGAAAATACGGAACCGGACTCGTATTTCTGCCCAAAGACGAAAAAGAGCAGGCCGGCATCCTAAGCATTATGATTGAAGAAATAGAACGCGAAGGACTTACCTTGATGCACCTGCGCAATGTGCCCACCAACCCGCCTGCCTGGGAAAGGACGCACGGGCCACCGAACCGGACATCAAACAGGTATTCATCACCGGAGTGACAGATGCGGACAGCCTGGAACGCACCCTCTACATCATCCGCAAGAAGATAGAAAAGCGCGTGCGGCACACGGACTTCTACATCGTTTCGCTATCGGCAAAAAACATTATATATAAAGGTATGCTCTCGTCCATGCAAGTGCGCGAGTACTTCCCGGACCTGACGCAACCCTATTTTACCAGCGGATTGGCATTGGTACACTCCCGTTTCAGCACCAACACATTTCCTACATGGAGCCTCGCCCAACCGTTCCGTTTATTGGCGCACAACGGCGAAATCAATACCATCCGCGGTAACCGGGGTTGGATGGAGGCGCGCGAAAGTGTCCTTTCCTCTCCGGCACTGGGGGATATCAAAGACATCCGTCCCATTATCCAGCCGGGCATGAGCGACAGCGCCTCACTGGACAATGTGCTGGAATTTTTTGTGATGTCGGGACTGAGCCTGCCCCATGCCATGGCAATGCTGGTACCCGAATCGTTCAACGACAAAAACCCCATCAGTGAAGAGTTGAAAGCGTTTTACGAATATCACTCCATCCTGATGGAACCCTGGGACGGCCCTGCCGCGCTGCTGTTCAGTGACGGACGCTTTGCCGGAGGAATGCTGGACCGCAACGGCCTGCGCCCTGCCCGTTACCTCATTACCAATAATGACATGATGGTAGTGGCCAGTGAAGTAGGCGTAATGGATTTCGAACCGGGAGAGATAAAAGAGAAAGGGCGTCTGCAACCGGGAAAAATACTGATGATTGATACCGAACAGGGTAAAATATATTATGACGGTGAACTAAAAGAACAACTGGCATCGGCACGCCCCTATCGCGCCTGGCTGTCTGCCAACCGCATCGAGCTCGATACCTTGAAAAGCGGACGCAAGATAGACAACCGGATAGACGGCTATGACCGTATGCTGCGTACCTTCGGATTCTCGCGCGAGGATATAGAACGCACCCTCATGCCGATGTGCAACACAGGGCCGAACCCATCGCCTCTATGGGGAATGACACGCCGCTGGCCGTCCTTTCGGACAGGCCGCAGTTACTGTTCAACTATTTCCGCCAACAGTTTGCCCAAGTGACCAATCCCGCCATCGACCCTATCCGTGAAGAGTTAGTCATGTCGCTCACCGAGTACATCGGCGCCGTGGGAATGAATATCCTGGTGCCCAGCGAAAGCCATTGCAAAATGGTACGCCTGCCTCATCCCGTGCTGAACAACACCCAACTGGACATCCTCTGCAACATCCGGTATAAAGGATTCAATACCGTGAAACTCCCTATCGTATTCGAGGTGAGCAAGGGAAAAACCGGATTGCAAGAGGCCCTGAACGACCTGTGCAAACAAGCCGAGCAATCCGTTACGGACGGAGTGAACTATATCATTCTGAGCGACCGTTTTGTGGACGACACCCATGCCGCCATCCCGTCGCTGCTGGCAGTTAGCGCTGTCCATCATCACCTCATCTCCGTTCAGAAACGCGTGCAAACCGCATTGATTGTAGAAAGTGGCGAGATTCGCGAGGTGATGCACGCCGCCCTGTTGCTGGGATATGGCGCCAGTGCCATCAATCCCTACATGGCCTTCGCCGTACTGGATGAACTGGTGAGGAAAGGCGATGTGCAGATGAATTACGAAACGGCCGAGAAGAATTATATCAAGGCCATCCGCAAGGGCTTGTTCAAGATCATGAGCAAGATGGGCATTTCGACTATCCGTTCCTACCGGGGCGCAAAGATTTTTGAAGCCGTAGGGGTCAGCGAGGAATTGTTGAGAAGCTATTTCGGCACACAGACATCCAGCATCGGAGCATCCGTCTGGAAGAAGTCGCCAGAGACGCCATCGCCCTGCACGATGCCGGATTCGCTGCAAAAGAAGTGAGCGACATTTTACCGCACAACGGACTGTTCTCTTTCCGCAAAGACGGAGAACGGCACGCCTGGAATCCGGAAACCATCTCCACCCTGCAACTGGCCACCCGGCTGGGCAGCTACAAGAAGTTCAAGGAATTCACCTCCATGGTAGATGGAAAAGAGTCACCCCTCTTCCTGCGCGACTTCTTCGGACACAAACGAAATCCCATTGATATTGAAAAGGTGGAGCCGGTAGAAAACATCGTGAAACATTTCGTGACAGGAGCCATGTCCTTCGGCGCTATCAGCAAGGAGGCACATGAGGCGCTGGCACTGGCCATGAACAAACTGGGCGCACGCAGCAATACGGGTGAAGGAGGTGAGGACAGCGACCGCATTACCGGCACTTACCAGGGTATCTCACTTTGCAGCAAGACCAAGCAGATAGCATCGGGACGCTTCGGAGTCACCGCCGAATACCTGGTCCATGCCGAAGAGATCCAGATAAAGGTGGCCCAAGGCGCCAAGCCGGGAGAAGGAGGACAACTGCCGGGATTCAAGGTAGACGAGGTGATTGCCAAAACCCGCCACTCCATTCCGGGCATCTCGCTCATTTCCCCTCCACCCCACCATGACATTTATTCCATCGAAGATTTGGCCCAGTTGATATTCGACCTGAAAAACGTAAACCCACAGGCACGAATCAGCGTGAAACTAGTAGCCGAAAGCGGCGTGGGAACCATTGCCGCCGGAGTGGCCAAAGCGAAAGCCGACCTGATTGTCATCTCGGGAGCGGAAGGAGGAACCGGCGCATCGCCTGCATCGAGTATGCGGTATGCAGGTATCTCGCCCGAAATAGGACTGAGCGAGACGCAACAGACCCTGGTGTTGAACGGACTCCGCGGACAAGTGAAGCTGCAAGTGGACGGACAGTTGAAAACCGGACGGGACATTATCAACATGGCCTTGCTGGGTGCGGAAGAATTCGGTTTCGGTACCACCGCATTGATTGTACTGGGATGCGTCATGATGCGCAAGTGCCACACCAACACCTGTCCCGTAGGCGTGGCCACCCAAGACCCCGAACTCCGCAAACATTTCCGCGGACACTATGAATATGTAGTGAATTATTTCACTTTCCTGGCACAGGAAGTACGCGAATATCTGTCCGAAATGGGATTCACCCGGTTGGAGGATATCATTGGACGGACAGACTTGATTGCAATACAACAAGCGCCAAGTGAGAAGAAATCCTCACTATTGGATTTCAGCAGACTGCTACACCGGGTGGACAACGGAGCTGCCATACACCATGTCATGGAACAGAAGCACGACATTGCCCATGTGAAGGATGTGACCATACTGGCCGCCGCCCGGGATGCCATAGAAAACGGAAAAGAGATTTCCCTGGAATACACCATCGCCAATACGGACCGTTCGGTAGGCGCCATGCTGGCAGGAGCGGTTGCCAAGAAATACGGCAGGCAGGACTTCCGGAACAGACCATCCACATCAAATTCAAAGGTTCGGCAGGCCAAAGTTTCGGTGCGTTCCTGACCCACGGCATCAGTTTCAAGCTGGAAGGCGAAGCGAATGACTACCTGGGAAAAGGACTGAGCGGCGGACGCATTGCGGTACTGCCCCCCGTGCGCAGCAATTTCGATGCGGAAAAGAATACCATCGCCGGAAACACCCTGTTGTATGGCGCTACTGACGGCGAGGTGTATATCAACGGACGGGTGGGCGAACGCTTCGCTGTCCGCAATTCCGGTGTGACGGCCGTGGTAGAGGGTGTAGGCGACCACTGTTGCGAATACATGACCGGAGGACGGGTCGTGGTACTGGGGGAAACCGGACGGAATTTCGCTGCCGGGATGAGTGGCGGCGTGGCTTACGTGTGGGACAAGAACCACAACTTCGATTATTTCTGCAACATGGAGATGGTGGAGCTCTCGCTTATCGAGGAGGCATCTTACCGGAAGGAACTGCATGAACTGATCCGTCAGCATTACCTCTATACCGGCTCCAAACTGGCAAGAACGATGTTGGATGACTGGAATCGCTATGTGGATGAATTTATTCAGGTAGTACCTATCGAATATAAACGAGTATTGCAAGAAGAACAAATGCGTAAGCTGCAACAAAAAATAGCTGATGTACAAAGAGATTATTAACGACAAAAGAAATACAACAAAGATATGGGAAATCCAAAAGCATTTTTAACTATTCCACGTCAGGAAGCGGGCTACCGCCCCATCCACGACCGGATATCAGATTATAGCGAGGTAGAACAGACTCTGAACAGCCGTGACCGGAAACTTCAAGCCTCACGCTGTATGGACTGCGGCGTTCCTTTCTGCCACTGGGCTTGTCCTCTGGGCAACAAGCAACCCGAATTTCAAGATGCCCTCTACAAGGCAAATGGGAAGAAGCCTACAAGATATTGAACGAAACCAACGATTTTCCTGAGTTCACTGGCCGCATCTGCCCCGCCCTCTGCGAAAAGAGTTGCGTGCTGAAACTGAGCATGGACTCTCCCGTCACCATCCGCGAGAACGAAGTGGCCATTGCCGAAGCAGCCTTCCGCGAAGGTTACATCAAGCCCCGGAACATTGAACGCAACGGACGGAAAGTAGCCGTCATCGGTGCCGGGCCTGCCGGACTGGCCGCCGCCAACCAGCTCAACGGAAAAGGTTACACTGTGACCGTCTTCGACAAGAATGAGGCGCCCGGCGGCCTGCTGCGTTACGGCATCCCCAACTTCAAGTTGCACAAGCCCATCATCGACCGCCGTATCCGGGTGATGGAAGAAGAAGGCATCCACTTCAAAATGAACAGCGACGTGGATGTGCGGCAACTCCCCGAAGGTTTTGACGCCTACTGCATCTGCACCGGAGCTCCGACCGCCCGTGACCTCCCTGTCCCCGGACGCGAACTGAAAGGCATCCACCCGGCACTGGACATGCTGGCGCAACAAAACCGTATCCTTGCCGGCATGACGTTCCCGAAAGAACAACTGGTTACAGCCAAAGGCAAGAAGGTACTGGTCATCGGCGGAGGGGATACCGGCAGCGACTGCATAGGGACCAGCAACCGGCAAGGCGCCGTAAGCGTCACCCAAATAGAAATCATGCCCCAGCCGCCCGTAGGACAGAATCCTGCCACTCCATGGCCCCAATTCCCCATCGTACTGAAAACTACCTCTTCCCACGAAGAAGGGTGCAGCCGCCTATGGTCTCTCGCCACCCGTAAGTTTTTAGGCAAAAACGGTAAAGTGTGCGGTGTGGAAGTGGAACAGGTGGAATGGACTCCCGATCCCGACGGCGGCCGCCCTGCCATGAAGCCCACCGGAAAGGTGGAAGTGATCGAAGCCGACCTGGTTCTTCTGGCAATGGGATTCTTAAAACCCGAACATCCCCAATTCGCCGAAAACGTATTCGTAGCCGGCGATGCGGCAAGCGGAGCCAGCCTGGTGGTACGCGCCATTGCCAGCGGACGGAAAGCGGCAACGGACATAGACAGTTATCTCAATAAATAAATCAACAAATACAATTATGTGTGGAATCGTAGGAATATTCAAGATAAAGCAACAAACGCAAGAGTTGCGTCAGAAGGCATTGAAAATGTCACAAAAGCTCCGCCACCGTGGGCCGGACTGGAGCGGCATCTACGTAGCGACTCTGCCATCCTAGCCCATGAACGCCTCTCCATCGTAGACCCTCAAAGCGGAGGGCAACCCCTATATAGTCCCGACCGGAAACAAATCCTCGCCGTGAACGGAGAAATCTACAACCATCGGGATGTTCGTGCAAAGTACGCCGGAAAATATGATTTCCAAACCGGAAGCGACTGCGAAGTCATCCTTGCCCTTTACCGTGACAAAGGTATTCACTTCCTCGAAGACCTGAACGGCATCTTCGCCTTCGCCCTTTATGATGAGGAGAAAGACGATTTCCTCATTGCCCGCGACCCCATCGGAGTCATACCTTTATATATAGGTAAGGATAAGGACGGCAAAATATACTGTGCCAGCGAGTTGAAAGCCCTCGAAGGGTTCTGTGATGAATACGAACCCTTCCTTCCGGCCATTACTATTGGGGAAAAGAAGGCAAGATGACCCGCTGGTACGTCCGCGACTGGTTTGAATACGAAGCCGTGAAAAACAACAATGCCTATTCCCAGGACATACACGACGGACTGGAAGAGGCCGTTAAACGCCAACTGATGAGTGATGTGCTACGGCGTACTTCTTTCCGGCGGTCTGGACAGTTCCGTCATCTCTGCCATTGCCAAGAAATATGCAGGCAAACGGGTAGAAACCGACAATAAAAAAGATGCCTGGTGGCCTCAGCTCCATTCCTTTGCTATCGGTCTGGAAGGTGCGCCCGACCTGATAAAAGCCCGCGAAGTGGCCCGCTTTATCGGAACCGTGCATCATGAAATCCACTATACCATCCAAGAAGGATTGGACGCTATCCGCGACGTCATTTACTACATCGAGACTTACGATGTCACCACCGTTCGCGCCTCTACCCCGATGTATTTGCTGGCACGCGTCATTAAAAGCATGGGAATCAAAATGGTGCTGAGTGGCGAAGGAGCTGATGAAGTGTTCGGCGGCTATCTCTATTTCCACAAAGCCCCTACAGCCCAAGCCTTTCATGAAGAAACCGTGCGTAAACTAGGCAAGCTCCACCTCTATGACTGCTCCGTGCCAATAAATCCCTCGCAGCATGGGGAGTGGAAGGCCGAGTGCCTTTCCTGAACAAAGATTTTCTGGACATAGCCATGCGCCTCAATCCCGAAGCAAAGATGTGCCCCGGAAGCACCATCGAAAAGAAAATAGTCCGCAAAGCCTTTGCAGGCATGTTGCCCGACAGTGTAGCATGGCGACAGAAAGAGCAGTTCAGCGACGGCGTGGGCTATAGTTGGATTGATACACTGAAAGCCCTTACCGCCGAAGCCGTCAGTGACGAGCAAATGGCGCACGCAGCCGAACGGTTTCCTATCAATACGCCGCAAAACAAGGAAGAATACTACTATCGCAGCATCTTCCAGGAGCACTTTCCCAGTGAAAGCGCAGCCCGCAGCGTGCCAAGCGTGCCCAGTGTGGCATGTTCTACAGCCGAAGCCCTTGCGTGGGACGCCGCCTTCAAGAACATGAACGAACCAAGCGGACGGGCCGTGAAGGGAGTGCACGAAGAAGCATATGATTCATAATATGGCAACGTGAGTCTGATTCCAACAATTTCATGCATATCTTTACCGCTTCTCTTACAGCATGTATTCAAAGAAGAGATGCTTTGCACCCCGAAATCTTGCGCGGCCTTGCCTTCGAAAAGAGGAAGCTGCGCGGTGCTTTTGCCAACGTTTTCGAAATAGAGTGGAAAAAACAGCCCTTTCCATGCCGGGTATCAGAAAAAAATAGTGTAGCTTTGTATAGCTATAAAAAAGAGAAGAAGAAAGATGGAAACAAAAAAAGCGCCTCAAATCCCTTACGGTATCTCGGACTTTGTGCGGATGCGGACTGAAAATTATTATTATGTGGACAAGACCATGTATTTGCCCCTGATTGAAGATACAGCCAGCTATATCTTTATGATACGTCCGCGCCGTTTCGGAAAAAGCCTTTTCCTAAGCATAATGAAAGCCTACTATGACATTTTGCAAAAAGACCGTTTCGAAAGTTATTCAGCGGACTATGAATAGGTAAGAATTCCACCGACCAGCGCAACCGTTTCCAGATGATTTATTTTGATTTCTCAAAGACAGGGGTTTCATTGGAAAGACTGGAAAAATGTTTTGAGACTTATTGCAATGTTGTCCTCTACATGTTCATAAAGGATTACGCTTCTTTTTATTATGATAATTTTGAAGAAAAGTGCTGTATCTGGCTCAAGGAACCACGTTACATAAAGTCCTGATACAGTTCAAAGGATGGGAAGTGGTGAGAAGTGAAAAAGATACACATTAAAAACACAATTAACAGATAAAATAATGAAAACACCTTTTATTCCTAAATTGATTCTCCTTTTTATCCTATTTTTTCTTTATTCTGCTGGATATGCACAACAACGGGATTCAGTAACCATACGCGGACAAGTAACAGATTATAACGGACAACCCATTGACAGTTGTTCCATCTTTTGGCAGAGCCCTTCTTTTGATGACATTAAACAAGCCATCACTGACAAAAACGGATACTACACCACCCGTATTCCTAAAGGAAAGTATCAAAGTATGGGAGCTATCAATATGTCTACCTACCCACATACCGTAAAACCCGGACTAGCGGAAAAAGACCAACGTCTCGAATTTTGGGCATGGAATTTCATTGCCGATCGTGATACCACTCTCAACATTCGCTATCATCGTATGGAAGTCTATGGACTACGTATTTTCCACATCCCTGGAGCATGCCCACCTATCAGATATATGTTCGACCCATGAGTCTGACCCGCACCCTGCAATGGCAAAAAGAAGAAAAATCCTCACTTGTACATGCACAGGATCTTAGCAAGATTGAGCAAACAGGTTTAAGCAAACAAGCCAAAGGCGTTTTGCTGGCACCATCGGCTGACAAATTAAAAGCTATCGTTTGGATAGATGGAGAAGAAGTACCTGTTCTGATGAAACAAGAGATAAAAGAGTACTTCGATGCTACTGAATACGGTAATGCCTATCTGCTGACCGTGGATATGCCCAAACACCAGAAAAATATTCTCCCCTACCGAATATTTAAAGTAGAGTTAACTGATTTAGAGAATGGTGACCGTGGAGAAGGGCTTTATTATATGGAAAAAGAGAACTATATAAAATAAAAAGAAGCGGTATTCTACCGCTTCTTGAGCCGAAACCGGGACTCGAACCCGGGACCTATTCATTACGAATGAATTGCTCTACCAACTGAGCCATTTCGGCAACTGTTTTTTCTGCAATATCGGGTGCTTTTCTGAAAAAGCGTTGCAAATATATATCTTTCTTTCGAAATAAAGAAACTAAAATCGGATAATTTTTCAGTTATCCGATTTTGTTATGTCAATTGATGCCGGATTTATTGGTAGGCTTCTTCATGTATCCCTTTCATGGCCCATCCGCTTGGTTCGTTTATGTTCTTGAAAGCGGTATCCCACGTAAGAGCTTCAACGGTAGAATTGTTTTCTTTTATGTAAAGATTATAACATCAAGGCGTAAAAACTATTTTACACTAATTGCTCTCCTCATCAAATACCCGTGATATACTGAAATTTACCCACTCCATACCCAAACAATTCAATATCCGTCAAAGTTTGATGGTCTTTACCTTACCTGGAATGATGGTCAGATGCACCGTTCCATCCTTTTCTATCTCCACCTTCTGATATCTGGCCTCCACCACCACTTTTCCATCCAGTGCCATCACCCCCCACTGGCAGGCATTCCCTTCAAAAGCACAATAACCGCCTACAGGAATACAGATATTCCGGTAACAAGGAGGCACTACGATACGATCTCCCCATTTCAGCCCCCACTTCATCCCCATCCGGAAAGGAAGGACATCTTTTATTTCCTCCAGCCTCTTCCGCCTTTTCTCTTCCTCATTCTGTTGCCGTTCCCGCTGTACGCTCTCCGCACGCCGCCCGGCTTCCTTCCTCAGACCTTCCACCACGGAGGCAAAATCCGCCTCGCCCGCCTTAGGAGCATTACAAGCTATATACCGCTTCCCCTTTCCTTTCTCCACATGATAATAGTTTCCTTCCCCGTCCATCACCACAATGCTCCGATCCGCCAAACAACCACAACACCAGTACACCTCTTCATCATCCCCTTCCAGCACGCAGGCGAAGACATCAAATATAGCAGACCACACAGGATCAACTAGCCGGCAAGACTTCGGAACACGGTAATCCGGTATCTTCAAGTAGAAACCATAAAAACAAAGACTGTCTTTGTGCAAACCATGCATAGAGGTATACGCCTTCCGCGTGCGGCTATGGAAAGTCTCCCCCACCCGCAGCAACTCTATGCCGCCGTATGAAAAAACCACCGGCCTCTCCTGATAAGTTCTGTTTGTCTTCAAATCGGTATAACAGTCACTCCCATCCTCTTTGGTGACAGAAAGAAGTTCTCCCTTCAGGAATCTCAATCTCCGGCAACAGCCTGTCACCACCATGAGGACTCCGGACTTATCCACCACCCTGTCCGGCCATCTTTAAAACGGACAGCAGCCCGGTTTGCACAAATATCAAATACTTCCCGGTATTGAGGAATCACTGTGATTTTGTTCCCGCACCTCAAGCCCCACAAACCACTCTGCCGGTCACGACAGGCTTTCAAGGCCGTCCGTTGCTCCCCACCGGCCGGACCGTCCTCTCCCAGACGAACCAAGTCCCCGTTCCGGACAGCATCCAGCAGACGGGCGTGTGTCATCACGACCACAAAGTGTGGGTAGTACGCATCACCACGTCCAGACGCCTTTCGGGGTACGGACTTCCACATCCACATACATCCCGAACAAAGAAAAGATGATGTAGAATAGTTGCTGATAATGTCCCTCATAATTCGTATTATCATAATACGGGACGGTGGAAAGGAATAGTTAGGCAAAAGGCTTTACATCAACCCCACCCTAATTTCACCGTTCGGGATATCCAGTGTATATAGTTGAGTCAACTTATCATAGTTTTTAATTGTAATATAACCGCTCTGATAAAGCAGAGGCACGATAGTTGTCATACGCTCGGTAGGGGCATCAAAACTGGTTGAAAGTGCCTTCTTCATTCCGATAGCAGACGGAGACACCTTGAACTTGAGCAGCATCTCTATCAGATAGGTGGGCATACCGCTGCCAAACCAGTAATTGTCTATCCTTCTTCTTTCTAAGGCATTCAGTAGGCTGAACGGGTTATAAATATCAGGCGAAGGCCAAGTGAAATGATAGCCGTCATATTTCTCTTTCAGCTTCCGCAGCGTTTCCTCTTCAGTCATTTCCTGCGCAACGGCAAGCCGTTCTATATATTCATGCATCTGCTCCAGCATTTCTTCCTGAGTGATACCACAAATGGCAGCGTATGGTTTCAACATACTGACATTCGAGATATTGTTCAAAGTGCCGGACATGCTGAGCTGCGCGAACTTGGTGACACCGGTCAAGAAAACAAAGCGCAGATAAGGGTCGCATCCCTTCAGCGGACTGTAAAAAATTATGCATCACATTACGAAGTACGGGAGATTCTCTTCCTCATGAAACACATCCAGCAAGAGCGCGTCATACTCGTCAATGAGAACTACCACCTGCCGGCCCGTCTGCTCATAGGCACGCTTTATCAGGTCTGCCAACTGGACGTTAACCTCCGCATCATTGTTTTTCGTCAGGCCATATTTCCCATTATATTCCCGCAACTGCCAGACAGATACTCATTCAGTTTCTCCTTGTCCAGATGTTTGGCCAGGCTCATATCAAAGTGTAGCACCGGATATTCCGTCCATTCGGTTTCCAGCTTTTTCGATAACAAGTCCTTTGAAAAGGTCTTTTCTTCCCGGCAAAAAGTCTGTATCCCTATCAGCATCTCTTCAACTGCTGCTTTTCCATTATCTTTCGCTTTTACCGTTTATGCAAAGGAACAAAATCTATTTCAGAAATCTTAACCGGATTATCTTTTTTATCATTTAAAGCCCCTTTGTCCAAAGCAGAATGAAATGTTACAACCCTTCCACCTCTTCAGCTGAAGCTGGGTAGTCTGAACGATAAATTCCACGGACACGCCGTTGTCTTTCAGCTTGCGAGCTATCTCCAGACGCTCTTCCGTGCTTCCTTTCTTTCAAATGGAAAAGAATAAAGGTAACGAACGGTAACCGTCATATTATAAGTATCCAACCCCTATGTCAATAGTCCTTATCTCCTGTATTCACTGGGGGTTGGGATGTATCGTAAGATTGAATTGTAAATATTTGATTTTAGCCACTGAAAAGTGCCTAAAAAACATTTGAGCTAATAATTTAAGCGATTTCTCAACGATTGGCCCATGCCAATCCGATATTATGAAGAAGAGTAAGATTAACAAAATGAAACATACTATTCCACCAACGATAATAAACTTTTCATCTTTCTGATTAAAAGTTCAGTTCGGTTAAAAAGAGGTTTTACAATCTTCTTCAGCCCAATCGAACATGTCATCATAATCACCGGCATGACGCATATTCTGTAAACGAGAGACCAAACGACATCTCATCTTTGTCCAACAACCCTTTAGTTGCAAATTCCTGCCCCAACAAACAAATTACACCGCTATGGGTCTTAGATGTAAAACCTTTATCTATCAATAATGCGGAAGCCATGTGGAAGACAGCATAATACAAACGATTTGCAACCAAATTCCAATGATTCATGGTAGCATTGTCCGAAGCTTCAATAAAAAACGCTATCAGCCTTTTTGAACACGGTAAGCAATAATAGATTTCTTTTCTTCTATACTTAGTGG
>ENA-OQCE01000179-OQCE01000179.1-human-gut-metagenome-genome-assembly--contig:-NODE-179-length-29892-cov-2.205207_pt1 | contig 29892 bp, 32 predicted proteins | sample MGYA00242495_ERZ504572 | MGnify/ENA primary metagenome ERZ504572 (study PRJEB26092, sample SAMD00036228) | human gut metagenome | host: Homo sapiens | study: EMG produced TPA metagenomics assembly of... | reverse complement strand
CAGCCGCAGCAGGTTCTCGAAGTCGGCCGCCACCTTATAAAAGGTTTTGAACAGTCCGAAGCGTTCATACGCCTCTTTCCGGCAATAAAATGACGGATGGGCGGGCATGAAGCCGAGCAACATCTTCCAACGGCGGAATCCTGCCGATGAATAATAGCGGACACATTTATCCAGGTCATTGCCATCCACGAAATGAATATCTCCATATACTGCATCCACCCGGTTGGTAGCAAGCTCTTTCTCTAATTTTTCCACTACATCCGATGAAGTATAAAAATCATCCGAATTCAAGATACCAACCACCTCCCCCGTAGCCATCCGGATTCCCTTGTTCATAGCATCATTAAAGACCTTTGTCCGGTTCGCTTATATACCGCAATCGCCCATTATAACGAGGTTCATACTCCCGGATTATTTCCATCGTATTGTCTGTACTTCCCCCGTCCACGATAATATGCTCTATATCGGGATAACTTTGGTTGAGTACACTATCCAAGGTCGTGCGAAGCGTTTTACCGCTATTCCATGTAGCGGTAATAACTGATACTTTCATGTAAGTTATAATGTAATGTTATGTTTTGGGCTTCTATGCGTTCTCTTCTTCTATATTGTTAAGTATAACTAACGATGTCGGTATATTTACCACAATTTATAAATCATACTTAATAATAGAATACATGAAACTGCCCCAAATATGTCGTCAGCTTTGATGAATGGACTATAGGCAGCAATTACGAAGGAATCCACACATTCATTTGCTCGATTTCTTGCTACGACAGGAGTTATAAATGAGACCATTGCTGATACGGAGATCAATCAAAATACGAACAGAAGAATCTTTTTCTTCGCACCGTCTTGCCACTGTTGAAAGTGGCAGTTATCACTGGTATCTTTATCGTTTCAAATAGTTATCAGCATTAACGATTTTATCTAAATCAAAAGTTTTGTTTGTTATATCCCAGAATACCCTTATGCGTATGTACTTTATGATTTCTGATGGAACGATTAGCTTACTAGTTTACCATCACTTCTAAATTCGAATTCTCGTCACTTGAAGACTTCCCTCTTTGAGCTTGTCTAAATTTGTGTAAAGAAAACTTCCTTTGTCGTCTAAAGGTGTCAGTTCATTCGTATTATCTCTGATAAAGGATATATATGGCAACATTCCTCTATTAAGAATCAGGATTTCAGAATTATGAGCCACTATATTCTTTACATTAGCTGGAATTTTTTGAGCAATGGACTGGGGTATTTCTACTCCAAAACCGATGACTGTATACTGTTCGGACAAGCAAAGTTTCTTTAAGGCAGGTTCTATGTCAGCATACCTTATTGTATAGTTTAAAGAAGTATGGTTCAACAAGAAAAGGTGATTGTAAGCGATTTGAATATTTCTTATGAGTGATGAGATTATCACTACCTCCAAATTGATTGAGTATCTATAATCTCCTTCATAAATATCATTAGAATCAATTCTTACTTTGCTTTTGGCCGTTTTTTTCTCTTCTATTCCATAGCTGAGTGATGAATCCTTTTTTTGGATAAGAGAGTTTACCTGTCTATTAAATTCAAATGTGAGTTGGTCTTTAATTAAATTCTCTTTTTCTTCAGACCATTCTTTCTTTTTTATTGCATCATTACATTCTTTAATAAAGTCATCTATGCCTTTAATACACGGCTCTCAACATCTAGTGGTCTTTGTACTATTGTTTTAATTTCATTGATTGATTTTTTCAGTTGTATTGCTAACCGAATGTATCTCTTATTGGCAGGTATTATTTTTATCCCATTTTCTTCATCATTAGATGTGCATGGTAAAGGAGCTGTCATGGGATCCATATACCTAACATTATAGTCTATTTCATCCAAGAAGAGCATGGAATAAGCCAAATACTTTACAATGGCACCATATGCAATGTAGTCAACTTGAACACCGCCATGTTTGGTGAAAGGATATTCAACTTCCAAGATAAATTGGTTGGATGCATCTTGCAACAAGTTGTCAAAGTGTATCAACCAGTCAAATATTTCAGTAAACGAGCAAAGTGTCAATTCATATTTTGGAGGGAGTTGATTGGTAAAACGCATGAGTTGTTTTAGCCATCCGTCTTTGCCACTATACAGCAGAAATGCTCCTAATGCAATATGAAATTCCTTGAATTTTTCACGCTTATTATCTATTAGACCATTGCGCACTTGTGGTTTATCATTATCATGTATTAGCTTGAAAGAATAATACTGGTCTGCATATTCCCAATAATTCATTACCCAGTCAAAATTGTCATTGTTGATGTGCCTCTGTAAAGTAATCCACATCAATCTGTAGTTTAGTGTGGGCAGGGAAAAGTAAAAGTTTATACCTACTGTATCCGACTTCAACATGTTGGGAGCATCTTTAGATGAGGAATAGTTTAATATTCTTTTCGTTATTTCCGTAATCTGATTAATTTGAGGTTTATCGGAACTTAACAAGCTAATAGAGTCATATAAATGTTGCATGCAAGCGTTATATAGACCGATATTATCTTTCTTGACCGCATAAATGGCAATATCTAAAATCTCCATATACCGACCATCCGGTTTTGAAATAAGTATATCAAACAATCGGCTTGGATAATAGTAACTTAGAAATAATTTATACAATCCTATCGAAGACATTAAAAGTGAAAGCATCGCAATGGAGGCAATAGCAAGATGAATATCTGAATATATGGCACTCCATTAGATAGAAACAATATGAATGGAGTTGTTATAGAGAAGAAAATGCAAGTTAGAACCCTTTTATTGAAACGTTTGAAGTCGGGTTCCTCTTCAAAACACTTTAGGAGGAGCGTACTGTCATATTTCTTGTCAATTTCACCGATGGCTTGTATGATTAATGGGTACCCAACACCAAAGATAGCCGCAAAAAGAGCCAATAGTGCAGTATATGTACTATTACTGAAACTGAAATCCATGAAATCCATAAGATGTCAAAGAACGACTAAGTAACTTTAGGTTACTTCTTAATCAAACATATTATTATTGCTGTAGAAAAGGCTACAATGAAAGCCACGCACCACCTAAACACTTCTTTGTCTTCTGCTTTTTCATAAGCCATTCTTACTCTTTCGGTAAAATAAGAGATTATATAGGGGAATGCTCCTAAGCAAATAAAGAACCCCATGAAAAAGGTAATCAAGAAAGCACCAAGCAAAAATAATCCTTCCTTCATAAATCAAGCCTCCATTACACGCTTCCTTATTTTAATAGCAGGATTACCTTGATAGATACTATAAGCATCTAAATCATGATTTGCTACAGAACCCACACCCAGCACGGCGTGGGTGTGGAGGGTCACGCCCGGACATACAGTAGACTTAGCACCTACCATGCTCCGTTCTCGATAATTATAGGTTTGACAATCAGGTCAAATGTTGGAAGTTTGTAATTGTGATTTCCACATAGAAGCATTGCTCCCTGACTTATGCAGACATTGGTCCCGATGGTCACTTGAACTAAATTGTCTATCCATACATTTTCTCCAATCCAAGAGTAATCTCCGATTTCGAGGAGCCAAGGATACTTGATGTTCACGTTGGCTTAATGTTCACCCCCACTCCGACCTGTGCCCCGAACAACCTTAGCAGCCGCACCTTTATACCCGAGAACGGATTGAATGGATTGAGAAAAAACAGCACATTGACGAAATACCATAACAACCTCTTCACCGCCCCGCCAGGCGATACCACGAATTGTCGTAGTCTTTGATAGAAACCGATTTCATAAATCATCTATTTTTTAACGCCCAAAAGATAATGGGCTAAAAAAGGGCTTGTGCATATCATAGCATTGGTTATCAACGAAATGATGATGACGAGAATAGCTATACCCATTGTGATAAATAGTTCCAAAGTTGGATTGGAGTGCTGCATAAAAAAAGTTGCCGATGAATTGTAAATTTCGTGGCAAGAAAAAGTAATGCAACATATATATAGCCAGTGTGTTGCGACCGATGTATTGAAGCCATTTACCCATTTTACATGTGTTCTCGAAAACATATTGATATTTGTAGAAAAAAAATGAGCACTATAAAAAGTGCCATTAGTCCACCAATGAAATTGTAAAGATGGTACATCATAGCATTACCGAATGTGAAACCACTGCGGTGCACGATTAAGAATAATGAGAAAAATGCTATTATCAACAATGTGATTATTTTGCCATTCTCTAAAAGTTCTTTGAACCACGAAAAATGCTTCCTAACTAACGACCCAATAGCAAAATAAAAGAAAAACCTAAGCTGATCTAACCCCAACAAACTGATTGTTTCATTGTTTACGCCCAATCGGTTTAAGACAGACTGTGTAACTGCGAAATATAATATTGCCGAGCCTGACAATAGTAGCCAGTCAGTACCTTCGTGGCGATGCAACCTGTAACATATCCATCGGAATAATGTATAAAGCAAATAATACTCAAATAACGCAATGGTGAACCAATAGCCCAAGCGTCCCGACCGACAAAGCAAGTTCAGAGGTGAATTATACACAAAGATATATAGTGAAATGAAAACCAACGTAGGTACAAGCAGTTGTAAAGCTTTTTTAGCAATGAATTTGAAGCTCATAATACCATTCCATTCTACATCGGGTTTGTAAAGGACGAATCCACTTATGAAAAAAAATAGAGGCATGAAGAATAGCGTGATTAAATCCCTGTATATCAAGCAACTACCCCCCCCCACAAAAATTATACACCGATTGGATAAATTCACCATAACCAAAATATTGAACGTGACTGAAAACTACAAGAATCATGGTGAATCCACGCATTGCATCTATATATGCAAGTCTTTTTGTAAGTATTTCCATTAGAAGTTACGATTAAACGTGAATAAAAACAGGTTGGCTGCCGTTGCCCGTCAACCATTCATACAATTGCTGCATTTGCCGGGCCACTTGTGGCGCAGTGTATTTCCGGTGCACAAGCTCGCGTCCTTTTTCGCCCATTGTGAGAAGATCCTCCATTGGCATTTCAAGGACTTGATGCATGACGGTGGCAATGTTTTCGGGCGAGCGGTCAGTCCACCAGCCGCAACCCACCGTGTTCAATTCCTCCCAAGGTGTGCCAAGCTGGCCATGACCGGCGTGCCACCGACAATGCTTCGGTGACTATCATGCCGAAATTCTCGAAGTCGCTCGGCACGAACAGGCACGAGAGCTGTGCCAGTTGCTCAAATTTCTCGCGTCCCGATACGAAACCGCTGAATTTCACATTTTTCAGCCCGAGTCGAGCCACTTCGCTGCGCAGGAATTGCTCGTATGCGTCATCTCCCTTGCCCATAATCACGAGTTCGCAATCTTGCGGCGATGGCAACTTCGCTACCCCATAAAGAAGGTTCTCAACCTTCTTTATGGGGTGCAACCTACCAAGGAAACCAAATTTTCTTGGCAAGTCGTACCCCAGAAAGGGCGGTTTCGCTGTCGCCACTTCGTCTAAATAATCGGGCAGGTTGGCAGGGTTAGGAATGATGGCGATGGGGTTTCGGTAACCGAAGTTGCGCACATGTTCCATCTCGGCTTTGCATGTGACGTGCATACAGTCGGCGCAGCCAATGTCGTTGCGGAAGCAAAGCTGTATCAACGGCCATTTTTTCCAATATGAGCGATGGAGCGCATCGGGATAAAGCATCCCGTGGGGGGTGATGATATATGGCTTGCGGCGATGCCGAGCCACAGAGCAGGTTACGTGGTTGCAATACATCCACAGGCCGTTGGTGTGGTACAGGTCGTAATCATGACTCTTTAGATATTGGGCAATCCTCTTTGAATACTCGTAGGGTGTGACCGCATCGTTGGGTAACGCCTTAATCCAGTCTTCTCCTTTTCCCATCAACTTGTCAGCTGAATTCTTTACTTCCAAAGTCAGCAAGTCGAGCGGAAAACCAATGTCGTGCATCGCCGAAATCAAATCATACGTACAGGTGGCTATGCCACCATACAAGGCCCCAAAACCAGCAATGGTTTGTAATACTTTCATTGTTATGATCTTTGAAATGGAAAATAAAGTTATTATGTCAAACCTTTTCCAATGAATTCATTATTTCACCCCATCTATTGGGATTGAACATTGATTTGGCATAGTTTGATTGGTTGGCATACCGGATAAGTCCAACGGAATCCATTCTAATGATTCCCTCAATTTGATTTTTCAATTCATCTTCATCAGATGAAACGAAAAAATATTTTAAGCCAGCCAATTGCTTGTATTTTATTGTCGAAATTATTATGCGGTTATGCAGAATCCCTTCAATTATTTTTGAGGGGAAATTGCATTGATTGCCTTTTTCTTTTGGATCTCTTGTGCTTAACAGAAATGAGACCTTATGGAGTAAATCCATATACCTATTGAAAGATAATTCACCATAGTAATGAATATTGGGATATTTGCTACATTCCAGTTTCATCTCCTCTTCTTTTTCAGAAAATCCTGTTATATATAATGTAGCATTTTTTATTTTGGAAAAAACTCTGATAATCAACGAAATCTGGGAAATGTCTTCGCGTAATAGTCCCGAAAGTAAAAATTCGGCCTTCACACTTTCTATTATTGGGAATAGGGGGGCATTAAAAGGTACGACACCCGGCAGGCATTCTGTTTTTTTGCAAGTAAAAAGAGGTGAATCCGACAACTTAATTGTTGAGTTTGCATGATTTATTGCCCAAAGGAATAAAGCCTCAAGCGACAACTTCTTTTCGGAATATAAATATCCAATATTATCACATTGCAATGTGCTGAAGGTTTGAACCATTTGCACAGGAAAAATAAAACAATGTTCAGAATACTTATGTTATAAAACCAGACATTACTATTGCGTTTGATTTTTCTAAAAATCAGAAAGCTCTCTTTTATGGGTGCGAGCTTTTGAAGGATTTTTCCTCTCTTTCTCCAATCAGAGTAAACAAGCTCTGGCATGTCAACATCATCTATAGCTCCTGAAACGTTAAGGGGCGCAATAGAAAAAACTTCATCAAAGACAGAACTGTGTATTAGCGCCCAGCTAAAGTTGGCGGCTGCATAAGAAATCTTATACTTTCCTGATAAATGATGGGGAAGTACGTTTGTAATGAAATATCTCATAATCTTTATTGAATGAATTTCTTTATTTTAGCGGCATATTTTACTGTAGCCTTTTCCGGCCTAATTTCTTCAGCTGCATATATGGCATTCTTTGCAATTTGCAAATACAATGCTTTGTCAGTCATCAGTCTTTCCATTGCATTTGCCAAGCCTATATAATCGCCACGGTTGAAGCTGAGTCCACAATTATACTCATCGACCATCTTAACTCCTCCCATGCCTCGATTGACAATTAATGGTGCGCCACACTGTAGGCAGTCGTTCAACCTCATTCCCCATGGCTCATAATTTCCGCAACCCACATAAACCGAACATGACTCATACAAATCTATCAATTTGGAAATATCTACAAAACCAAGGAACTCCACATTTGACAGTTGCCGTTTCTTCGCATAATCTTGCACTTTACCGAGGTATGGTCCAGACTGCGTGATATAGCACTTGGGCATGAAGCCTTTTTTTTTCAATATGTCTAATGCTTCCAGTAATATCCAAGGAGACCTGTGCCATTGGTGTAGTCCCGACAGAAGAATTGTAAAGTTATGCCAATTGTTTTCAGTTCGTTCCATTAGCTTGCTGCCGGGAATTCGAGGCGGGTAGTACCCACATGAAATTATCTGTTCTGGTTTCCATCCGAGGTTGAACAATCCCTTTTCATAATATCCGGAAGCGTTCAAGATAAAATCAGCATTGGATATAATATTTTTTAATTTTACAGGTAAAAAGCATCTTAAATAAAGCTCCTTGAAAAATCTTTTCGGATATTCGTCCATATTACACGGAGCTTCGGAAAACATTCCATACCGGGTCTTCTTTCTGATTAAAATATTCATTAAATGCTGATAGACAGGGCATGTTTGATATGCGCAAAATATATTGTAATCATCAATATGATTGGCCAATGTTTTTTCTGCTAAATCAATATCATTTCCTATATGCACAATTTTCAAATCCGAAAACTCAGAATTGCTAAATCCGGTAGCCGATCTCAAATCTAAGTTTTCAATCCATGTGTATATGAAGCAATTCCTTGAAAGAGCTTTAGCTAATTCAGAATAAAACTTAAGGGTTGAGCGACAATACGAATGCGCCCAAAAAACGAGATTATTCATTTCTATAAAAGATTGAGTAATAAGCTTGATATACGATTGTATAAGTCATCATAGGGTACAGTAATTGGGTGCTGTCATAAGGTCGTTGCAAGAAACCTAACAGCATCAACAATCCTATGCCATACAACTTTTTATCATACCTGCCTAAATGGAACAAGTATATCAGAGGCAAGTAAGTAATAATCGCCCCCACGATCCCGTCTGCAGCCCAATTGAAAAAAAAGTTAGCCCCGACAAAACCATATTTCGAAGCAACTTCGGGTGACACCAGATTTCTTGCTCCCATGCCTAATATGGGATAGTCACAGAAGATGCGCCAGCAGCGTTCCATCAAGACGCTTCTATTATCTCCCGAAATCGTACCTGTGGATTCGTCATACTGAAACCTGCCCCAAAAAGCACTGTCCATAGCTTCATTATAGGATGTTATGAACTTTAGCGTTATGAGAATCACAGCCGCAATCATTATCAGTTTCCAAGATTGCTTGCGGTAAAACACTAATAAATATATCGCCAACTGTATGAAATATGCCACAGACATGGTTGATAGCAAACCGACAATTAAAAGTATCTCTATTTTTGTGTTTTTTACAAACATCTTATTAATTATCAATGCATAGATTCCCCAAAACGCCAAGGCTCCCGGCTCATCATAAAATCCGGCATTACGGACAAGTCCCCCAAAGTAGGTATTTGTAGTGAATAATCCAAAGAAATACCCGGGTCGCATATCCATCTCAACAAATTTGAAAATAGGCTGCAATAATCCACCGAGTACTAATAAAATCCCTATTGTTCCGCTTATTGCTTGAACCACCAACCATACATCATACGTTTTGCAGAAATCCAATGAGCCACCCTCATCTTGCTGAATCCTTAGTATAGCAAAGGTAGTTAGCAGCAATATGATTCTTGTATAATATGAAGTATCCATATGGATTAATGAAAAGAAAATCCACCCAAATACCTGAATCAAGATCAGATCGTTTATTGGTTTGTCAAATTGGCCACATTTCCTTATTATGACATACGACATTGCCATGACAAACAGCAACACGTAGTTCACCGTATAATGGGGCAACCACCCCATTAGGTAGAATACGCACGGCCAGCCTGCGATGAAACTGAAGAAATACAGGAAATACCTAAAATTGAGATATGGCCTTATCTTTTCAAACATAGTTTAATGCTGCATTATATCGTTATAAATCTCCGCAAGCCGCAGGGCATTCTTTTCTCTATCGTGTCGCTTGCCGGCCACTTCCATTTCGGCAGCCGACAGTCCGATGTCACTTTCTTGCCCAAACAACCTCATCACCGTTTGTGCCAGCTGTTCATATTCTTCATAGCGATAGAAGTAGCCCGTCAGTCCGTCGGTGAGCAACGTGGGGATGCCGCCGCAGTAGCTTGCCACCACCGGCGTGCCAAGAATTTGCGCTTCGCACAACGAGTTGGGCGAGTTTTCAATGGCACTGGGCATGACATACACGTTAGCGTCAAGGAATTGTTGTTTCATCTGAGCTTCTGAAAGAGACCCAAGGAAATGCACATGCTCCTGCAATTGTAATCGCTTTACCAATCGACGAAGATATAGGTGGTAGCCTTGGAAACGAAGAATGTCTTTCAGATTATTACTCATAACACGGCTACCGCAGAAATTGACCACCGTGTCGGGATATTGCCGCAAGATAATAGGCAATGCCTTCAGCACCTGATGTGCACCTTTCAGTGGCGAACCGCTGTTGCTCACGAAAATCGTATGTTTTTTACACTGGGCATAATTCCAACGGGGAACTTCATAAAACGAATCTCGCAATGTTTCATTCATAAAGTGATAACGCAGTCGAGGATTAACGGTCATCACATGGTCACAATCCCACTGAGTACGCCCCACGATGTCAGTAATATACGTGAGGACATAATTCTCACATTCGGCTCGATGCTTGAAATTGCGTTTTGCATTGAGTAGAAATGTACCCCGATAGAAGTCAAGCGGAGTGATGTTTGTCCATTTGTTCCACAACGAAAGTCCACCATCGGCATAACGCATATAAGGCCCGGCAAGCCCCTGAATGTTTGCCACCATGCGCGTACCATTCTCATTGGCCACGCAAGCAGCTTTGGCCAGTGAATGTTCCGTGCCGTGGATATGCATCAAGTCTGGGGCAAAATCACGTATCGCCCTGCGGCAAGTCTCGATTTGTTTCTTCGACGTTCGGTCTATCCTTCCCGTAGGAATAAGGTAGTATGTAACACCGTCAATTTCATACCGTTCATAACTCCTGCCGTAAGAATAAACCATCACGCCAAGCCGTACTTCGGGCATCATCCTTAGCAATGCCTTGGCCGAGGAATACATCCATCCGCAATGTGCCGGAATAGTTTCACCCAAATGCTCGCACAGCGGAGGGAACTTGACTAATGATACCCACAACACTTTTATAGACTTCTATCAATTTACCCATTGTACAATTATTTTATCAGTTTCAAATCGCTTGCAACTCTCAATACCGTTCCGAGCTATTCGCTCACGCTCTTTGCGGTTGCGCATCAGTTCCTCCATGCAAACAGCGTATGCATCCAAATCGTTGTCGCGGATTATACAACCATCATAGCGGTCGGTGATAATCTCGTGCAATGCCGGGTAACTGTCAAAAGCTATCGGTACAACACCCGTCTGCATTGACTCGGTCAGTGTCAGTCCCCAGCCTTCCACCGCACTTGTCATCATGAAGATAGAAGCATTATGGTAATATGGTTCCGACGGTTGCCGTCCTTCAAAATGCACATTTCTTAGTTTTAATTTTCGAGCAAGGTTGTGGAGCATTTTTTTCTTGAAGCCCCCCAGCCGACTATATACAAATGCCAATCATCAAAGCCGCCGGTCTCTATCTTCTTCCATATCTTGAGTGCACGGTCAAGACGTTTCTCAAAATTGTTAAGCCTTGACACAATCAACACATTTTTTTTCTTATGGCATAAACATTCTGCTGTCTCAATTGTGTCAAATGTAAGTGGATTATGTATGGTCACACATTTCTCACTTACGTCATGTTTAAGGTAGCGGCCAAGTGTAGGCCAATCGTTGCTCGACAGCATCACGCATTTGTCACTGGCATCGTAGTTGACAGCATACATCTTCCCTGCCCCTTTAACAACCCTCTGCTTCCATAAAGGGTAAACTATCATTCTCACGCAATTCGACATCTTAGCAGAGACTCCACGCTGATGTAAGAAGTTATACCAAAGTCTTGAAAATGTTAATGTCTTTTCGTAAATAGCAGGAGTATTGTGAAAAACTGATATATATTTGAAACGACGCAAATTAAAGCCTAATACTAGTTTCGTGAACGATGTACTAAAAATAGCTTGTTGGTTAACCACCACATCCACCTTCTCTTGGGTAAGATAATTTTCCACTTGCTCTGGAGAAAGCTTGTGTACTTCTCTTCGACATTGCCGGTATAATAGCATGATTCATCTATTGGGTAAAACAAGTAGATGCAGCGATAGCCGCGTTTCTTCAGCTCATTCATCAAGCAGTATGTGACCCGGTGAATGCCCCCCTTGGTGACAAGCAATTCACCCATGGAAACGAAACAAATGGTTTTCATTTTGCAAAAGTCTTTTCTATGATTTGTTTAGTTGCCGATATTTTTGCTTCGAGTATTTCATCCACTTTCTCATATACCACATCTGTATCGGATATAGAGTGGAGAAATGTCGAAGAATCAAACATTCTGTCTGCCAAGCCAAGACCACCTGTAAGGTTTTCCATACGGGAATTGAATCCAAAACTATTCCGTGAGCAAAAAAACGATCTGTGGAAAAGAATGGAAAAAACTGTTGCGTGGAAAGAATTGGTCACCACCATTTCGGCATTCTTTATCAAACCTAAAAACTCTTTCGGGCCAGCTTTGGCATAAATGGGCCACTTCCATGGCTTGTAGCGGAACGAATCTTTCAGTTCTATCACCTCATATCCCAGCTTGCGGTGCAAGTAATCAAGCATGGCATCGTAGTGAACGTCTCTATTTATAATCTGAAAACTCAGTATATATTTCTGTTGTTTGATAACGGATAATTTGCCATCTTCTCCCACTGGCTGCGGGAAAGCAAAAATGTGGGATCGAGTACTACTTGTGAATCCAATCCTAATTGTGTATGCAACAAAGTTTTTCCAGTAACTTCGCGGATAAGAATTTTGTTAAACCTCTTGAGCAAAGGTTTGTAAACTTGGAGTATATCATCGGGAAGTTGTGACACACCGAAACTTGCGGCGTATGAAAATATCTTTTTATTATCCTTTACGAAATCAAGCAAGTAGGTCAGGTCGCCTTCGTTGTATTTTGGGTTCCATACTTGGTCACTTCCTGTAATAAAATAATCATACTTATCGTTGGCCTCTGCAATATTTGCCTTGTCATAATGCTTGGGCGAGTGAGGTATGATGTCCATGAACTCGTCAAAATGCCGTATTCTTTGCGGTTCAGCGATGCTCGAAGCAATATAGCATAATGTTGTTACAATAAAATCTTTCAGGCTTTTTGTGCCTATTTTGCGCAATTTCTCCTCCCCGATATTTCCGTAGTCAATGACTTCGGCCTCGAAGCCTATAGAAGTCAAATATGTAGCCAATGCATAGGCTTGCAGTTTAGCTCCGTAGCTATAAGCCCTGTGGTAGGTGAGTATCCCTATTTTCTCCATGTCTAAGTTTGTTAAAAAGTTCATTCCACTTATCGGCAATGTGTTGCAATGAAAATTCTTGCGCCCTCTCGATTGCCTTGCGCCGCATAGCAATCATCTTGCTCTGTGGCAACTTGGTAAATGCCAGAAATGTCTCAACATAAGCATCCACATCAAAAGGCTTTATAAGATACCCGGTTTGTCCGTCGTCAATGATATCTTTTGCCGATGCAAAACTGTTGAAAGCAAAAGGTATTGTTCCACGTATGGCTGCCTCCAAATTGGTTATGCCGAAACCTTCATATATCGATGTCATCAGGTGTGCCGACGATCCATAAAGTAGCCTGACGTGTGTTGCTGAAAACCTATAAGCCTTATATTCTTGAGGCGGCGGGAACGTATTTCTTTTTCCATATACTGTCGTTTGTCACCATCTCCAACCACGAGAAGCTTCCAATTGCAATGCGGCTCAATTTTCGACCATATTTCTATTAAGTACTTAATCCCCTTTTGGTCTGTCAGCCGCCCGACATACAATGCCTGGTTTGGGCGGCTCTCGATAATGATCGGTTCTCTTGGCACTTCTATTGGATTAGGCATCGTAGATATTTGGGGACTTTCGATATGGAAAAAATCACGAAGTATCGGGCGGAAGCATCTGAAAGGATTAAATACCTGTCGGCAACGTGCAGCATCTTTTTATGGTGCTCGGTGGTTGCCTTGTGGAGGTTGCGCATACGCCGTGGCAAACGCAGTTTCCGTATGATATTCATTGGATTGGCCCAGGATAGATTTTTCGTCACACTCTCAAGCCCGGTTTCGAGGCAATCGGGTGTGTTATGCTCGCACACTATTATTTTTATGCCCTGCGGCAAATGTTCCAGCAAAAAATCTTCGGGAACGTATGAGTCTTGATAGATAATAAAGTTTGGACTGAAATCATGAACCAAAGCATCAAATTCCTTCTTTAGCTCGTCGCCTTTCAAGTCGGAAGTTTGGTAATAAAACAGGTCGCCGTCGAGTAGCTGCGAGGAGTTATCTTGTCGGGATGTGGAAAAAACTGCGACCCTGTAGCCGAACCGTCCGATAAATTCCCCAGCAAGCATCCGTGTCACCGACTCGATGCCTCCAAACCCGGGGTATCGTTGCAAAACAAATAATATATTCATTTCTGTGTTACCAGTCACACCGCAAATGATTTCCCATATTCGTGGTAAGTACCTGCCCCGTTATGCAGCGAGAAGTGTCCGACGCAAGGAATACCGCAACTTCGGCTACCTCCTCAGGCAGGTATGCCCTTCTACTGCAATTGTTTTCGCAATATAGGTTATCCCTTTTATATCCAGTCATGTCGCTTGCTGTCACTCCAGGAGCCAGGGCATTGACTCGGATTCCTTTTGTAACCCACCGGCGAGCCATTCCTTGTGTCAGACTCACAATCGCAGCCTTTGTCAGCCCGTATGGCAATTCGTCGGGAAATAACCCTTTCTCTGAGGCCATGAATATGATTGAAGCATTGGACTTTTCAATCTGATTTTCATACTGCCGCAGAAATTCCTGAGCGAGAAAGTACGGTCCAGTCAAGTTAGTCATAATTTGGCTGGAAAACCCTTCTACTGTCACATTCATCATATTACCCTCATGAAGGCTTATCCCTGCATTGTTGACAAGGATGTCTATTTGCCCACCGAGTTCCTTCCTTGCAATGGAAAAAAAGCCCTTAAACGATTCAAGATGGGTTACATCCAGACACAAGTATTTACAACCTATTTCCTTTGCCACAATGGCAGTCTTAGTTTCATCTCGCCCTGTGATTAATACCTCCCCCCCCTCGGCAGCAAATCGTTTGGCTATGTAATATCCCAGTCCGCGTGTACCGCCTGTGACGATTACTCGCTTACCTGCAAGTTTTCGAGAGGGGGCTGTAATTGATATATTTGCTACGGTGGTTTTTAACGGTTTGAAATACCACAGAATACGTTTAATCAGTGACATGTTATTTTTTGATTATTTTCTTAACTTGTGTAAGGATATCATTCCCTACCAGCTCTTTTACTGTTATTTTAATTTGCTCTTTGATTTGCTGTCCCTTAGGGGGTGGCACGATGTTCCTAAACCTATCGAGTGCCACGCTCTCGTCGGCACTGTTTGTAAAGACTTCCAGCATAATTGGCTTGTCAGATGTGGTTACAATCCATTTGGGATATACCTCCATGAAGTCTTCTTTGCTCGAAGCCGACAAATACTCAAACCCAAGTTCTCGACAAATCTTTCACCAGTTTCCTTGATTGCTTTCCGAAGTGTCCACCGGCAGCCATGTAAAGGTTAGCTTCCTCCCCCCAATAAGATGCGGGGTGGTCATAATTGCGAAACTCTGTCCCACACCCGTTGTTTATGAGGAGATTTCTCATGTTGTTGTCCATATGGCGGTTCCCCAACACATTCAGGTCGTAGAAGAAAGCCAAATCGCCGGTTACTATAAATGTGGTTTTGTCAGGACAGGCAATAGCTGCACCTAATGCCGTTGACAAGGGACCATCAATACCAAAACCACCCACGTTGCACGAAGTAGTTATAGAACTGTGTATGTCAAAGAAGTTCCACGCCCTCAAGCTATTGAGAATACTGAAATACAGTAGGCTACCTTCTGGCATTTTGTCATGGAGAGTATTGGCTATCCAAATGTTTGAGAACGGTATTTCAGGTATCCGGGAAAACATGGTTTTATATTCAAGGCTACATTCATTATATAATGTGTTTACACTGCTGCCTTTGGCAATGCCTTCCATGAACTGCTCTACCGACATTTCGAACACATACTCAAGATTTCTGAAACGGTCGCGCATCTCCCCGTCTTCGCTAATGCGCCAAGTGCGGGGACTCTTCAACTTTGAATAGGAATACACATCAGCGCTCACTTCGCCGATATGGATTATGAGATCTACATCGAATATGGATGAATTGTAATGGAATTGGCACCCAAGCAATGCCGAGTTGAAGGAATATTTGCCATTATAATTGCTCGTATGGTCAGCAAATACCACGGCGTTGTACTCACTGCAAAATTTATCAATAAGATCGGTCTCTTTTTGAGAAAAATGACGGTGCGAACCAATGACTATGGCTATCTTCCCATTCGGAATCGAGGGTATGCTTGCAACCGAAGTAATACGCTTGATGACCCTGCACGGAGGCAATTCCTCGCAAGCAAAATTACCACTGTGCATCGTTTCAAGATTTATATGGACTGGTCCGCCACCATGCCTGAAAAGTTCTGAAACGGCTTTGTTAATTTCCACATTGTTGTGCCATTCATCATCCGGACATTTTGTTTCTTTGATATTGGCACTGTAACGAACAATGTCGTTGGGAGTAACGCTTCTGTCTATCACCTGCGGATGAAGGTGCCCAATTAGATACTCTCCATGCGAGCCGGTTATGGCCAGTACGGGCAGTTTCCGATAGTATGCTTCGGTCAGTCCAGGCATATAATCCCTCGAAGCTGTGGCACCTGTGCACGATATCACCACAGCTTCACCCGACTCTTGCGACAATCCGCAGGCTATATAAGCTGCCGACCGCTCATCTACCGAGGAATACATTTCGAAACACGGGTCGCTTTGCGCACTGGCCACGAATGCCATGTTTGTCGTTCCCGGCGAAACCACAATTTTCTTTATCCCATAAGCTTTTAAAACCGACAATACCATTTGGGTGCTGCGGTCTGTCGTGTAATGCGTATTCATATATAATTATCTCATTTTCTCCCTCCTTCAAAGAGGAGAGCAGTTACATTATTCCTTTTGACTATCAAATGAAAGCAATAGCATGTGGCCACAGTAAGAATTATGGTAGCGAAATAGAATGTTATGGTAAGCAAGTCGCCCACATTCTGTTTCCCTACCATGAAAAGCAAAACAGATGATATATGACCGTTTATCAGGCTGTGCATAGCAAATATCACAAAACTTGAAGCTCCCAATCTCTTTAATGTTTCGCTGACTCGAACGTTACGCTCTGCCATGAGGTAAGCCAGTCTAAAGTAAAATGCCATTGATGTAAGAATCCATGTTATGTTGAGGATATCCCCCCAAATTCCATCGATGACATTCCCCATTACCAACAACCTGCATACGAAGAAAACAGCAGCAAGAACCACCACAATGTTCATGGGTATTTTCCCGAACGAGGTAGCTTCTTGATCGACAGGTAACTGCCCAGACTGAACCACAACAAGGCTGTGCCTGAGAGTCCTGGGCACAAAGACTCATTGTCAATGAAAGATAGCCAAACCAACATTACGACTATGAACCAAATTCCGATTCGCTTTATTATCCAGTAAATGAAAGGGCTGAAAAGCATCACAACGAACAAGTCACGCAAAAACCACAATGGCCCGTCCCAAGGTCCTGCCCAGCTTCCCCATTCCATCCTCTGACTCCAAAATCCCAATAATTTTTCAGTCAACGTGGCATCAATAAAGCGACTTGGATAGGATAACGCTCCCAAGATGTTCCAAATGAAAAATGGCAATAACAGTATCTTGCATTTTCTCAGCATCTTGGCCTTATACTGCGCCCACGTAAACCCGTCATCCTGACGCAAGAAAAACAGATAGCCGCTTATAACAAAAAACATGGGCACCGCACAATCGGTCAGTACTATCGAACAAATATTTATAATCCACTCAACAAATACCCCCCCCCATTTGCTTGGTAATGCGTTGATATTTAACGAGTTAAAGAAGTAACAATGGATTGCTACCACCATAATAGCCATCGGAAGTCGCAGGTTGTCAATGGCTTTTGATATCGAGTTCTTGTCTAGCATAATACAATTTTATTCTTTTCTCTTCAAGACCTTGTCGCCGACTGGGAATAAGTCTTTCTGGGCTGTAAAGTATGGGAAATATTTTTTGAATATCCATATAGTAACCGGTGCCAATGCCATGGTCACTAAAAACATAACCCATACGCTGTTGGAATACTGTTTTACCACACCAAAGAAGAAACTTTGTGTTCCAAGAATAATTAGTGAATATCGGCCACAATAGGACACAAATAGTAGCTTATTAACAGCCACTGCAAGAAGCCATATTACCATTATTCCGCTCAACGATGCAATGTATATAAGAGGCAGATTAGGGAGCTGCAATTCTTTGAAGCTCACTTCGGGCTGAGCCGTTAATAAGCATATCGCCAAAAATAATACTACTCCAACAATGGTTTTCCATATCGGGAATTTCATCGATAGGATGTTGTGGTTACGAAGGAACTCAGCCACATAGAAATATGGCAAAGCCATAAATGCCATCGGTATGTTCAACAGCCATATCCATTGATTCAATGTATTGTTTTCCAAATGCTTGTTCCCAGCTTCTGTTCCCATATATGCGAGTAATGCGACTGCCAGCGTAACCATCAATTTCACCACTTCTGGCCATGAATGCGAAATTCGATGAAATGCGTAATACAACAGATAGGTTAGGAACAACGCTCTTAAAAAACACAGCGTGCCATTCATAGGCTCTATAACAAGGCGTAACGGAATATATATGCCTTGAGTGTTTTGTGGAATCGTTTCGGGCCAAATCACAAACAGCAATGCGTATGGGAAAATTGCAAAAAACACATACGGGACAATCAGCTTATTTACCTTACGAACAACGAAATCGCTGAAACTCATATATTCTTTGAAAAAAAATCCTGATAAGGAAAAATACAGCGGCATCCTTATGTTTATGAGTGCCATGTTTATTTCAAATCCTAAAGGCAAATAGTGTGGAATACATACTCCACAGTGGGTTGCTACCACCAGTGTGATACATATCCCTTTCATTAAATCGACATACTCAAGTCTTTTCTTTGAATTTGCGATATTTTGGCATACTTTTTGCCCCCCACATTAGGGTATAATCTGCTATTCTTCTGCGAATTTTCCATGTGAAATAATTTATTTTCATCATCCTAAATTGTCAAAGAGTGCCTTCCACATCCCTGCAATCTTTTCCTGCGAAAAACGTTGCGATGATGCAATAGCCTGCCTTGCCATACGTTGCCGTGTGACATCATCCTGCATCAAGTTTAACACACAGCGCACATATCCATCAACATCGCCTTCGGCTATTATCTCGCCATCCACGCCATCGGTGATTATGTCCCGCAACGAGGCGTAGGTGTCGAAAGCTATTGGCACCACGCCCATCTGCTGCGCCTCAGTGAGCGTCAATCCCCACGCTTCGCTCCGCGAAGTCATCATGAATATCGATGCCTCACGGTAATACGGGATGGGATTCTGCCGTCCTTCAAATGTTACATTGGGGATTTTCTCGTTCTTGATCATTTGCCGATACTTTGGCAGGTCAGTACCGGTACCCACTATTTTCAACCGCCATCCATTGGCATCTGTTTCTTTCTTTACTTTCGCCCATATCTTCAGAGCCAATGACAGCCGCTTGTGCACCTCTTCTATCCGCGACACTATGAGTACAACCGGCTGCTTCTCCTTAATCTTATCGACAGGCAGGAATTCATTAAACGACAAGCTGTTTGGGATAATTGAGAAATTGTTATCACCGTTGAACCGGCCAAACCGCTGGTATGCCTCAATGAACCCCCGGCTCAGCAGCACCACGCGGTGCGCTTGAAAGTAAGCCTCACGGTAGGTACTGTGCAATGTTTCCACATATTTGTGTTTGGCGTATGGATAAAACACCAAGTCAAATATCCACCGACACCTCCTGCGCAATGACATCTTTGCATACCACTTGCTCCAATGTTGCTTTAACGACATATACAGCACCTCGGCCCCCGGCTCATAGTGATGGGCAAGTATAACCCTGCATAGTGTGCCATCAACTGCCTCACGCAACAACCCTACATTGATGAAAATACCTTGGTCGATAATGTAGTCAATCCCGTTCTCAACCACAATCCTATGCAGAGTTTCTACATCTGCTTGTCGATTGCGCCCGGCCTGCCACCGAAACTCCGCCACAAAACAGCTTTCCTTTTCAACCACCTCCTCAGCCTCATATAGGGAGTAACAACGGCAGCCATACAACCGACTCAAAGCCGAAGCCACCGAAACGGTAGTCCGCTCAGTCCCACCCCTCGTGGCATAAACTTTCCCATGCGTATAGAACAGAATATTCATATTCTCAAGGCTCTTTTAACTTTGTTCATTATTTGAGTTCTCTGATTTTTAGAGAATCCCAAAAATAATATAACAAATCCTGATGTAATCACACTGACAAAACATACCAATAACAATTGCACCCAACTTTCATATTCATATATTACATGAACAATATATGGTACAACAAAGCAAATTGTCGCTATTACTAACCCTAAGACAATAACCTCTTTAATGTATGCCATTACAGGGAAACCAGAATATCGACGTAACAACATAAGACGTATGGGAATTGCAACCGTCCAAAGAATGATATTTGCACCCAAAGCGATTTCAGGCGGATAACCAAAGCGCAAAAGAAAATATGTAATTGGCAGTATCAATAATAATATCACTCCAACTACTATATTAAGGAGCTTTATATTCCCTATTGCATGCAATGCCCTTACAGCAGGTTCTCCCAATGTTTTTACCCAAGATTGCACAAGGATTATACGTAGAAACAATGGAGCATACGAAGGATATTCGCCTAACCATATTTTAAGTAGGAACTCTATTTCAACGAAAACAGGTATTCCTATAATCAATAACAGGTAAGAAGACATCTTGGCACTATTAATGACAAGCGAAAACATTTCATCAAGATGTTTTTGCGCGTATGACTTCACAATTTGAGGTGACGCTGCAATTATGATATTTGCAGCAAATGTATTGATGATATTATTGACAGTGTTGGCTATACCGTATGCGGCATTTACAATAGTTCCGCAGAATAAATTTATTATAATATTTACGCCTTGTATTTGGCCTAATACAGCTACACTTCCAACTATATCCCACGCTGAAAACGAAAACATTTTCTTAAACACGCTTTTGTCGAAACTCCAAGAAAACCTGCATTCGACAAAATGTTTTCTGCAATACCAATTATATATGACGGCTGAAGAGGTGCTGACCAACAAAATGAGGAAAGCATAGAATATGAGCTTGTCAAATGGCGCAAATGTCAACAAGAAGACGATGGCAAGTTTCATCACAGCATCATATATGCTCATATAAGCATACATATTGAATTTTTTCATGTGCCACCAATGCTGCCATAAACGGCACTTGAATGATGCTGACCATGCAGGCAATGATGGAAAATTGATATACCCAAATTGCCGCATTTAATCGTCCGGGGGCAAAATTCATTTTATTTAACAGAAACCATAAGCCTATAGTTTCGGCAAGGAACAGTATTATCATTGCCAAAAAGGTGTATATAACAATAGCTGTCGAAAATAGTTTCTTCAGTTGTACAATATCGCCACGTCCCAATTCAAATGTCAAGAAACGCTGTGTACCAGCATTCAACGATCCATTGATGAAAGTAAACATCGTTACGATGCCGCCTACTACACTGTATAAGCCATAATCCGATATTCCTAATTCCGCAAGAACCACACGGGACGTGTACAGTCCTATGACCATTGTCAATAGTATCCTGACATACAGCAGCAGTGTATTTTTAGCTATGCGCTTATTGGTTGATTCACTCGGCATGGTTGCAGTATTTTTCAAATATATCTTGTGGCACACGTTTTAATAGAGCTTGCTGTTGTACCTATCAAGTATGCCACAGCAAACGACAAGCACATGCCCACAGCTAAAGCCGCCATAGGAGGCATGGCAAAATGTTCTGAAATCACTGTAAATATATATTGATGGCACAAATATATTTCAAGTGAATATTTTCCTATTCGATTAATAATGAATAATATATGAGATTTATTCATAAGAAAGGCAATAAGAGCGAATAACGGAATCAGTAGTAACACATTAAACATATCCAATATGAAACGTCCGTTATCGGGAATAACCGACCTGTCCGGTAGCAATATCGCCAACTTTGTGAAGAAATCATGACTCGTTGGGTCACTATTGGCTAATATTGTATAGTGGAACACGCCCACATTGGCCAATGTGGCCAATACTCCCAATAAAACCACTTTGTAGATTCCAAATCTCAACGGCCTAATAGCTATGAACATTCCAAATACGAACACAGGAAACCGTTTCACAACCCAACGCCCATATTTTATCAAATATGGAGCATCGGCTTCATATTGCCAAAAACAAATTGTTATATATGTGGCAATAATTATTGCTAAAAATGCAATCCCCCCCCCGTTTGTCTATTATTTTGTAAATAACAGGGGCAAGCAGGTAGTAAATAACTATGGCATATATGTACCAATGTGACAGAGAAAACAAGTCCAAAAAGAAGTCTTGCATAGGAGGCATCGTGGAATATAACTCAATGCAATCTTGCATAAACCGAACAGAATACAAGCTGGTATAAGCCTGATTACCCTATTTTTGTAATACTGTCCTAACGAGTTTTTCGCAAGCGAATGCGCAATACCAAAGCCTGATATGAACAAAAACACCTCTACACCTATGTATCCTAACATTCGCACCCATTCAAAGAAAATACCGTTGGTAATCCAATTTTGATGGTATAGCATAATGGAAACCATTGATATTCCCATTGCCGATATGCGATATTTCGATATTAATGTGTTAAAGGGGTATTTTTCATTCATTGCTAGTCATCTATTGTATTTGCATTTTCCAAAACAAATTAATGCATCCTTTGGGGACATGTTAGAATTGTGCGTTGAAGCTTCTGACAGCACAAAATATGTTTTTAGATTCAGACTATCCATGGACTTCATAAAGAGGAAACTCTTCTATATTTCGTAATCCCCTTTCACTCAAATTCTATACAATGAACTTCCTGCAGCAAGGGGTTGAATATGGCATACTGTTGTTTAATACCTTATGATTTTTTGTTCCTGCAAATAAGTTTTTCATTTTTGAAAAAGCGGTACTGTGAAGTCCTTTTTTAAAATACTTAACAATATCATTTATGTAATTGCAAATGTACTTCAATTCAGTCTTCGTATCAACGGAGATGTCAGCTTTATCACATAAACTTAAGAATGAGGCAAGACTTTGCCGTAACGTACTCCTATATGAAGTTTCTTTAGCTTGCTCAATGGCAAATAATTTAGTTAGATCATCATATTTTATATTCATACTTCTTACGCAATAAATTATTTATAAACAAATTGCTCTGTTCAATGTATTCAATCGATGCAAATCTGTACCAGTATAGTCGTACATTCTTAACTTTTGGAGCATTAAAGCCTTTTTCTTAACTTCTTTACCATACAAACATAGAAGCGAAAATTGATTAAGCTGAAACTGAACATTTATAGATTTCAACTGTTGGTAATCACTCTCGTTCATATACAGATAACGTTCCGGATGAGCTAATATAGGATAATAACCTTTTGCTTTGATACGGAGCAGGATATTCTGCAAGTCCATCGGGGGATTGAAGTAACTTGTTTCCACCAACAGGTGTTTGCCAGCTTTACCAATAGGCAGTAGGTCGTTCTTATTCAATCGCTCTTCAAATAGGTTGTCCAGCATATTCTCAGAAGCAAGATTCAATGCTATATTACCTTGGTATGCGCTTTGTAATTCAACGAAACGTGCCTCAAATGTTGGGTCGTATTTGGCATATCCTCCATAATGTGCGGAGTGAGCCATACTTCCTTTACTCCCAGTCGTTCGTATTCCCCTAAAATTTGCAGAGCTTCATCCATCGTCTGTACGCCGTCATCCACATCGGGGAGGATATGGCAATGCCAGTCGGTGAAGCCACGGAAAAATCCACTTTCTTTCAAAGTCTGTTTTTTACGGAACGGCCACATGATTACTTGGAGCTACTGCCGTAATAAGAACCGCTTCCATAACCGTATCGGTAGCCATACCGATAACCGTATCTTCCGCCGGCTCCTTCTGTCCCATTGAGGATTACAGACATATTCTTGTATTTCTTCTCTCGATAGATGTTTTCCAACTCCGGAAGCATGCTGCGTTCCAGCAAGCCTGCACGTACCACAAAAACGGTACGGTCGGCCAGTTTCTCTATGATTTGCGTATCGGCCACCAATTCAACTGGCGGGCAGTCTATCAATACAACATCATATTGCTGCTTTAAGGTATGGATTGCTTTCTGTAGACGGTCATCGAACAACAGTTCGGTCGGGTTGGGGGGGATAGTGCCGACAGGGATGAAACTGAATGAAGGGTGCTGCTCGTCCGTAACAATAATATCCGAAAGTTTGTCGATCTGTCCTCCTAAATAATCACTCAAACCAATTTTGGGCGAATGGATATAAGCTGAGGCAGAGGCGTGGCGAAGGTCGCCGTCGATAACCAATACTTTTTTATTTTTGATGGCAAGACTCATGGCTATGTTCATGGTCAAAAACGATTTTCCACTTCCCGGATTGAACGAGGTAACTACAATCACATTGGAGGATTGATCTTTGCCAATCATGAATTCCAGATTGGTACGCAAGACACGAAAAGCCTCATTCATAATATCACGGCTTCCTTCTTTAACCACAATGGTATGTGCCTCATGTGATTTTACTCTTTTCTTACCACGTATAGACAAAGGAATTTCTCCGATAAAGGGAACACTTAGGCCATCCAAGTCCTTTCTTCCACGAACACGGGTATTCATGTTCTCACGAATGAAGATGATGACTACCGGTATCAATATACCCAAGCAAAAGCCACTAGGAAAATGTTCTTCTTTACGGGAGCGGTAGGAATCATGCTTCCTCCAGGCTTTGTTATAATACGGGTATTGTAGCCGTAAATGCCTGAGAAAGCTCGTTCTCCTCACGTTTTTGTAACAGATATAGGTAAAGTGACTCCTTCACCTTTTGTTGGCGTTCCACGCTAAGCAGGTATTTGGACTGCTTCGGGTTGGAGGCAATCTGCGAGGTTGCCTGTCCCCCAATGGCCTCCAAACTTCTGATTTGTGCACGCAAAGCTACCATTTGGTTGTCAATGGAAGTGATCAAAGCGCTTCGCATATCATCCAACGACTTGTCCATTTCCCTGACTAAGGGGTTCTTGACACTACTGTGAGACACCAAGCTATTGCGCTCCAATAACTTGGTATTATATTCATTCAGTTGTGTGGCAAGGCTTGCATTTTCAATGCCGGAATTGGCAGGGAGTAACTGATGTTTATTGTTTTCATTGGTCAAATAGTTCTTTATGTATCGGGCCATATATGCCTGGTTGTTCAATTCACGAATTGCAGCATTGGCTTCATTGGCTTGAGTCATATACATATTTGCCGCCGCCTGTACATCCGGCAGCAAATGCTCACTTTTGAAAGAAGATATATCATCATCACATTGCCAAGCTCACCCTCAATCACACCCAAACGCTCATTGATGAACATGGATGTACTAACCGCTATCTGATTCTTGTCCCTTACCCAGTTCTCATTGTAAACGGATATAAGGGTATTGAGCACATCTTCCGCCCGTTGGGTGGACACATCCTGGAAAGACAACGTGATGATATTGGACTTCTCATCGTTCTGGGATATATTCAAGCGAGCAGAACAGCCAGCTGATGCCGCAGACAAAGACTGGCGGGTTACATAAATTGTGCTTACCGTTTTATCTGAATAGGCAGCCGATGGAATAACGACAATAGGGCCTAGGGGCTTTGAATACTGTCATTCAAATTGCCTTTCACAAAACCATCATTTTCTATTTCTGTTCCATTCCGTGTAAAAGAGGATAATTCCACTGCACCATCCTTTGCCAAATGCAGTTCGAAAGTTGCGGATTCATTCTCGGAAAGATTAGGAATCACCACCTGGACAGGAAGTTGGTTTCCATACACAGTCTGTTTATGAAAACGTCCGTCTGTCTGATAATTCATTTCCAAATGCAATCGAGACACCACTTCACGCATGATGTCGGGAGACTTCAAAGTTCCCATCTCGTTATAGACATTGGTGTTGGTCGTAAACAGTCCCAAATCGGAAAAAGACTCCATATCCGTAGAAGAAGATTTCCCTTTGGAATCGTCTTTAATCAAAATAGAGGCAGTCCTGACATATACCGATGGGGTTCTCAACAGATAAAAGGTCGCACCCCCCAAACATAAGGCCAATGAAATGGCAAACCAGTGCCATTTGTTGAGACAGAGGTAAAATAAATCCTGTATGGTAATGAAATCCTGCGTATTTTGTACTGTTGATTTATTCTGAATAGTAGCCATTTCTCTTTTTTATTTAGCGATAAGTACAGCGATGGAGGTCAATAAAGAAGCCAGGGAAATCCAGAAAGAGGTGCTGCGCACATTGTTCCCGTTTACGGTAGACTGACGGGCTTTGGTAGCATTAGGCTCCACATATACCACATCATTCTGTTGCAGATAATAAGCAGGCGAAGTGTAAAGATGCTCGGCAGAGCAAAGATTGACTCCATAAACCCGTTGTTTTCCTTCTTCTTGACGCAACACCAATACCTTTTCCCGCTTTCCGTAGATAGTGAGGTCTCCCGCCTGGCTTAAGGCATCCAGGATTGTAAGGTTATCCTTGTCGATACTAAAACGGCCGGGATTGTTCACTTCACCCATTACGGCTACGCTGAGATTCATATATTCCACCGTAACGACAGGGTCTTTAATCAAATCATGCGACTGTAGCTCTTTCTTAATATAGGCAGCCACCTCTTCACGGGTCATACCGGCTATGTGAATTTCTCCCAACACGGGAAAGTCAATGTTCCCTTTGGAATCTACCGTATAACCGGACACACCACGATTAGAACCGGAAGAACCCTCCATGCCAATCTGTTGAGAAACAATCGGCAAGTTAAACAGGTTGGTCAGGCGCAAATCCTGGCTGTTGACTAAAATAGACAATTTGTCTTTCGGTTGAATCTTAATCTCTACCAGAGCAGTAAGCGCCAATTCGCTTTCGCCCGGACGTAAATCTTGAAAATAAGTGACTTCTTTTGAAGTTGAGCAAGCTCCTAAAAACAGGAGTAATATTGCCCCAATTAAATTGCAAAAATTCATATTGATATAAAACTATAGTTTCGAATGAACTATATGGATTCTCCGGGTTAACCATAGATTACCCAAGGTCCATATAAAGATGTCCAGTATTAAAAGCAAGGTTACATTTATATAACGTGAAAGCAGAATATTGCACAGTGTAAAACAGACAGATACCAGTACAATGGCAATCATAACTGTACGCTGTCTCATGCCAACAGCAAGCATTTTGTGATGGATATGGTTCTTATCTGGCAAAAAGGGATTCTTTCCGTTTCGCACACGATGCAAATAAACCCGTACCACATCAAAACAGGGAATGATAAGCGGTGAATAGGCTAAAAAGAAAGCATTAGGCTGTTGCATAGAGGGATTTACCGGAAACCCGTCAAGCAGTTTCAGACTTAAAATGCAAGTCATCATGCCAATCGTCAAGCTGCCGGTATCACCCATGAATATTTTGTTCTTTTTGGCAGGATCTCCAAATACGTTATAATAGAAAAAGGGGACGAGCACTCCAAGTGTCGCAAAAGCGAGCAGGGCATAAATGTATTCGCCTATTATAAAAAATACCAATCCATAAAAAAGCATAGCCACTCCACACAACCCGGAAGCCAATCCGTCTATCCCATCTATCAGATTGATGGCATTGATAATAAATACCACGGCGAATAAGGTAATGGGGTATCCAATCCATTCAGGAAGAGCGTGAATAAACAGCAAACCGTGCAGGTTATTGATCCACAGCCCGCCTGCAATGACCAGTAATCCGCAAATAATCTGTATGGCGAACTTGGCACGGTAACGGATACCAATCAGTCATCAGCCATACCAACCAAATAAAGCATCATAATGGTACAGAAGCCGAATGCCAACGGGCGGCTTTCACTGCCGATATTACCAAGAAGCTGACCGTATCCCAACAACATACTGAGTCCCAAAGCAAGTGCCACCGAGAAAAAGACAACCGGTTTGAAGGCTATCCCTCCTAAACGGGGTACTACTCCCTGATGGATCTTCCGTTCATCAGGCACATCAAACAGACGCTTACGAAATGATATCAACAAGATTTGTGGAATCAAGACGCCGGCACAAAATACGCTCAAGGCGAATACAAACAAGGAGTTGACAACCCAAAAGGCTCTAGGATTGTCCATTACATTTGAAATAACAGTCATAAATATCGTATCAGGCAAATTGAATATATTCAGGAAGAACCTCCACACCAACAGCGAGATAACCCTTTAATTCGACAAGCAAGCGTTTTATCTTGCTGCCTCGTATTTTAAGCAAACAGCCCTCATATCCGTTGAGAGAGCCTCCTATAATCCGAATTTTACGTCCGCACATCTGAGGGGTTATCTCTTCCGGCAAATAATATTTGGGTGAATCGGAACTGCTGACGGCTTGCATGAATCTGTCCATTTCCAAATCAGACACAGTCATAGGTTCCCGAAACGTATTCCGCAACCAACGGTATTGAAGCGTTTTGGTTCTTTCCACAATGGAGTCCAAATGCTGACGGGAATCATAAACAAAGAGCAAATCTTGAATGACCGGAACTTTCTCACGCACCTTTTTACCCTTTTGCAAAATGATTTGCCACTTCAAGGGGACAAATACCTTTACTCCTGCTTCTTGCAGTTGTTTGTATGCCGGCTTTTTAGCATTACACCGTTTTAAATCACGCATGACATACCATTGTGCGTATTCAGTATTTCCCATTGATATACTTTAGTTCAGGCAAATATCACCAATCCTGCACGATTATTCTATTTGTTAATAATCAAGCAGTTACAAAACACTTTCCAAAAGTAGGAATCTTTTATTCCTTTAATCATCCCTTGCATCGCTATTCTAAAAGGCAAGTGTTCACTTATACTAAAACATACTACTCTTCTTAAGAGAAGTACATCTTTTAGTTATAAAGCGATAATAACTTGATAAACAAAGTCATGTTAGAGGATATATGGGGATGATTGTTTTTCATTTTACGCATTATATAAGGGGCAAAACGAAAAGTCATAATGGGGATAGTTTGGAGTTGTATGTTATATAAAAGATATACAATGAATTACAGAAAAAATAGAAGAGGTTGAGAGAAAAAACGAAAAGTATAGGTTTGTTTAATTGACTTGCATTGGAGTTGAAAAAATGAGGGTTGAAACAAGGGAGTTGGGGATAGTGTTTGAAAGAAGATTTAAGCGTGATTAAAATATGCCTTGCAATCCGCCAGATTTAGGCGCTGTGAAGTGGCTTTTGGGGTTAGTACAATGGTTTGAATGCAGACATCAGAAGGAGGCTTTAAACGGCCTCCTTTTTTTGTTGTCTGATGGCAGGTGTTTGGTGGATGAAAGAAAAAATATTTTATTCAAAAACTTCCAAATAATAATTATTTGGTATATTTGTAGCATAAAACATTCTAAATAAGACATGACGAAAGTTATACATGTGCATCTGATATTTGAGAAGAAGAACTACTATTTCGGGTCTATTTCAGCGATCTTCGACACCCTCACAGAGGAGGAAATAGGGATCACAAAGAGTAGCCTTTTACATGCCGGAATGACGGATGGCAGCTGTAAAGTGACCAAACGGGCTATGATCATACAATCGCACCTGATTAGGGGTGGCAAATAGTTGAAATACAATAGTTTAAATATACAATCCGGTTTCAATCCGTTTTGGGGCGGTATTTCGGCTTTTTTAGCTGGAATGCTGTCTTTTTTATCTCCAACCTATACATTTCGTTTTTTGGCGTTTTTGGGGTTGGGGATAGTGTTGGAGATAGTGTTGGGGATAGTATTTTCGTAAAAACGAGCCGTTCGGATGGGGGTTATTGGGTTAAATTCAGTTAAAACAATAGGGTTTAGATATGATTAGAGGGGGGCTATTTCCA
>ENA-OQCE01000177-OQCE01000177.1-human-gut-metagenome-genome-assembly--contig:-NODE-177-length-29969-cov-2.896991_pt1 | contig 29969 bp, 33 predicted proteins | sample MGYA00242495_ERZ504572 | MGnify/ENA primary metagenome ERZ504572 (study PRJEB26092, sample SAMD00036228) | human gut metagenome | host: Homo sapiens | study: EMG produced TPA metagenomics assembly of... | reverse complement strand
CTATAATACTAACTATTGGGGCATTAGCTCAGCTGGGAGAGCGCAAGGTTCGCAATCTTGAGGTCAGGGGGTTCGATCCCCCCTATGCTCCACCAATTGGAAGATTCCCCCAACTCGTGTTACGGGGTTGGGGGGTTTGTTTTTTTATAGGAGGAAAGATGCTGAAAAAGGTTCCCTTTTTACTGATGCTAAGCGCTTCCTTGATTGCTTTTTCAGCGCCTCTTCCTTGCGTCAGAGCAAAGGAGGCCCCTAAAAGCGTGCCCCTTGAGGCGCCTTTTTCCTACGAAGGCGCGCTGTGGCGTCTTGACGCAGAAAATGCACCTGGACTTCCGCGCAATTATAGGACCTGTGATGATGCTTATCGGGCAATCCCTCCTCGCTACGCAAAGGAAGCTTCTTCCCGTATTCCCAGCTGCAAAGGACTGTCTGAGCTTCATATCTCAGGATCCAGCCAGTACTCTGAAAAAGGACTCGATGCAATCCTTGCAGATCTTCGAAATAGAACCCAAGGACCTATTGTCCTTGTTGACCTGCGACAGGAGAGCCATGGCTTTGTGAATGGAATGCCCGTAAGCTGGTATGGGAAACGGAATTGGGCCAACAGGGAAAAGGGACACTTTGCTGTACTTGCTGATGAAGCGCAGCGTATCCACGCCCTTCAGGGACAGGACGTGACCCTTGTGCGTCTCAAAACGGATAAAAGGTCTGCTTCAACCATGACCGTGGAGGCGGGTCAGGTGCTTACGGAAGCGGAACTTGCTGCTCAAAAAGGGGTGATGTATGTCCGCTTTACAGCAACAGACCATCTGTGGCCTGATGCAGGGGAAATTGAGCGGTTCCGCCGTTTCGTAAAGACTTTGCCTAAGGACGCCTGGCTTCATTTTCACTGTGTTGCCGGTGAGGGACGAACAACGGCCTTCATGACCATGTATGATATGCTGAAAAATCCCGATGTCCCCTATGAGGATATTGTCCTGCGCCAGCTGCGGATTGGCGGCGTCTATACGCCTTTTCTCGGAAAGGGCCTTTCAACGTGGAAAAAGCCTATTACAGGGCAAAGAAGAGGGGGCTTGAAGCGTTTTATCGAAAGCTTCATAAGACGCAGGTAACCGATTGAGATATTTCATAATCCAGAGGGGAGGGACGCTGGACTGCATGAACCGCGTACTCCCCTAGGAAGGGTTTCCTTTTACGCAGGAAACCTTTTTGTCGCTCTATGGACGCCCTTACCCTATGATATAATCGTGGTGAAAGATTATTTTATCAATTGTTTGCTGAATTTTTCGACGAAACAGGACTTTCCTGAAAAAAGGAGGAACCAGAATCATGACACCGGACGAAAAAGCGCACTATTATGGGCGCATGGAAAAAAACTTTCCCCAGTTTCTAAAGGCTATGGAGCGGCTTGTGGCGGTCCCGAGCTATCTTAAGGAAGACGATGACTATCCCCATGTGCCGGCCATCAAGAAGGTTCTTGATGAAACCATGGCCTTATGAAGGACCTGGGGTATCGTACGTATGCCGATCCAGACGGTTACTATGGATGGGCGGAAATTGGTGAAGGCGATACCCTGATCGGTGTTTTAGGGCATCTTGACGTGGTCCCGCCAGGCTCATCGATGATTGGAAGAGTGATCCCTTTACAGTGAACTACCGCGACGGTAAGGCCTATGGCCGCGGCGTTCAGGATGATAAAGGCCCAACCTTGACTGCTGTCTATGCCGTTAAAGCTCTTCTTGACGAAGGATTTACCCCCAATTACCGTCTGCGCTTTATTTTTGGCACCGATGAAGAAAACCTCTGGCGCGGCATCAAGGTCTATATGGAAAAAGAGGAAAAACCGGATTTTGGTTTTACGCCTGATTCCATTTTCCCCCTTATCCATGCTGAAAAAGGGGTCCTTGAATATACGCTCCATGCGTCGAACGAAAGTGGTCTCACCTTTAAGGCCGGTGATGCCTATAACGTCGTTCCCAGCTATGTCAAGGCTCCTAAATCGCAGGCCCTCATAGAGGCCCTGAAGAATCTTCATTATGAATACCGCGATGAAGGGGAGACCGTGGGCATTCTTGGTAAAGGGATGCATGCCCAGTTTGCTGAAAAGGGTGTCAATGCCATCCATCGCTATCTGCTTGCCCTTGAGGCCATGGGATACCCGACGAAGGCGGCCCGTTTTGTGAAGGATAATCTGGAGGGGCATCTTTTTGCAGAACCTATTTTTGGTGATGTCAAGGATGACGCATCCGGTGAGCTCAAATTCAACCTCGGTAAGATTGAACTTACGGAAAAAGAAGAAATCCTGTCCATCGATATGCGCCTTCCCGTGACCTATCCAAAGGAAAAGGCGGTTGAAGCCATTACGCAAAAAGCGGCTGAATACGGCTTTACCTATCATGAATTTGACTGGTTGAAACCGGTCTATCTGCCCCTTGATTCGCCTATCATCAAAAAGCTCATGGATAGCTATGTTGAAGCGACGGGTGATACGGAGCATAAACCCCTTTCCAGCGGCGGCGCCACCTATGCCCGTGCCATGGATAACTGTGTGGCCTACGGCATCATCCTTCCCGGCGTTGAAAAAAGTGAACACATGCCAAATGAAATATGGTTGTTGATGATTATAAAACGGCGATGAAAATCTACATCCACACTTTTGTGAATTTCAACCGCTGATGCCTCCTCTTGCTTCCTGTTTCCGTACAAATAGAAAGAAGGGTCCTTATGTCAGACGTACAAGCAAAGAAAAAGAAACAAATGCTGAGCTCTTATTCCATTGTATTTTTAGTCCTGATCGTTGTCGCTATCCTGACTTGGTTTGTCCCTCAATCCGTTGTCATTAAAAATAACGGGACAAAGGAAATCATTTACAACGCCATTATGGTCGAAGGCAAAGTCGTGACCGGACAGGGCCTGCAGCCCATGGGCCTGTGGGACATCCTCATGGCGCCGATCCGGGGCTTTGTCAAGGCCGCTCCTGTTGGCTTTGCCATCCTTATGGCTGGAAGCTTCCTGCACCTCATGAACCATGTCGGAGCCATGAATTCGGCCATTGGCTGGCTCCTCAAACGGTTTACGGGAAAGGCCCTGATCATCGTTCTCATGTTTGTTTCTGCCTTATTTGGCGCGGTCTATGGACTGTGGGAAGAAATCCCGGCTTATTCCATGGTCGTCGTTCCCCTTTTTGTACTTGCCGGGTATGACGTCATTACTGGGATCGGTGTCCTTTTTGTCGGGGCTACGGCGGGCAATATGGCAAGTATTGTCAACCCCTTTTCCTTGGGGGCTGCCGTAGGGGCCATTGGAACCGATGGACTGTCCATGGGCAGCGGCATGCTGCTGCGTATTGTCATTTTCTTCGTCCTTTATGTTGTGGGGCTCGTCTATATGCTCCACTATGCCGACACGGTCAAAAGGGATCCAACAAGATCCATCGTCCACGGTCTTGATATCAAGACCCTTGTTGATGAAGATCACAAAATGGAAGAATTTACGAGCCGCAAAGCTTGGTCCATCACCCTGCTGGTGGTCATTATCCTGGCCCTTGTCTGCGGTACATGCCTTGGGACGCCATCAAGTTTGCTGACGGCAGCACCATGAAGGACGTGGTGAATCTGCCTTTCCGCAGCTTGGCCAAGGTCCCTATCCTGGGTGAACTGTTTGGCGCGGGTCATTATACGGAATTTGGCGATTGGTACTTTGATGAATTTGCCTTTGTCTTCCTTGTTGGTGCCTTGCTCTTGGGGCCCATCAACAAGATTCCTGAACCGGAATTTGTTCGCGAATTTGTTGCCGGTGCCCGTGAAATGCTGGGCGTTGTTCTCGTCCTCACCGTGGCAAACGGGATTTCTGTCATCATGGGCAGCAAAACGGCCGGTATGAGCGTAACGTTCGTGTACTGGATCCAGAATGCCCTTCAAGGTGTTCCCGGCTGGGCTTTTGCCATTGCAGCCGCCCTTGCTTATGTGGGCATTGGGTTCTTTATGCAGTCGACAAGCGGTGTTGCCGGCATTACTATGCCGATTCTTGGGGCCGTAGCCTATGCACTTTTCCAAAGTGCTCCCATTGGTTCCATTGGTGGCCAGGTCATGCTGATTGCTGCTTTTACGATTGGTCTTAACTTTACGAGTGCAATCTATCCCAGTGCGACCAATATGGGGCCCTTGAAATCTATCAGATTCCCTATGATCGGTATCTGTCCTTTATGCTGAAAATTGATATGGTTATGCTTATTGTCGGTATCGCGATTGTGTCCGTGGCACCGATGCTGGGCATCTTGTAAGTCATTTTTTGGCGCTGCGGAAGCTGCGCCGCAATTAGGTGAAGGTGAGCCCCTTGCTCTTTGGGAAAAGTGGGGCTCATTTTTTTATGAAACGAAAGAGGGAAATTTTTGCGATTTTCCCATCAATTATGGCCCATCACTTTTATTCTTGTGACAGATAGGGTATACTTTTATCTATCGCATATTTTTTTAGAGAGAAAAGAAAATCGAGGGGGACTTTCTCATGAACATCGTTATGGAACTTGCGCTGATTTTCGGCGTTTGTCTCGTTGGGGTCATAGTGGCATCCATCATGCCCTTTGCCGTCCCATACAGCGTCATCAGTCTGCTCATCCTGATGACCTTGCTGTATCAAAAGGCATCAAGCCTATCAGATTGAAAAAGCAAGCCGCTTTTTTCATCGAAAATATGGGCATCTTTTTTTGTACCGGCCGTCGTGGGCACGATGGAATACGTGGAGACGCTGAAAAACTATCTGCTGCCCTTTTTGGTCATTACGCTTGTGACAACGCCGCTGATTTATTTTGTGACGGGGTGGACTGTTCAGCTGATGCTGCGCCATAGGGAAAAGAAGGGAGTTCGTCATGCTTGAAAACGTGACAGCCACGCCTTTTCTTGGCCTTTTCCTCATCCTTGTCTGTTGGATCATTGGTGTCAAACTGCAGAAAAAGACAGGGTGGCTCGTCTGCAATCCTGTGCTGACGTCTTCCTGTATGATTGTCCTTATTCTCATGGCAACCGGCATCCCTTTGGATCATTTCCGTACCGGTGGCTCGCTTATTTCCATGCTCCTAGGTCCTGCCACGGCTGTGCTTGCTCTTACGATCTATCGGCAGAAAGCTATTTTGCATGAACATTTCCTGCCCATCCTCATCGGCTGCGCCTTTGGCAGTCTTGTCAGCATTGCCGCGGCCGTTGCCCTTTGCCATCTTTTTGGGACCAACTCCATTTTTTCGGCGTCCATGCTCCCTAAGAGCGTTACGACAGCCATTGCGCTGGGTATTTCCGAAAGCGGGGGCGGGATTCCCGGCATTACGGCAGCTGCTGTTGTCATTACGGGGATAGAAGGGGCCGTTCTGGCTCCCTTTCTGGCCAAACATTTCAAGATTACAGATCCCGTTGCTGAAGGCGTTGCCATCGGGGCCTGCAGCCATGCCATTGGCACGATGAAGGCCTTGGAAATTGGTAAGATCCAAGGGGCTATGAGCTCCATCTCACTTTGTGTCTGCGGGATTGTTACGACGGCGCTGGCGGTTGTGTTTATGTAAATATGGAATCGGCCCCAAAATTGGCCGATTCTTCAAAATGACGTGCCTCCATTGCTCAACCTCTTATTTTAAGGTAGCAATGAGGCATGTCGATTCGTACGACGTTTCGTTACTGATTGGGGAATCGCTTACGCCTGGGGGCTTCCTTTCCTACCCATGTGTCGTCACTTCCAGCGCCCAGCTTATCAAAGCGGAAGCTTTTTGCAATTTTCAGTCCATATGGGCCCATCTACTTTGTCGCTCGCGCACCCAACCTCCTAGACGTACCGGCCTCTGGCCGCAAAGAAACTCACGCGTCGCCGATTTATTTTTGGTGGCGCCGCTTCGGAGAACCTTCGCGCAACAGCTCCCGCGTCGCTGCGCTAGCGGATTGCTGGCGTTTCAGGTCTGTCGTCGTCGGTGGAAGCGGGGACTCCTCGTATCTGAACCCATCTGAACCGAATTTGCAAAAAGCAAATGGAAGAAAATACCGGAAGGGAAAAGATTATAAGGCAAATAACACGGAGGCAAAGATTGTAAGGAAAAAACATAAAAGAAGCCCAAAACCGGACGTAGAGGCAGGTTCGGTTTTGGGCTCTAACTTTTATTTGATTGTTGTGAGAGGCTGGTTTCTTTGAAATCGGGGGGCCGAAACCAGAAATTTTCCATAAGCATTGATCAACATAATTTCCCGGCTTTGGTGATGGATGAGAAGCTATGCGCCATATCCTTGCAAGCGGCAGTGAGGACCATTTGCCCGGGTCCCAAGCCCGCTTTGAAGCGAAAGCGGAAGGGCGCAGGGACATGTTTCCAGGCGAATCATTTCGGCCCCGTTCCCCCATGAGGGGCCGATTTGGGTCCGTGCCTTTGAGGCTGTTCCCTCCATTTTTGCCTGACAGCTCCCGTCCTCATCCAATCAGCTCAATCCTTGGGCTGACTTATTTTTTCCCCCAATCTCCAAACTTGCAATATAACGCTCTAAAGCATTGATGTAGCTTGTGCCAAGGCGGCTCAGATGAATCTTTTTGTGGGTAATATAGCCAATATGGATGGTATCTTCCTCATCTAGGGGAACGGCAATGATGGATTCACCATTGAGGCGTTTATCAATGACGCCGCTGCAGACGGTATAGCCATCAAGACCAATCAGCAGGTTAAAGAGCGTAGCCCGGTCAGTGACGCGGATATTCTTTTTTCGTACGACGGTACTGAAAATCTCTTCCGAAAAATAAAAGGAGTTATGGTCCCCTTGAACGTAGGAAAGGTAGGGATATGGTTCCAGTTCTTCCATGGAGACCTTATCTCGATCATGGAGGGGATGGGTATTGGAAATGAAGATGTGGGGGGATGTCGAAAAGAGCTCATGGAAGACGAGGTCGTGGGTCTTGAAGAGCTTTTCCAGGACGGAACGGTTGAAGTCGTTCATATAGAGGATGCCGATTTCACTTTTCATATCCGCCACATCACGGATGATTTCATAGGTCTGTGTTTCCTGAAGACTAAAATCGTAGGTGTCGCGGCCGTATTCCTTGATGAGGTCGACAAAGGCATTGACCGCAAAGGAGTAGTGCTGGGTCGAAACACGAAATTCCTGCTTGCCGCCGGTTGGGTCTTATAGTGGGATTCAAGGAGTGCGGCTTGTTCCAGGACCTGACGGGCATAGCCTAAAAAGATTTCTCCATCATGGGAGAGAAGGACCCCTTTGTTGGTCCGTTCAAAGATCTTGATGCCCATTTCATTTTCCAGTTCCTGTACGGTTTTCGTAAGGCTTGGCTGGGAGATGAAGAGGGCCTTGGCAGCGCCGCTCAAGGTACCTGCTTCGGCAATGGCGACGATATAGCGCAGCTGCTGGAGGGTCATGACATCTTACTCCTTTCTGGTGCTGCCATTGGGAAGGAGTTTGACAACGACAGTGACTGGAGTCCCTAAGGTCTTGCGGATCCATTTCATCAGGGCGTTTAGCTGCTTCATTTCAATGAGGGGATCCTTGCGGGCAATGAGAGTGAGCTGGGCCGCTTCATCTAGGTCGCGGGCCTCCACATCGAGGATATCTCCCATGTGGGGATGATCCAGGCTTTCGGCGATGGCCACAATAACTGCTGCCCGCGTCAGGTCTTCAATATCCTTATCCGTGATCAGTTTCCGGTAAGGTTTGTTGCGCAGGTAGGAGCGGTTTACCCCGTGGTGCCATGCGGCAATGATGGAGCAAAGACGATGTCCATATGGCTCATGCCAAAAAGTCGGGCATTTTCAATGATGTAGCCGCTGTGCCGTGTGTGGTTGTAGTAATTGATGGTAATCCCTGTATCGTGAAGCAGGGCCGCTGTTTCCACAAGGTCCCGCCAGCGTTTTTCCGGCAGCTTGTGAAAGCGCTTCCAGCCATCAAAGATTCGCAGGGCAAAGCGGGCCACAAGACGGGCATGTTCCTCATCTGGCACATATTGATGAATCATGTCGTTGCGGCTCGTTTCAAGGATGTTAGGCGTAATGAGGGGCATGTTTTCGTGCTGGTGCCGGTATTCGCAAAAGAGGCCTTCCCGGAGCCACAGCCGGAGATGATGAGTTTTTTAGAATTGCATTTGTCTGCCAGGGCCTTGATGATGGAGCTGCCAGCGACGATGACGTCTGCCCGGTCGCTTGAAAGGCCGGGAATGCGCCGGCGCATCCCCGGCGGTGTCGAGAGGAGCCCTTTGTACCAAATCGCAAAATCGGCTATATCAAATTGGAAGTTATGCAGCTTGGCCGTAAAGTACTTGATCCGCTTTTCTTCCACTTTCCCAATGGAACGGGCCGTACCACCTACGCCGACAAGGGGCAGTCCGCAGCCAGTTAGCCAAGCGTTTTTTTCATCTGTTCGGCAATGAGCTTCTGCATGGTCTTCATGTCTTCGCGGCCGCGCATAGAGCCCTGCCGGCTTTGCTTTGTCAGGTTGACGCAGCCAATGGGCAGACTGACGGAATCAATGAGCTTCCGTTTTCGGACGAGGATGACTTCTGTCGAACCGCCTCCTAGGTCAAAAATCACAGCATCTTCTACATTGATGGTATTGACGACGCAACGTAACTCATAAAGGCTTCCGTCTTGCCCGAAATGATATCCAGATCGACACCGGTTTTTTCCTTGACGGCCCGTGTCAGTTTCATGCCGTTTTTTGCGTTCCTGATGGCGGCTGTGGCTACCGCAACCATATCTGTTACGTGGAAGAAACGCACATGGAAGCAAAGCCCCGGATGCAGTCGATGGTGCTCGTGAAGGCCTCTTCCGTCAGATATCCCTGGGGATCGGTCTTAAGCGCCAGACGCAAGGGATCTTTCTGGTTATAGACGAGGTGGCTCCCTTTTTGGCTTGAGATTTCCATGATGACAAGCCGTGCCGAGTTGGAACCCACGTCTATGATTCCGATTCGTTTCATATTGTTTCTCCTATGGAAGTTTGTTTTTCTTTTCCTCTATACTAGCAGTACCCTGTAAAGAATCGGTAAATTATTCGATGAAGGGAAGAAAACGTGCTACAATGAAAAGAAAATGATAGATTACTGTTAGTATAACACGATTTCCAGGCGGTGTGACAGGTTTTCCGCCGATACCCATAAGATTGAGACGGGAGGCATACTATGGCAAAGAAAAAACAGCTGGCTGCCATCATCCATTTAGGCTCGGAGCGGGTCACGATGCAGCTTATTGAGTACACTGACCTTTATGCTGTGACCATCCTTGATGAAGCCAGTCAGACTGTTCGTCTGGGCGAAGAGACCTTCAAGACGGGGCGTATCTCAACCGAGACGATGCGGGCTCTTATTGATATTTTGAAGGGCTTCCGCCGTCTCATGAAGGATTACGGGATCAAGGACTATGTCCTTGAAGCAACGACCGCTGTGCGGGAAGCCCGGAATCGAACGTTCTTTTTGGATCAGGTCCTTGTGAAAACGGGCTTTGTCATGGACGTGATCAACCTGCCCCAGGAAATCTTTCGAAAGATTGCGTCCCTCAGCTACCATTTGGAATCCCATAAGAAAAAGGTGGAACATAAAGGCGGACACCTTCTTGTGGATCTATCGAGCGGAGCCATGGGCTTTACCTATGTGCGCAGGGGAGAGATGGAATATCAGCAGAACCTGCATGTGGGGCTGATCCGTATGAAGGAATACTTCACGCGCAATGAACAGTCCAGCATCCATTTTGGGGAGGCCCTGCGGGAGTATATTCGGGCCAATCTTTTTCCTGTCATGCAGGAACTGGAAAATAAGCCGTCGAGAGCATGTTCATCAGCGGCGTTGAATCAAGCTATTTGCCGCGGATCTTGAAAAAAAAGCCGGACAAAAAGGGCCTTATCAAGGTTGGGGCAGGGGACCTTGAGGAAATCCTCCTGCGCCTTAGAAGTCTTTCCCCCCGCCAGCTGACAAAGGTCTATGCCCTATCTGAGGAAGAAGCAGATTTGGTCCTTCCGGCGGCAACCCTTTATGAGGAACTGATCCGGGCGGCTGGATCGCCTTTTGTCTATATCGTGACCAATCGTTTCATTGACGGGATCCGGGCCCTTTATATTGCCCGCCAGAAAGATCCAGCCTTTATGCGTATATGCAGAGCATCCAGATGAGCCAAATCCGAGGTGTGGCCCGCCGTTTTGGAACCAATCTTGTCCATGTGGGCCTTGTAGCAGATCTTTGTGAAGCTATCTTCAAAACGGTCGCCAAAAGCGAGGGCCTCGACGGGGCTGACCTCCATCTGCTCCGCGCTGCCGCCCTGCTCCATGGTGTGGGTAAGTTCTTTTCCCTGCGTGCGGGGAAGCTATACAATTATGAGCTGATCCAAGCAACGGACTTTTTGGGATTTGGGCCCGACGCGCAGCAGACCATTGCGTCCGTATCCTATCTCTTTTCCCTGCCGTCGCCTGACGCCCTGTCGCCAGAAGCCTACGACCGGGAGATTTCTGCAACTCCCGCGGTGGCTAAACTGGCAGCCATCCTGCGTCTTGCCGATGCCCTTGATGTCAGCCGCAAGCAAAAGATCACAGGCTGCCGGACCGTAATGAAGGAAAATCAATTCCGCGTCATTGTCACAAGTCGCGAGGATCTTTCCCTCGAGCGCTGGACCTTTGAAAAACAGAGCGGATTTTTTGAAGAAGTTTTTGGCCTTACGCCAATCCTGGAACAAGTGGAAAGGTGAGTGGAACCCTTATGGATCTCAAGAAGCCAGAATATTATATCAATCGGGAACTGAGCTGGCTGAAATTTAACCTCCGCGTCCTGCGTGAAGCTGGCGTCAGGACTGCCTCTTTTGGAACGCCTTCGTTTTGTGGCCATTTCTGCTTCAAACCTTGATGAGTTTTTCATGGTCCGTGTAGCCGGTCTTGTGGGCCGCGAGGAATCAGGAATCGAACGCCCCGACATTGCCGGACTTTCCACGCGGGAGCAGCTTACGGCTATTGCGGCAGCTGCCCATAGTGAAATGAAACTCAAGTACCGCTATTTCTTTGCCCTTGTAAAGGAACTGGAAAAGTATGCCATTTCCTTTTCCCGGGTGGAGGATCTTTCGGGAAAGGCGCGGGAAAGCCTTGAACGGTACTACAAGGAAATGGTCTTTCCGGTTCTCACGCCCATGGCCATTGATGCGTCACGGCCCTTTCCTTTTCTTGCCAATAAGTCCCTTAATATCGCCCTTGAACTGCGGGATGCCAAGGACATCCGTAAGATCGCCTTTATTCAGGTGCCGAGCGTCTTGCCCCGTGTCATCCCTGTGAAGGGGGCGGGGGATGAAAAATCCTTCGTTTTCTTGGAAGACCTCATCATGGCACACTGCGGGGAGCTTTTCAAAGGATTGAGCGTCCTTGATGCGGTACCTTTCCGCATTACTCGTGACTCGGATCTTGAGGTTGATGAAGATGAAACCCACGACCTCATGAAGGAAATCGAACGGTCTTTAAAGAAACGCAAAAGAGGGAGTGCCGTTCGGCTTGAAATCAATCCGGAAAAGGGTTCCTTCCTACAGGACTTCCTTAAGCAAGAACTTGACCTTGTGGACGAAGAGATCTACGAAGTGCGGGGCCCGCTGGACCTTACCTTCCTTTTTGGCTTCATCAGCCAAAAGGGGATGGAGTCCCTATGCTTCAAGCCCTATACGCCCCAAGTACCAGCTGAACTGACGCCCGACCTTTCCCTTTTTGACCAGATCCGGGACCATGATATTTTGCTCCATCACCCTTATGAAAGTTTTGATCCTGTCGTCAATCTCATCCGGGATGCAGCCGAAGATCCCAAGGTCCTTGCCATCAAGCAGACTTTGTACCGTGTCAGCGGGAATTCACCCATTGTCGCGGCCCTTGCCAAAGCAGCGGAAAACGGCAAGCAGGTGACGGCCCTGGTGGAACTGAAAGCCCGCTTTGATGAAGAAAACAATATTGTCTGGGCGCGCCGTCTGGAACGCGCCGGCTGTCACGTCATCTATGGCCTTGTAGGCTGAAGACCCATTCCAAGATCACTCTCATTGTGCGTAAGGAAGAAACCGGCATCAAACGGTATGTCCATTTGGGGACGGGAAACTACAACGATAAGACGGCCAAGCTCTATACGGACTTTGGCCTTCTCACGGCAAACGATGAATTTGGGCAGGATGCCTCTGCCTTTTTCAATGTCCTTTCCGGTTATTCCGAGCCGCCCACCTTCCACAAGCTCATCATGGCTCCCTTGGGCCTGAGGGAACGGATGACCGAACTGATCGATCGGGAAATTGCTCATGCCAAGGCGGGAAAGGAAGCCTATCTCATTGCCAAGATGAATTCCCTGATCGATCAGCCCATGATCGAAAAATACTATGAGGCCTCCCAAGCTGGCGTCAAAGTCGATCTGATTGTCCGCGGGATCTGTGGCCTGCGTCCGGGAATCAAGGGGCTGTCGGAAAATATTACGGTCCGTTCTATCATTGGCCGTTTTCTTGAGCATCACCGGGCCTATTATTTTTGGAATGACGGTCAGGAAGAACTCTATCTTTCCAGTGCAGACATGATGCACCGCAATCTCAGCGAGCGTGTGGAACTCATGTTCCCTGTTGAGCGTCATGCCCACATTGAACGGATCAAGGCCTTTCTTGATCTGTGTCTCAAGGATAATGTCGGGGCCCATATGGAGCTTTCAAACGGCAATTACCGCCGCGTCTACGCTCATGGCCGGGAAAAGGTCAGTGTCCAGGAACGCATGATGGCCTGGTCCATGGCCCATGCACCCAAAAAGAAATTGCCCCTTTCCCAGCGCCTGAAACCGGTTTATCATAAGGAATCCTGACGATTTCTGCCGTCCTGTCCCGCGTCTTTTTTCTTGAGACATCGGGACAGGATTTTTTTTGTACGTCTCCCAGAAACTTCCCGTGCATCGAGTCCATCCTTTATGATATAATGGGGCTATCACTTGAAAAGAGGATGGTTTAACAGTATGGCAATAAAAAGTGTCACTTTGAATTATAACGGCCATTATGGCGCGCTTGACTATAACGAAGAAACCAAGGAACTTACGGTCACCATCAAAGGCGAGACCCAGATCGAGCAGAAGTCATGGACTTTCTTGCGGCACCGCATAAGATGGAAGTCCCTATTGACGCCTGTACTTATCATTTCGAAGAGCGGACCTTCCTTGCCAGAGACAGTTGGAAGGACTGCCAGCAGGTATTGACCCGTCTTTGGGTCAATACGGGCGTTTTGGTGGAGTGGAGCATGCCGCCCCACATGGTGGAAGACCTGTAAGGGATTCCGAACGGAGGGCCCGTCCTGGATAAAGACGCGGCCTTTTTTCCATTAGGTTATCCACAGGGACTGTGGATAACCTTCGATTGGTGAATAACTTTCTTCACTGGGCTGGAAAAGCCCATGAATGGGGACCTTTTATTGTGGATAACTTGACTGTCTCCGCGTGCGAAAGTGCCGCCTGCCTTTGGCACGAACGCTGAATAAAAAGCGAAAGAAGGCGGCTTGCGTGCGGGTTTTTAAAGCATTCAATCTTTGGAGACTCATCTTTCCAGCAGGCAAAGAAGCTGCTGCCTGCGACCAACCCAAATGCAGGTGGCGTGATCAATCGATGAAGGAACACTTCCCGCCGTAAGGAAGGGAAAAGGAACCACTTTTGGTATGAAAGGGGCATACATACAAATGGCTGACCGATTTTATGAACTGCACGTCGCAGGTGTAACAAGAAAACTTCCGATTCTCAATGTCAATGACAAACTGGCCATTGCGGGCTTTGTCATCCTAGGCGATGTGGAGCTTGTGGAAAAGGCCGCTGCAGCACTTGTCAAACGCGTGCCGCCGGAAACGGAAATCATGGTGACCGCTGAAACCAAGGGCATTCCTTTGGTTCACGAAATGGCGCGCCTCATGGGGATGCCGCGTTATGCCATTGCCCGAAAGTCCGTCAAGGCTTACATGGAAAATCCAATTATTGTTGAAGACCGCTCCATTACAACCAAGGGAAAACAGATCCTCGTTCTTCAAGATGAGGATATTGCCCTTGTTCGCGGCAGGAAGGTCCTCCTTGTGGATGATGTCATCAGCACAGGCGGCTCCATCAAGGCCTTGGAAGAACTTATCGAAAAGGCGGGCGGCACAGTGATTGGGCGCATGGCCATCCTCGCCGAAGGGGACGCCATGAACCGCAAGGACATCGTGACTCTCGAGAACCTGCCGCTTTTTGACGCTCAAGTCTAACTTCCATTGTTGACTAGGGCCAATTTGAGGGGAATTGATTTCACATCACAGCAGAAAAGGAGACAAAAAACATGACCACTGCAACAGAACGCTTCCTGAAGTACATCGCTGTCAACACAACCTCCGTAGATGATGCCAAGGTGTATCCATCCAGTCCGAACCAAAAAGTCCTAGGAGCCCAGATCGCGGAAGAAATGAAAGCCATGGGTCTTACGGATGTAATCCAAGATGAATATGGCTATGTCATGGGGACCATCCCCGCGACCCGTGATAAGGTCCGACCATTGGCTCATCAGCATCTTGATACGAGCAATGCTGTAAGTGGCGGTCCAATCCATCCTGCCTTTGTAGATTATCAGGGGGGCGATATCGTCCTTAACAAGGAACAGGATATTGTCATGACGCCAAGCGCTTTTCCCTGTCTCAATGAAGTCAAGGGAAAACGGCTCATTGTGACAGATGGAACGACACTTTTGGGGGCTGATGATAAAGCCGGTGTGGCTGAAATCATGACCCTTGCGGAGCGTCTGCTTCGTCCGGATGCTCCTAAACACGGAAAGATCCGCATTGGTTTTACGCCGGATGAGGAAGTCGGGGAAGGTACGAAGTTCTTCGATCTTGAAAAATTTGGTGCCCAGATTGCTTATACTGTTGACGGCGGAGCCTTGGGTGAACTGGAATATGAAACTTCAACGCGGCTACGGCAACTATCACCATCAAGGGCGTGAGCGTCCATACGGGAAGTGCCAAGAATCAAATGATCAATGCGGCCGCTGTGGGTTGTGAGTTCCAGTCCTTGCTGCCGGAAAAAGAGCAGCCTGTTTATACTGAAGGGTATGAAGGGTTTTACCATCTGTCTTCCATCGAAGGCAGCTGCGAGCACTGCGAAATGAAGTACCTTCTGCGCGAGCATGACGCTGAAAAATTTGCTGCCCAGAAAAGGAAAGTGGAAGAAATTGGCAGGAAGCTGAACGAAAAATGGGGAAGCGGTGTCGTGACGGTCTCCATCCGTGACTCCTATGCCAATATGCGTCCCATCATCGAAAATCATATGGAACTTGTCGATGAAGCTCGTCATGCTTTTGAAGCCTGCGGGGTAAAACCCATCGTGCAGCCTATCCGCGGCGGTACGGACGGGGCGCGTCTCAGCCATAAAGGACTGCCTTGTCCGAACCTTTCGACTGGCGGCTATCTTTTCCACAGCCGTTATGAATTCATTCCTCAGGAATCCTTGGAAACCATGGTGGATGTGCTGGAAAAATTGATAGTAGGACTCAGTAAGTAAGTTTTTTACTCGGCGCACAAATCGCGCCGATTCGATGCAGATACATACGTGCCCTCCTTGCTTGAGAAAAGATTCTTTTGAGAGCAAGGAAGGCATGACGATTCGTAAGAAGTCACGTACCATAATCTCATTTCTAAGACGCCCGAAAAAATGCCGTCGTCGGGTGGGCCGCTCCTAGGAATTTTTTCGGATTGCAGAGGAAACCTTTTTCGCCTATGGCCCATATCGACCCATCTGCGTTGTCAAACGCGGCGAGCCTCTTAGCAGTACCCCGCTTGAGTCAGTGAGTTTTTTAGTCGGAGCAGCAATGACTGAGCTTTGATGCAGATGATGAGCCCCTTGTTTCATGAAAGGAAAGATTCCATGAAACAAGGGCTCATGCCGTTTCTCATAATGAAAAGTTTTGCGATAGGGCCCTGTTATGGAGTATGAATGGTACATAGAATACGGTGGCATGGTTCCGAAAGGGGAAAATCAGGAGAAAGAACTGCCAAGCGAGGCGGTCCCGCCCAAGGAAGCCGCCCCATTTCTATCATGTCCATAAAAAAATTCCTTCCCCCATGAAGAGGAAGGAATTTTTGTTTCGAGAGAGTAACCCCATTTGTGGGGAATGAGTCATCAGAAGCTTAGTCTTCGCGCAGGCTGTCCATAGGTTCGCCTGTTTTCGTCACTTCGACGGCCTTGGCATAGCTTTCAAGCAGAAGTCCGTAGTTCGTGAAGATCCGGGCCCAGATGTTGGCCCATTTTTCCCAGTCGTCACGATGCCAGGTCTGCTGGATTTCGGCAATGGCAGAAGACGTGTCCATGGGAATGACACCGGCCTGGACCATCCGGCAGGAATTCCTCGGCCATCTTGGAATAGGTACCGGATGCATCAGGCAGGGCAAAAACTTTATAGCCATCACGAACTGCACTAATGGCCGGGAAGGCAAGGCAGACGCTTGTGACGGTACCGGCAATGATAAGGGTCTTGCGGCCCGTTTTCTTTACGGCTTCTACAAAGGCAGGGCAGTCCCAGGAGTTGATTTCACCGCGGCGAGGAACATAGACCGCGTGGGGAGCTGCTTGGTGGATTTCGGGAATGAGCGGACCATTGGGACCTTGGGGAACGGATGCCGTCGTAATGACCGGGATGCCGGCAAGGGTGGCTGCTTCTGCAAGGGCAATGGCATGATCACGGACCCTTTTGAAATCCATATCGTTGATGCACTGGAAAAGACCGCTCTGATGGTCGATGAGGAGCATAACCGCGTCCTTTGGATCGATTTTCGGAGCCTCTCCGTTGAAGTTTTTATACAGTTCGTTCATGATGATTGCCTCCTTATTCACTAGGTTTTGTTGTATGCACATCTTATCAAGAAAAATCATCTGTTATCAACAGACAGATTTTTATTTTTGTATAGTAGGCCCCAATTCCCTATCCTGTCAATGGTATAATAGGAGCAAGGAGGGACGATCATGAACGAAACCATGCTTCCTATGCGGACGAAGAGCACACGCAATCATATTAAGGATACCTTTTTGGTGATGCTGAAAAAGAAGCCTTTCCTAAAGATCCGGATCACGGCCCTCTGCCAAAAAGCAGGCATTACAAGAGCAACTTTCTATGCCCATTATCTTGATATCTATGATTTAGTTGATGACATCATGAATGACGCGCTTATTTTCTTGGATTCCATAACGGACCGGACTTGTCATGAGTCTTTTGAGGATTTATGGGATGTAGTCCGGCAAAATGACCTTGCTGTGTTCAAGGCTTATAATGACCGGCTGCCGCCTTGTCATCGCCTCATCGATATTCCCAAATATCATCCCCTCGTGAAGGATGACACCATTTTGCCTCTGATGATGAAAAAGATCTTCGCCATGGAAAAAGGCCATTTCATCGCTTATATGGCAGAAAAAGAGGGCATTCCGGCTCATATCACAGAAAACATCTTTTGGAGCATCATCAATGGGTCCATGGCCGTCAATAAGAAGATTGGCTGGTGCAAGAATACGGATTGGTACGAGCTGCAGCTCCAGCTCCTGCGCTTTACCATGTATGGCCTGGAGGGGCTGGGGGAGGTTGGAAAGCGGCCCTGCGTGGGGGAAACCGGTTCCCAGGAATGATGCCATTTTCTTTTGGTAAAAGGACGACGGCACGGCGTTTTGACGTGTCTTCTGTCCTTTTTCTTTTTTTGGCGGTCTGTGTGGGTTGCAGTCTGCGGACGATGTTCTCATTTTTATGATGAAAAAAGCAGAAGAGAAGATTTTGCAGACACCCTGTTACTTTTTTCTTTTTTATTGCCTATCTTTTCCCTTTGTATTACAATAGGGACATTGTAAGAGAAGGGGGCCCAGCATGAAAATCAAGGAACTTCTAGATAGTCCCAAAGTAACCATATCATGCGAACTTTTTCCGCCCAAAAAAGGGACAGAACTGCAAAATGCCATGGATATTGTCCATGCTATTGCCATCGATGGGGTGGACTATATGAGTGTCACGTATGGCGCCGGCGGCACCGCAGTCGGCAAGAGCCTTGCGATTGCCTCTGAGGTCGAGCGGAGCGGGTCCCGGCCTTGGCCCATCTAACTTGTATCGGTGCGAAAAAAGATGGCATCGCCCGCGTCCTTCGCGACATGAAAGCCGGCGGCATTGATAATGTCCTCGCCCTGCGCGGTGATCGTCCTCAAGGGATGGACGAGCTGCCGGAATCGGACTTCCCCCATGCCAGCGACCTCGTCCGCTTCATCAAGGAAACGGGGGATTTCTGCGTGGGCTGCGCTACCTATCCTGAGGGACATCCTGAATCGCGGACCCTTGATGAGGATTTGGAGAACATGAAACGCAAGGTAGATGCGGGCTGTGATTTTCTTGTGACACAAATGTTCTTTGATAATGAGATGTTCTATAACTTCATGTATCGGCTCCTGGCCAAAGGGGTCCGTGTCCCTGTTGTGGCCGGCGTCATGCCGATCACGAACGCAAAGCAGGTGGAACGCATCTTTACCCTCAGCGGAACACCCATTCCCAGCAAGCTGCGGGCCGTGGTGGAGCGCTTTGGTGATCATCCGGAGGCTCTGCGTCAGGCGGGGATGGCGTATACGACGGGTCAGATCATGGATCTGATTGCCAACGGATTCAACCATATCCATGTCTATACGATGAATAAACCGGAAGTCATTGGCGGCATCCGCCGTACTCTTTCGGAAGTTATCAAACTGTAAGGAGCCCAAGATGGCACAAGTAAAGATTCCCTTTGATGAAAAGGAAGCGGTTCGCTATTTTGGTGCCAAAAAAGATGATCGGGAAGCTGCGCGCCTGGTCGATGAAGCCTTTATCGCCCTTCGCAACGAAGTCCAGCCGCGTGCCGTGAAACGGCGTCTTTCCTGCCGCGTCACGCCCCCTTGTGACGGCGGGATGGGCCGCGTGGAACTTGAGGGCGGCACGGTCTTTGAAAGCAACCAGCTTGCCAACCACCTTTTGGGCTGTCCGGAAGTGATTCTTTTTGGGGCCACCTTGGGCAGCCGCTTTGATATCGGCATCCGACGCCTCAGTCTGCAGCGGATTGCCTATGGAGCCGCGGCCCAAGCCGTTGGTGCGGCTCTTATTGAAAGTTACTGTGACAAGCTGGAAGAGGAATGGAAAGGGGAGTTATCTGCTGAGTTTACCTACCGGTCACGGTTTTCTCCAGGGTATGGGGATTGGCCGCTTACGGATCAGGAAAAGATTTTCCGTCTCTTGGAGCTGCCTAAGAAGATTGGCCTTACGTTGACGGCAGGAGGCTTAATGGCGCCTATTAAGTCCGTAACGGCTGTGATTGGCATCAATCATGGCCTTCAAAATGAAACCAGAAAGGAGCCGGATGCTCGTCATAGCTCGTGCAATGCCTGCATGGCCTTGAACTGTCCTTTCCGGAAAGAGGAACCTTGACGATGGAGATTCGAGAACGGTTAGAAAAGGAACGCTTGTTTTTTGATGGCGGCATGGGAACCATGCTTCAAAGCGCGGGGCTTATGCCGGGTGAGCTGCCAGAACTGTGAACCTGAGCCATGCTGATGTGATCCAAGGCGTCCACGAAGCCTATATCAGGGCAGGGGCCCAAATCATCAAGACCAATACATTTGGCTGCAATGGCCTCAAATTTGGAAAGGCCCATGGCACGCCAGCGGTTTCGACTCTTGTTACGGCAGCGGTAAAACTTGCCCAAAAGGCCTTCCAGGCTTGTGGCGAGAAAGGATGTGTGGCCCTTGACCTAGGACCGACGGGAAAGCTTCTCCAGCCGTATGGAGACCTTCCGTTTGAAGAGGCCGTGTCCCTTTACGCGGAAGCGGTCGAAGCAGGGAAAAAAGCCGGTGCTGACCTTGTCCTGATTGAGACCATGAGTGATACCTATGAGGCCAAAGCGGCAATTCTGGCCGTAAAGGAACATTCTAATCTGCCTTTTGTGGTGACCTTTACGTTCGACGAAGAAGGAAAGCTCTTAAGCGGCGCCGATGTGGAAACGGCCATGATTGTCGCTTCTTCCCTAGGGGCTTCGGCTGTTGGCTTCAACTGTGGCTGGGGCCTAAGGAAATCAGCCGCCTTGTGCCCCGCGCCCTTGCGGCCACGGACCTGCCTCTTGTGGTCAACCCGAATGCCGGTCTTCCTGTCACGCACGATGGGGTCACACAGTTTGAGGTGGGATCTGAGGAATTTGCCGCAACCATGTTGGAATTTGCTCCCCAGACAGCCCTTTTGGGTGGCTGCTGTGGGACAACGCCCCAGCACATCAAAGCTCTTGTAGAAAGCTGCGCCGAGCTGCCGCCTCCGGAAAAACGGAACGGGCCCCAGAATGCATTACCGGCTATGGTGCGCCTGTTTGTTTTGACCGCATGCCTGTCATCATTGGCGAGCGCATCAATCCGACGGGGAAAAAACGGCTCAAAGAGGCCTTAAGGCCGGGGACATGGATTATGTGTGCCAGCTTGCCTTGGAACAGATCGATAAAGGGGCCCAGGTCCTTGACGTCAACGTCGGCGTACCCGGTATTGATGAACCGGCCCTTCTTGAAAAGGCGATGAGGACACTCCAGTCCATTACGCCCCTGCCGCTTCAGATTGATACGAGTGATCTCAAAGCCATGGAACGGGCCCTGCGCCTTTATAACGGACGGCCTCTCCTTAATTCTGTAAATGGCAAGACAAGTTCCCTTTCGTCGGTCCTGCCCTTAGCAAAGAAGTATGGCGCAATGCTGGTTGGACTTTGTCTTGATGATGACGGGATTGCGGAATCGCTGGAAGGCCGGCTCAAAAGTGCACGCCGCGTCATTGACGGAGCCAAAAAGGCGGGCCTTTCTGAAAAGGCACTGCTTCTTGATCCCCTTGCCATGACCATCAGCACGGGGGGACAAAATGCCCAGATTGCCCTTTCCATCATCGCGGCTCTCAAAAAGGCAGGACTTAAGACGGTTATGGGGGTCTCGAATATTTCCTTTGGCCTTCCTCATCGGGACGCTGTCAACAGTGCCTTTTTTGCCTCGGCTATGCAGCTGGGTCTTTCGGCAGGCATCATCAATCCTAATTCAGCACCGATGATGGAAACCTATCTTGCCTATGGCGCCTTAAGTGGGTATGACACAAGCTGCAAGGCCTATGTTTCCTATTTTGCGGATCTGCCAACAGAAAAAAGGGAACCCCATGTTCCTGCCGCAAAAGACAGCGGCGAACAAGGCCGCTATGGTCTTGACGAAGCCATTGAAAAGGGCCTCATCTCACCGGCTGAGACGGCGGTTGCAGCGCTTTTGGATGAAGGAAGGGACGCGCTTTCCATCATCAATGAATATATGATTCCAGCCCTTAACCGCGTGGGCGATGCCTTTGAAAAAAAGACCCTCTTCCTGCCCCAGCTCCTCATGAGTGCCGACGCGGCCAAAGCAGGCTTTGAAATCATCAAGAAAGCAATGTTCCAAAAGGGCGCGGATAGGGGAAAGGGCGACCCTGTCATTGTTGCTACGGTCAAAGGGGATATCCACGATATTGGGAAAAATATTGTCAAGGTGCTCCTTGAAAACTATGGCTATGATGTCATTGATCTTGGCAAGGATGTGCCGCCGGAGGCCATCGTGGAAAAGACTTTGGAACGGGATGTGAAGCTTGTGGGCCTTTCGGCCCTCATGACAACGACCTTGGGTTCCATGGCAGAAACGATCCGACAGCTTCGTGAGAAGCACCGGGGTGCCGCGTCATTGTTGGCGGTGCCGTTATGACCAAAGAGTATGCGGAAGAATTGGGTGCGGATGCCTATGCGGGAAACGCCGTTGCGGCCGTAAGCTATGCCAATGCCCTTTTTCGCAAAAAGTAGAATAGAAGCAACCTGTCTTTGAAACCTTGTTTCATAATTTTTGTTGAACAGAGAAATTTTCATTTTCTTCACAATTTCATTGTGCTAGAATGAAAAATATACAAAAACATATAGAAAGAAGATGAACTCCTATGACAGCAAAACCGTTAATTGGGATTTCCGGCAGCCATATGATTGATGGCGGCGGGCAATTCCCCGGTTATCATCGAAGCTATGTGAACCATGATTATGTCCGTTCTGTTACGGAGGCGGGCGGTATCCCCCTCATCATTCCCTTCAATGAAGAGGATGATGTCGTGGAAGCCTTATGGACCGCGTCGATGGGCTCCTTTTGTCGGGCGGACACGATGTGTATCCCCTCCTTTATGGGGAAGAACCTTGTCGGCAGATTGGCGCGGTGTGGCCGGAACGAGATCATTTCGACATGCTGCTTTTGAAGCGGGCGGAAGCACGGAAAATTCCTGTTGTCGGGATTTGCCGCGGTCTGCAGATCATCAATGTGGCGCACGGCGGGACGCTTTATCAGGACCTTTCCAAAGATCCCCAGTCCTTTGTGAAGCATTCCCAGAACCAGGACCCGGCGACGGCAACGCATACCATTGAAATCGATCCTCAAAGCCGGCTGGCTTCTCTTCTCGGCCGTACGGAATGGGTTACGAACAGCCATCATCACCAGACCGTTCACGAAGTGGGCCAAGGACTCCTTGTTACAGCCCGCGCCAAGGATGGCACCGTGGAATCCTGCAAGGGACGGGAGAAAGCTATCTTATGGCCTATCAGTCCATCCGGAAATGATGTCCATTCACAGTAAGCTTGCACGGAACCTATTTGTGGACTTTATCAAGGAAGCGGAGGTGCGTCATGGGAACCGATAAAAAAGATAAATTTGGCCTTTGGAGCATTGTCCTTCTCGGTATCAACAGCATCATCGGGACGGGAATCTTTCTCCTGCCAAACCGGGCCTATGCCCTGATGGGACCGTCAAGCCTCCTGATCCTTCTTTTTGATGCGTTCCTTGCTGGCTGCCTTGCCCTTTGCTTTGCGGAAGTCGCCGGTTTCTTTTCCCGGAATGGGGGCCCGTACCTTTATGCCAAGGCCGCTTTTGGGGATTTTGTCGGTTATGAGGTGGGCGTGCTGAAGCTCGTTGTGACCATCATTGCCTGGGCGGCTATGGCCGTTGGCTTTGCGACGGCACTGGGCGCTGCCTTTCCATTTTTTGCCGGCGACACCATGAAGAATCTCATTGCTGCCGTGCTCATTGGCGGGCTCACCATCATGAATATTGCAGGGGTCAAGATTTCAAAGATCCTCAATAACCTCATGACCATATCCAAATTGGTTCCTTTATGCGTCTTTATTGCTGTGGGCCTGTTTTTTGTCAATGGCAGCAATTTCACGCCTTTTGTTCCGACCCATATGGCTGACGGGGCCTTTGCCAATGCCGCCATTACCATGTTTTTTGCGTACACGGGATTTGAAGCCATTGCAGTTGCCGCCGAAGATTTCAAGGATCCTAAAAAGGATTTGCCTCGGGGTATCATCCTGACCATGATCATTGTCACCATCATCTATATGCTCGTCGTGGGGATTTCCATCGGTATCCTGGGACCGGATCTGGCTGTGGACAAAGCCCCTATCCAGACCGCCTTTGGCCGCGCCGTTGGGCCGTCGGCGCTTACTTCATCCTGCTTGGAACACTCTTTAGCATGGGCGGCATCAACCTTGCCGAATCCTTTATTGCGCCTCGGGCATGCACGTCCCTTGCTGAAGACGGCATGCTGCCGGCTTTCCTCAATCGGCGCACGAGCTGGGGAACGCCGTGGGCTTCAAGCGTCGTCGTTGCCATTCTCAGCATCCTTCTTGCTTGGAGCGGCAGCTTTACGACCCTTGCTGCCATCAGTGCCGTAAGCCGGTTTACCCAGTACCTGCCGACGGTCCTTTCAGTCATTGTCTTCCGCCGCAAGTGGAAGGACCGGGAACGGACCTATAAGATCCCTGGCGGCATCTTTGTTCCAGTCGTTGCCTTTTTAACGAGTCTCTGGATGCTCTCCAATGCCAAACCGATGCAGCTTGTCTGGGGCCTTGGCGGAATCCTTGTCATCGCACCCTACTATCTTGTCTATAAAAAGAAAAAAGCCGAGGGCCTCGTCAAAGATCACGACGAAGAAGCCTGATGTACGGGAGACTGCGGAAAAATGAGTAATTCATTTTTCCGCAGTCTCTTTTGTTCATTTTCCTGATTCGAAAAAAAGTCAGATGGCACTGGGGGCTGGACGTGACGACACATGGTTAGGAAAGGAAGCGCCCAGGCGTAAGCTATCCCCAAACGTGGGACGGTCCACTGTACGATAGCCCATGAGCCCATTGATTCCTCCATTTTTTTTAATGATAGAACGGGCTTACCTTTCCCTTGAATTCGCCCAATTTCCAAGGCCAACATTTGACAGGCCGCCCTCTTTCCATATACAATAACGTCACTTGATGGAAGATAGGAGAACCGTTGTGACCATTGATGCAATCTTACAGAAAGAAACCTTGACCCATAGTGACCTTGTGACCCTTCTGGGGACAACGGACGCGGGACAGCGAAAGAAACTTTATGATGCGGCTTATGCCGTAAAACTCAAATATATTGGTAATGTTGACCATTACCGGGGCCTCTTGGAATTTTCCAATCGCTGTATCAAGAATTGCAAATACTGCGGCATCCGCCGGGATAATGAAGAGGTGGAACGCTTTGACACGCCTTATGAAGATCTTCTTGCCATGGCCAAATGGGCTTATGATGAGCGTTACGGATCGCTGACCCTGCAGAGTGGGGAGCGTCAGGACGAGGAATTCATTGCCTACGTGGAACGTCTGATCCTGGATATCAAAAAAATTGGCGGCGGTGCTTGGGCCTTACGCTTTGTGTTGGGGAGCAGACGGAAGAAACCTACCGACGCTGGTTTGAAGCGGGGGCCCATCGCTACCTTCTGCGCATTGAAACGAGCAATCCTGCCTTATATCGGACCCTTCACCCCCAAGATGGGCACCATAAGTGGGAAGTGCGTCGTGACTGCCTAAAGACGCTCAAAAAGATTGGCTACCAGGTAGGAACCGGAGACATGATGGGGCTGCCGGGGCAGACCTTGGATGACCTGGCCTGCGATATCGAATTTTTCCGCCATATGGATATCGATATGATCGGTATGGGTCCTTATGTCGTTCACCACAATACACCGATTGGGAAACATGTCCTTGCAGCCGGCGGTGACAGCAAAGAAGCACAGAACCAGCGCTTTATCCTGGGTCTTAATATGATTGCCGTGACGCGTCTTTACCTTAAGAACGTCAATATCGCCGCTACTACGGCGCTTCAGGCCCTGAATCCCTTGGGACGGGAACTGGGGCTTTTGGCAGGAGCCAATATCCTCATGCCGCTTGTAACGCTGCCGAAGTTCCGCCCTCAGTATCTGCTTTACGACAACAAACCCTGCGTTGAGGATTCCCCGGATCAGTGTAAGCACTGCCTTGCCGGTCGGGTGGCCTCTATTGGGGATAAAGTCGGATTTGGCGAGTGGGGCGATTCACCGCATTACTTTGCCGAAAAGACACAATAATAAAAAAGGAAGGGACGGGACCCAAAAGGGGACCGTCTTTTTGCTATGCTTTAAAGTTATAGGAAATGGTATAAAAAGCCTATTTTACAAATAAAAAGCATTGCGTTAGAATGGATTCCATCATCACCGTAAGGGGGAATCATCATGGCTGTACAGAATCCCGTTCATTTTGATATTGTAGGCAGTTTCCTGCGTCCGGAACGCCTCAAAAAGGCACGTGAGGCGTTCCGCTCCGGCGCCCTCGGTCAGGCTGGCCTGCGCCGCGTGGAAGATGAGGAAATCCGCAAACTCATCAGCAAGGAAAAGGCTCTTGGCCTGCGCACCCTGACGGATGGGGAGTTTCGCCGCGAATATTGGCACCTTGATTTTATGTGGGGCCTTGGCGGAATCAAGCGGGAAACCCTTTCCCATGGCTATTTCTTCGAAGGGGAGGAAACAGGCCGGGATACAGCAGTCCTTACGGGAAAGCTTTCTGGGGACCATCATCCCATCGTCGATGATTTCCGCTTTACCCAACAGTTTGCCTATCAAAATACAGTGGTAAAGGAAACTCTCCCTGCTCCGGCGCATTTGCTTGATGAGCTTTACCGGGAGGAAAACGCCGCGGTCACAAAAGCAATCTATCCTGACGAGGACGCGCTCATCGATGATATTGTCGCCGCTTATCGAACCGTGATCCGTGACCTTTATGATGCTGGCTGCCGCTGCCTGCAGCTGGATGATTGTACGTGGGCCATGCTCTGTGACACGAAGTACTGGACCCAGCGCCAGGGCGGGACTGAAAATCTTAAGGTCATTGCTGAACGTCATCTTACCATCAATAACCGAGTCCTGGAGGACCAGCCCTTTGACCTTGTCATCTCGACCCATGTGTGCCGCGGTAACTACCATTCGACTTGGGCGGCCCGAGGCGGATATCTGCCCATTGCGCCCCTTCTTTTTGCTCGCGAAAAGGTTCATACCCTCTATCTTGAATTTGATGACGAGCGTTCCGGTGGGTTCGCTCCATTGCGTTATGTATCACCAGATAAGACGGTCGTCCTGGGCCTTGTGACGACCAAACGTCCTGACCTTGAAGATCCGGAACGTATCCGGGAACGCATCAAGGAAGCGGCCCAGTATGTTCCGCTTTCCCGGCTCAGCTTAAGCCCCCAATGCGGTTTTGCGTCGACGGAAATCGGAAACAAGCTGACGGAAGAGGATCAGTGGAAGAAGATTGCCCTTGTGCGCGACATTGCCCAGACGGTTTGGGGATAATAAAAAAGGCGAAGGAACCGGATGGGTTCTTTCGCCTTTTTGCTATATGATTAGAAGCAAACTTTATTGGGGTTCAGGATAAGGTCTGGATCAAAGACCAGCTTGATGCCCTGCATAAGGGCAATGGGAAGGGGACCCAGGTTTTCCGCAAGGTAAGCCCGTTTGCCGAGACCAATCCCGTGTTCTCCGGAAATCTGGCCGCCCAATTCGGACGCTTTGGCGTAGAGGGCGTGCATGAAACGTTCTGTTTCTTCCTTGAAGGGCAGGATGTCTTCACGGGCGCCTTTTTTGCAGGCATAGACGTGGATATTGCCATCGCCGGCATGGCCGAACATACGGATGTCAAAGGAAAAGCCTTCCGCAATTTCCCGGATGTAGAGGGTAAAGTCCGGAATCTTTGAAACGGGGACGACCACATCACATTCATCAATGAGGTTATAGATTGATTCAATCCCTTCAAGGAAACTGGAGCGGGCTGCCCAGGTCTTTTCAAGATACATTGGAACATCGGCAACAAGGACGTCAAGAGCGCCTTTTTCCAGGAGCATTTCGGCCGCTTGTTCTACGAGACGGTCCAATTCATCGTTGTGATCGGCATCAAGGGTGATGAGAAGATAGGCGCCGACTTCGGTTCCTTCCACCACTTTCGGAAAAACGCTTGTCCCCATGTAGGCTTCCGTGGTTTCAAGCATTTCCTTTTCAAAGAACTCCAGGGCCTGGGGTTTCAGGTTCGAGTGCTTGATTTCAGGAACTGAGCCAATGGCGTCAGCAAGGTTTTCGAAGGGGACGATAAGGGAACAGTGGCAGGCTGGGGGCGCAATGAGTTTCAGTGTCAGTTCCGTAATGATGCCCAGTGTTCCTTCTGAACCAATCATCAGGTGGAGCAGGCTATATCCCGATGAGGATTTGGATACAGGCGCGCCTACGTGCATGATTTCCCCGCTTGGCAGGACAACGGTCATGGCTTCTACGTAGTCCCGCGTCGTTCCGTACTTGACGGCCCGCATCCCGCCGGCGTTGGTTGATACGTTGCCGCCCAAGGTGGCAAACTTCTCACCTGGATCGGGCGGATAGAAAAAGCCCCGGGATTCAGCGTCCTTGGCAAGGTCTGCCAAAAGAACCCCTGCTTCGACGCGGACATTCATGTTTTCCTCGTCGTAACCAAGGATCTTGTTCATGCGCATGGTGCACAAAACGACGCCCCTTGGACCGGGGTGCATCCCCCTACGAGGCCCGTTCCCGCGCCGCGGACCGTGACGGGGATATGATGGCGGGCACAGACTTTCATGATGGCTGAAACTTCTTCCGTTGACGTGACGTCAATGGTTACTTCCGGCATGGCAAGGCCGTAGATGCATATCATCATGTGTGTAGTCAGGATTGATTTCTTCACCGACGATGACACGGTGACCAGAAATGGCCTTCAGTTCATCGAGGATGTCAGGCGTAATGGCTTCATACTGGGTCATAATAGGTACCTTCCTTTTCTTTGGGGAGGAGACTGTCCTCCGGACTCACGTGACTCTAAGTATAGGCGTCTTGGAACTTTCTGTAAAGGGAAAATACAGAATTTTTTAAAAAAACAGACGCCCCCTTGCAGAAAGAAAAATATGGCCGTGCCCGTGCTTTTCTGTGAGGCCTATAGTATAATGAGAAAATAAGTGTTCATAATAGATCAATCATCAAGAATTTGACTTTTTCTTCTACATCGCAGAGGAGGTTTTATTGATATGAATTGCAGGAAACATACCTTTGTTACCATGGTCCTTGCAGGACTTTTGGGAATGCCCGCCTTTGGGGGGAAGCAGCCTCTCCTAAAGGAAAAGCACCTCTTCCGGAAGCCGCCCGTACAGCGGCTGAGGGGTGGAGCCAAAAGGAAGCCGCCAAAAAGGGAACCGCACCTGTAGAGGGAAAGACCAATCAAAAAAATCTGTCAGCTCCCATCAGCAATGTGCCTGTCAAGCCTCCTTTCAAGAAGGCGGTCCGTGAAGTGGAACTCAAGCTTCAGCGCGGCCAGCTCATCAGCGAAGCCATTGGAGATGTCGACGGCGATGGGAAGGAAGAGGTTGTGGATCTTTTAGGCAATCCCGTTGTTGAAAAATCCTCTTTTATGGGGGACCTTTATATTGTTGTCAAGGAAGTCGGGAAAAAGGATGTGAAATATTTCATCCGGCCCCAAAACCTAGGCGGTTATGATCCCTATCTCATGCTGGCTGATGTGACCGGCAGCGGCGCACCCAATGTCATCGTCGCGGCTCCTACGGGCGGCACGAGCGGTATGGTGGATTTCCGTATCCTTGATTTTACCGGGAAGAAACCGGATGAAATCTTTACCGCTGCCGATAACCGGGGTGTCCAGATTGTAGGAACCTATCTTGACGGTTATCGGGCCCGCCTCCAGTTCCCTAATCTGCCCGGGAAGATGCAGGAAGTCGTCGTCGATCTTTCCCGCAATGAAGATGCCTACCACACACTGAACGTCTTTGATGAAACGGGCCGTGTCCTTCCTTCCGGTCAGCGGCCTTACGCTCAGGGCATCAGTGAACTCATTCCCATGGATACGGATGGCGATGGGGTGGATGCCCTCATTACGACGCAGAAGGTCATTGGTGCTGTTCAGGCCGCGCCCATTGGCTATGTGAGGACCTTGTGGGCTTATCGGGCCGGTACGTGGCAGGTCCAAGATGTTTCCTTCAGGACCGAGCTCTATACGAAACCGGCTTATCAGACAAGTGACCGCGTCAAGGGCAAATCAGGATATGAAATCATCCCTCTGCCTCTTGATACCCCTGTGGGCAATCTCTATTATCCTCATTTCCAAAAGTTCGATGCAAAACTTGCTTGGAAAATGAACCATGCTATGGAAATGTTCTATCGCAGCAAGATCCGCGATGCCAGCTTTGGAAGTAGGCTCCATCTTTCCTATGATGTGAAGTACGCAGGGAAAAACTATGCCAGTATCCTCGTCATGGGTCTTTACTCCGACCATGAGATGAATGAACCCATCATCCAAGGTTTCAATTTTGATTTGCGGACCGGGGAAGCGGTGGAACTTAAGGATCTTGTCCGGCCTGCGGGCAAGTTCTGGACCATGGTTCGCAATGAAGCCCAAGCGTCCGGGGTTTCCCTCACGGAAAAAGACGTGAAAGGATTCTACTATGATGGTGCCGTGTTGGGACTGTTTTATGGCGACAACAGGGAATTTGATCTGGAAGAAGACAAGGTATTGCCTTTCATGATCAAGAATCGTCTTGAAGAAGAATTTTGACTAGCCAGTCAAAAGAAG
>ENA-OQCE01000176-OQCE01000176.1-human-gut-metagenome-genome-assembly--contig:-NODE-176-length-29980-cov-2.222959_pt1 | contig 29980 bp, 30 predicted proteins | sample MGYA00242495_ERZ504572 | MGnify/ENA primary metagenome ERZ504572 (study PRJEB26092, sample SAMD00036228) | human gut metagenome | host: Homo sapiens | study: EMG produced TPA metagenomics assembly of... | reverse complement strand
AAGAATTTTGACAAAAAAGGACTGTCCGGTCAGGCAAAATCACTATGCAGGAGAAAGCGGTGTGTGTATTTCCGTCGGAAAAGGACTTCCGGATTATACAAAAACACTTGCCAGAAAAGAGAAGGTGTATCAGTTTATCGGGGTATATACCGGGGGACAGCAGGATGAAAACGGAAGGTTATTATGTGAATACTGGGAGGTGGCAATCGGTTAATGGAAAAAAAGATAAAAATTGTGGTGTTTGGGATGGTCGTGGCATTGCTGGTAACATTTCTTCCGTTCAGACAGACAGAAATTTATGCTGGAATATCAGAAAATGCATACAGTTATTATCAGGAGTATGGAAATAATGTATGCTTTTTCCCGTTCTCGGAAACCGATGGGATGATCTATTATGCAACCAAAGCAAATCTGGCAAGTTCGGATATCCGCTACCGGACAATCGGATGGAAGTTGTCGGTAAAGGATTCTTCCGGGAAAAAACTGCAGACGATGTATTTTAAACTTGGCGGAAACTATATGTATGCGGTGCATCGTGTCAGAAAAGGTGGTGCAGAATATAATCTGTATGCGCTGACACTGGGAGACCTGAAGGACCGGTTGAATGCAAAGGCAAGTCAGGCATTAAATAAAGGCAAAGCGTCTATGGTGATGGATGCCTGTATGATTGTGGTAAGGAAAGGAAAAGCGCAGGGAACCATGAATGATCAGGGACCGGTTTCTGGAAAAGTATATACGACTTATCAGGGAATTTCCGGTGCGGAAAGCTGGAGCAGAGAGTCATACACTTCCTTTCACAATTATTTCCACAAAGAAATTCAGGGATTGTTTTTCTGGGTGGATGCGATTGCAGGAGAAGGGATTGCATCGGTTTCCGGTGGTGGAGAGTATTGTTATGGATACACGGCATGTTTAAAGGCAAAAGCAAAGAAAGGATATGATTTTGCAGAATGGAGAGGAGATTGTTACGGGGATAGAGAGAAACAGGAATTTTATGTGACAAATGATGTGCGGTGTGTGGCTTATGGACAGAAAAAGAAACTGCAGATTTTCTTTCACCGGAACAGTTCAAAAGATGATACGGAAATGGATGTGCAGACAATGACGTATGGTTATGGAAAAGTGCCTTTGGAAAATATCGGGTGGAAAACGAAAGGAAAAAAACTGGTTGGATGGGCAATGAAGCCGGATGCAAAAAAAGCAGACTTAAAATGTGGGGCAGTGGTAAAGGACAGCTGGATAATCAGATACAGTCCGAAAATTGATCTTTATGGAGTGTGGAAGACGGAGAACACAGATGATCTGACAGACCCTGACCCGACAGACCCTGATCCGACAGGACCTGACCTGACAGACCCTGATCCGGCAGGACCTGATCCAACAGACCCTGATCCGGAAACTCCGGGGACTGACAGGGAAGATCCGAAACCGGATTCCAAAGATCCCGATCCGGTAAAACCGAAAGATCCGGATGAAGATTTTCCGAGGGGAAAGATTATTTCGTTTCATTGCCGGTTTATCAGCAAAAAATATTTTGAGGATGCCGGACAGAATCTGATTCCAGAGGAAAGGGGAGGTCTTGCCGGAGATTCGAAATGGATCACGGAGGATTCTCTTCGTGTGTGGCTTCGGCAGTTACTGGCATAAAAATGAGGCTGCAAAGCAGCCCTCAGAATTTACGGATTATTCTTCGGATTTTTGTTCGGAACTTGTTTCCTCCAGCGGCTCCGGAAGCCGGATGTAAATCCGTTCGATTCTGTTTTTTTCCATCCGGTCAATACGGAGAAGAATATTATTATCTGTTAAAATGATTTCGTTTTTTTCCGGCAGATGATCGAGAAGACCCAGACAATATCCTCCTATGGTGTCATAATCATCCGAAGTAAAGTGCAGGGAAAGCGCTTCACTGACATCGTTGAGATTGGCGGAACCAAGTACATAAAATTCGCGGTCACTGATCCGGGTGATATCGTCTTCTTCATCGGCATCATATTCATCACGGATTTCCCCTACAATTTCTTCCAACAGGTCTTCTAAAGTAATGAGTCCTGCGGTTACTCCGTATTCATCCAGCACAATCGCAAGGGAAATGGAGGATTTACGCATTTCCAAAAACAGATCAGCAGTATTTTTGTGCTCATATGTAAAATATGGCTCCCGCAGAAGGTTTCGTACGGAAAATTCCGGGGTATCATTCTGTAACAGGAAGTCTTTCATGTTGATGATTCCGATTACATTGTCGGTCGAGTCTTCATAAACAGGAAGGCGTGTAAACATATCCTGACGGAAGATATCAAGTACTTCCTGATAGGTGGCATCTGCCTGAACAAAGGTCATATCGATTCGCGGAACCATGATCTCCTTGGCTTCTGCATCACCGAAATCAAAGAGATTATGAATCATATCCCGTTCTTCATGTTCGATGACACCATTTTCCTGACTTACGTCAACAATGGTGCGGAGCTCTTCTTCTGTCATCTTTTTCTGTGCATCTTTGATATTGACATGCAGCAGAAACATCAGTCCGAGAGAGAGCTTGTTGATGATAAAAATAACAGGAGTAAGTATTTTCATCAGAAGTCCTATTGGAGCGGCTACTGTCAAAGACATGGAATCGGCTTTGATGGTTGCATGGTTTTTGGTGTTACTTCACCGAAGATCAGTATCAGAAATGTAAGAATACCTGTGGCAATTCCCGCACCCGTGTTTCCAAAAAGATGGATGGCAAGGGATGTTGAAATGGAAGATGCCGAAAGATTTACAATATTGTTTCCGATCAGAATGGCAGATAACATTTTTCCCGGATTTCCGGTTACATGCAATACCCGTGCAGCACGTTTATCGCCATTGTCTGCAAGGGTACGCATACGAATCTGGTTTACGGTTGTAAGAGCTGTCTCTGACGACGAAAAAAACGCTGACAGACACAGCAGGATAATTATTGCAATTAATTGACCTGTCTCACTGGGGCCCAATAAAATTCACCTCAAATTATATTTATTATGATTTATTTATTGTCATCGGTACTGTAGTTTGGAGCTTCTTTTGTAATGTGAATATCGTGTGGATGGCTCTCACGTAAGGAAGCAGCGGAAATCTTGACAAATTTACCTCTTTCCTTGAGATCCTCAATGTAGGACATCCGCAGTAACCCATACCGGAACGGATACCACCGATCAGCTGGAAGACGGTATCTTCAAGTGTTCCCTTGTAAGCAACACGGCCTTCTACACCTTCTGGAACAAGTTTCTTTGCACCTTCCTGGAAGTAACGGTCTTTGCTTCCGTTTTCCATGGCAGCGATGGAACCCATACCACGGTATACTTTGTATTTTCTTCCCTGAAAGAGCTCAAATGTACCAGGTGCTTCGTCACATCCTGCAAACATGGAACCCATCATACATACGTTTGCACCGGCTGCGATAGCCTTTGTCATATCGCCGGAGTATTTGATACCACCATCGGCGATGACCGGGATGCCACTTTGCTTTGCAACTTCATAGCAGTCCATGATTGCGGAGATCTGTGGAACACCGATACCGGCAACGATACGTGTGGTACAGATAGAACCAGGTCCGATACCAACTTTAACTGCATCAGCTCCGGCATCAATCAGTGCCTGTGCAGCAGCACCGGTTGCAATGTTTCCGGCGATAACCTGCAGATCCGGGTATTTTGCTTGATCTTCTTTACGGCTTCCAGAATGTTTTTGGAATGACCGTGTGCGGAATCGACAACGATGACATCGACATGGGCAGCAACAAGGGCATCGACACGCTCCATCATGTTTCCGGTGATACCGACACCGGCACCGCAGAGAAGACGTCCCTGATCATCCTTTGCAGAAAGCGGATACTTGATCTGTTTTTCAATATCTTTGATGGTGATCAGACCTTTTAAGTTGAAATCCTTGTCAACAATCGGAAGTTTTTCTTTTCTGGCTTTTGCAAGAATCTTTTTGGCTTCTTCTAAGGTAATTCCTTCCGGAGCGGTGATCAGACCTTCGGAGGTCATAGATTCACTGATTTTCTTTGTGAAATCGGTTTCGAACTTTAAGTCACGGTTCGTGATGATGCCGACCAGACGACCGTTCTCTGTGATCGGAACACCGGAGATACGGAACTTTGCCATCAGGTTGTCAGCATCCTGTAATGTATTGTCTGGAGATAAGAAAAATGGGTCTGTGATAACACCGTTTTCCGAACGCTTTACCTTATCGACCTCATCTGCCTGTGCTTCAATGGACATGTTTTTATGAATGATTCCGATACCACCCTGTCTTGCCATTGCAATCGCCATCTTTGACTCCGTAACGGTATCCATGGCTGCACTCATCATAGGAATGTTCAGTACGATCTTCTTTGTCAGATGTGTCTTCAGATCGATCAGGTTTGGTGTAACCTCAGAATACTGAGGAACCAGAAGAACGTCATCAAATGTAATTCCTTCGCCGATAATAGTTCCCATTTTCTAAAATCCTCGCTTTCTTCTATTATATGTAGTTTGTATGTAATTTTGTGTAACGTCTGTTATCGTCCAAAACACCTATTATGTACAATAACGATTTTAATGATGATAGCAAAATAATGGATTGCTGTCAAGTAAAAATTATGTTATGATAGCGGAGAAACAGTATAAACAGTGAAGATATACAACAATAAGGGCAAGGGGGCCTCAGCAGGGTCTTTCTATGCCCATTTTTTGAAAAGAGGACAAAATCGGATGGAATTCAGACCATGTATTGATATTCACAACGGAAAGGTAAAACAGATTGTCGGAAGCAGTCTGCGGGATGCCGGAGATCAGGCAAGTGAAAATTTTGTCTCCGGCAGGATGCACCGTTTTATGCACGGATGTATCAGAGCCGGGGAATTCGCGGCGGACATATCATTTTACTGAATGCAAAAGACAGCCCTTATTATGAGGAAACCAAAAATCAGCGCTGGCGGCTCTGCGTGCCTATCCGAGGGGATTGCAGGTCGGCGGAGGAATTACCGATGCCAATGCGTCCGAATTTCTGGAAGCTGGCGCATCTGCAGTGATTGTGACTTCGTTTGTTTTCCGGGACGGACGGATTGACTATGATTGTCTGAACCGGCTGGAACAGGCCGTGGGAAAGGAACACCTGGTACTTGATCTGTCGTGCAGATACCGGGCAGATGCAGAAGAACCGGGCTATTATATTGTAACCGACCGGTGGCAGAAATTTACCACAGAGCGTGTGACGAATGAACTTCTGGAAAAACTGAGTTCCCGGTGCAGCGAGTTTCTGGTGCATGCCGTGGATGTGGAAGGAAAATCCGGTGGAATTGAAAAACCCCTGGCACAGTTTCTGGGAGACTGGGGAAAAATTCCGATCACCTATGCCGGAGGCGTTCACAGTTTTAAAGATCTGGAAGAACTTTCAAGGCTTGGGAGAAACCGGCTGAACGTCACCATTGGAAGTGCGCTGGATCTGTTTGGCGGTCCGATGTCTTATGAACAGGTATTAACATATATCAGCAAATGTAACGCAGAAAAGGAGAAAAGTATATGAGCAGATATACCAAGGAAGATATTTTCAGAATTGTGGAAGAAGAGGATGTGGAATTCATCCGTCTGCAGTTTACGGATATTTTCGGAACATTAAAGAATGTAGCAATTACATCCAGTCAGCTGGAGAAAGCATTGAATAACAAGTGTATGTTTGACGGTTCTTCCATTGAGGGATTTGTACGGATTGAAGAGTCAGACATGTATCTGTATCCGGATCTGGACACATTTACCATTTTCCCATGGCGCCCGCAGCAGGGAAAAGTAGCACGTATTATCTGTGATATTTACTGTGCAGACAAAACACCGTTTACGGGGGGACTCCCCGTTATATCTTAAAAACGTCAGATTGAGGAAGCAAAAAAACCTTGGATATACATTTAATGTGGGACCGGAGTGTGAGTTTTTCCTGTTTCATCAGGATGAGAATGGCCAGCCGACAACACTTTCCCACGAAAAAGCCGGATATTTTGATCTCGGTCCGGTAGACCTGGGAGAAAATGCCAGACGTGATATGGTGCTGACACTTGAAGATATGGGGTATGAGATCGAAGCTTCCCACCATGAGGTAGCACCCGCACAGCATGAGATTGACTTTAAGTATGATGAGGCACTGCAGACGGCAGATAATATCATGACATTCAAACTGGCGGTTAAGACAATTGCCAAGCGGCACGGTCTGTTTGCAAGCTTTATGCCGAAGCCGAAATACGGGATTAATGGTTCCGGAATGCATATCAATATGTCCCTGTCCAAAGACGGACATAATATTTTCCGCGATCCGGATGGGAAAATGGGCCTGAGTAAAGAAGCCTATTATTTTATTGGCGGTATCATGAAGCACATGAAAGGTGTGACTCTTATCATGAATCCGCTGGTAAATTCCTATAAGCGGCTGGTACCTGGATATGAGGCACCATGTTATATTGCATGGTCTGCGACAAACCGCAGCCCGCTCATCCGTATTCCTGCTTCCCGGGGAGAGGAAACCCGTGTGGAACTGCGCAGCCCGGACCCGGCAGCCAATCCGTATCTGGCCCTTGCGGTATGTCTTGCAGCCGGAATTGACGGTATCAGAAATAAAATTGAGCCACCGGAAGAAGTGCCGGAAAATGTCTATGAACTGAAGGAGGAAGAAAAAGCAAGCAGAGGAATCGAGTCGCTTCCGGCCGATCTTCATGCAGCCATCTGTGAATTGCAGAAAGATGCTTTTATAAAAGAAGTGCTTGGAGAACATATCAGCAGCAAACTGATCGAGGCAAAAGAGGCAGAATGGATGCAGTACCGTACACAGGTAACCGGCTGGGAGATCGAAGAGTATCTGTATAAGATTTAACGGGAGATCGGATCGTGAGTAACATTGTAATTGCCTTTTCGAAATCGGAAGTGGCAGCGGGCATAAAAAAAATATTGACACAGAGTGGGTATTCCGTGCAGGCAGTCTGTACCACCGGTGCGCAGGCACTGGCAAGCGTAAACAATCTGGAGTGTGGAATACTGATCTGCGGATGCCGGTTTATGGATATGATGTATATGGAAATTCACGATTATCTGCCACCGGAGTTTCAGATGCTTCTGATCGCTTCTCCGTCTTCCATTCAGGAGAGAGAGGTAAGCAATCTGGTCTGTCTTTCCATGCCGATGAAAGTGCATGAACTGTTGCAGACAATTGAAATGATGGAGGGAGATATCCAGAGGCGCAGAAGGAGAATGCGGCAGCAGCCGAAACACCGTTCGCAGGAGGATCAGCAGATCATTCGCAAGGCAAAGGAACTCCTTATGGCACGAAACTCTTTTACGGAAGAGGAAGCACATAAATATATTCAGAAAAGAAGTATGGACAACGGAACCGGCCTGGTCGAGGTGGCACAGATGATCTTAAGTCTTCTGCAGGAAGGGTAGGGATCTTATCTGGCTTTTTTGGCTGGTCTTTACATTAAAAGAAGAAAATGTTAAAGTGATACTGATGGAAAATTAGAGAAGGAGAACGAAATTATGTTTCATGTAAATGAGAATTATCAGAAGCTGCCGGGCAGCTATTTATTCAGCACAATTGCAAAAAAAGTAAATGCATATCAGGAAGCAAATCCGGACAAGAACATTATCCGTCTGGGAATCGGTGATGTTACACAGCCACTGGCTCCTGCAATCATTGAGGCTATGCATAAAGCGGTAGATGAGATGGGACATGCCGAGACATTCCACGGCTATGCACCGGATCTGGGATATGAATTTTTGCGCAAGGCAATCGCAGAGAACGATTATGCAGCAAGAGGCTGTGAGGTTGCAGCAGATGAAATTTTTGTGTCTGACGGAGCAAAGAGTGACTCCGGAAATATTCAGGAGATTTTCGGACAGGACAACAAGATTGCGGTCTGTGATCCGGTATACCCGGTTTATGTGGATTCCAACGTTATGGCTGGAAGAACCGGTACTTACGACAAGGAGACCGGCACATGGAGCGATGTCATTTACATGCCATGTACAGCAGAAAATCATTTTGTACCGGAGTTTCCTAAGAAGACACCGGACATAATCTATCTGTGTCTGCCGAACAACCCGACCGGAACAACGCTTACAAAGGATCAGCTGCAGGAATGGGTAGACTATGCCAATAAAGTTGGCGCCGTAATCATTTATGATGCCGCTTATGAAGCTTATATCAGTGAGGACAATGTGGCACATTCCATTTATGAGTGCAAGGGTGCAAGAACCTGCGCCATTGAGCTGCACAGTTTCTCAAAGAATGCAGGATTTACCGGTGTTCGTCTTGGATATACCGTAGTTCCGAAGGATTTAAAGTGCGGGGAAGTTTCTTTGCACGACATGTGGGCAAGACGTCACGGAACCAAATTCAACGGTGCTCCGTACATTGTGCAGCGTGCCGGTGAGGCTGTATATTCTGAGGAAGGAAAAGCACAGTTAAAGGAGCAGGTTGCTTACTATATGAAGAATGCAAAGACCATTAAGGAAGGATTAAAGGATGCCGGATATACCGTATTTGGTGGTGTAAATGCACCATACATCTGGTTAAAGACTCCGGATCAGATGACTTCCTGGGAGTTCTTTGATTATCTGCTGGAGAATGCAAATGTTGTTGGTACTCCGGGATCCGGTTTTGGACCAAGCGGAGAAGGATATTTCCGGCTGACTGCATTTGGAAATTATGAAAACACCGTAAAGGCACTGGAGCGTATCAAAGCTCTGTAAAAGAGGAATATGCGTATGAATCATAACATGAAAAAAAGAGGTCTGGCATTGCTGCTGGCATGCTGCTGTGTTTTTACAGCGGCACCGGTGGCGGTAAAAGCGGACAATGTATCCATTTCCACCAATCAGACACCGATGGGCACATACAGCAGCTACACCAAAGCAGAGGTGCTGAAGTCAGATACGGTGGTGTATGATACGCTGTCTACTTCCAATAATGTTCACTTTTATAAATATACTGCGGAAAAAGGCGGATATTTTACTGTAAATCTTGCACAGACAAGCGGAAAAGGAAAGTGGAATTTTTCCGTATATGATGCGGACAATGGAAATCAGGAACTGGAAACAAAACCTCTGGCATCCAATTATACATCCAGAATTTATAACCTCAGACCGGGCAAAAGCGTATATATCAAAGTTGAGCGTGTGAAATTCTATGGATATTACCATTTTAGATTATCAGCTGACACAGGATTATCAGTATTCCCTTCAGGTGAAAACAACGGAGAGTGCACAGTGGGAACAGGAAGACAACGATACACCGGCGGCAGCGACAAGTCTGCAGAACGGCACCTGGATCAATGGAAGTTCCTACAAAGCTTCGGATGTGGACTGGTATGAGTATACCATTCCGGAAAACGGATATTTCACATATGATTTTCAGGGGGAGGGATCTTCCGCACTCTGGAATCTGTATCTGTATGATGAAAATATGAATGAACTGCAGAAAGATACCAATACAAGAACCGTATCCTCCGGTAAATATGTCCTTCCGGTGGGAGCAAAAGTGTATGTGAAAGTCACCTGCTACGGCGTTGGAAACCAGTACAGGATCCGTTCCAATTACTATGCAACGGAAGGCTGGGAAAAGGAATCCAACGATACCATGGCACTTGCCACGGATCTTACCGCCGGAAAGACACTGCATGGAAGTATCAACAGCAAAAAAGATGTGGATTACTACCGCTACGTTGCCACGGGCAGTGGATATTTCAATTTCAAATTTACAAATGCGGACGGTGGAAACAATCAGTACTGGAAACTTTCCGTATATGATGAGAAAAAGAAGCTGCTTCAGACCGTGGAAACAGAGGATGATCTGCAGATTTCCACTGCAAAGCTCGGTTTCCGGAAAGGCAAAGAGATTTACCTGAAGGTAGAACGGAATATCAATGATTATGCGTGCGGACACGAATACACGGTGACAGTCAATCAGTACAAGGCTGATAAACTGGGAACAGGAATACAATGATTCTTTTGCCACAGCTACAAACTGTAAAAAAGAATAAGACCTGTAGTGCGAATAATTATGCGGTAAAGGATAAAGATTATTTTGTATATAAGGCTGCAAAGAAGGGAAAGGTGACCATGCAGGTAAGCCTTCCTGACAGCGGATACTGGAATGTGTGTGTATATAATCAGAAAAAGAAGCTGGTCAAACAGGAAGATTATGCACAGACCGGACAGAAGTTTACCGTAAAAGCTGCAAAGGGGCAGAAACTCTATGTGATGGTGAAGGCCAGAACAAAATCTGCCGTTGGAAAGACCTATCGTGTCACTGTGAAACAAAAATAAAGCAAACTATAAAGATTCTGTGAAAAGAACCGATATCTATAGTAGATACCAACATAGTTTAACCGGAAACAAATGGAATTGACCGGTAGAATTCAAGGAGGATGAGAGTATGGGTGTAAACACAACAGGTTTGTTAAACACGCAGACAGAGGTATACGCATCCTATAAAAACGATGCGGTGACCAAAAATGAGACGGCTGCAAAGAAGGACTCCACGGCAAAGACGGAAGAAAAAAATGAGAGCGGTGTAGTCTATGATAAATCAGACAGTAGCAAGGACAATAAGAAAGCAACCTATTCGATTAATAAGATGAGCGCTGAGGATCGTGCAGCACTCGTACAGCAGATGAAAGCGGATACACAGTCCAGACAGCAGCAGCTGATCAGCATCGTGCAGAAAATGATGACCGGTCAGGCAGCTACTTCTTCTGTTGCAAACGGAACAAACAGCGATGATATATGGAAGTTCCTTGCAAAAGGAGATTTCACGGTTGATGCAGCAACCAAGGCACAGGCGCAGAAGGATATCTCCGAAGATGGCTATTACGGAGTAAAGCAGACATCAGAGAGATTATTTGATTTTGCAAGTGCCCTTGCCGGAGATGATGTGGAAAAGATGAAGAAGATGCAGACTGCCATGCAGAAGGGATTCAAGCAGGCAACCGGTGCATGGGGCAAAGACCTTCCGGACATCTGCCAGAAGACATTGGATGCGGCAAATCAGAAGTTTGAGGATTATTATAAGTCCAAAGAGAGCACAACAAAGACCGAAGGCTGAAAACAGACTGCTGCAGCCCGGTGATTGTTTACAAAAGAAGGGAAAAAAATACCGGAAAAAAGAGGTATTTTTTCCCTTCTTTTTCCGTTTCTGATGGTACTGCAATGATTGAAGAAATGATGCAGAAGTGGTATGATAAGGCATTATAGAGAGACAGAAAAAGGAGACCTGATGATTATGAAATATAATTTTGATAAAATACCAAACCGCAGAGGCACAAATTCCCTCAAGTGGGATGTGGATCGCAAAGAACTCCCGATGTGGGTGGCGGATATGGATTTTGAGACGGTGCCGGAAGTACAGGAGGCACTGGTACAGCGCGTGGCGCACGGGGTATATGGATATTCTGTCATCCCGGACGAATGGGCGGACAGCTATGTAAACTGGTGGGAAAAGCGTCATCATTTTCGGATGGACCAAAGAAGCTGATCTTTACAACGGGAGTCATCCCTGCACTTTCTTCTGCTGTCCGAAAACTGACGACTCCGGCAGAAAATGTGCTGATTCAGACACCTGTCTATAATAATTTCTTCAATTCCATTCGTAATAACGGAAGAAATGTCGTGGAAAACGAACTGCTTTATGATGGAAAAGAATATCGTGTAGACTGGGAAAAACTTGAACAGCAGCTGGCAGATCCGCAGACGACGCTTATGATTTTGTGTAATCCGCAGAATCCGGCAGGAAACATCTGGGATTGTGAGACGCTGGCGAGGATCGGGGCATTATGTAAGCAGTATGATGTCATTGTTGTCTCGGATGAAATTCACTGTGATCTGACAAAACCCGGTACAGAATACATTCCGTTTGCCTCTGTGGATGATACCTGCAGGGACATCAGTGTTACCTGCATTGCGCCGACGAAGACATTTAATCTGGCAGGGCTGCAGACGGCTGCCGTCTATGCAGAAAACTCGATTCTGCATCACAGAATGTGGAGACAGCTCAACACCGACGAAGTAGCAGAACCGAACGCTTTTGCAATTCAGGCAACGATTGCCGCTTTCCAATATGGGGAAGAATGGCTTGATGAACTGCGGGAATATGTGGAAAAGAACAAGCAGTATGTGACGGAATTTCTGCAGGAGAAAATTCCACTCATCCATCCGGTTGCAGGAGATGCTACTTACCTCATGTGGCTGGACTGCCGCAAAATCACGGAGAGTGGCCGGCAGTTTGTAAAATTTATCCGCAAAACCAGCGGTCTGTATGTCAGCGGAGGCAATCAGTATGGCAGGGGAGGCGAAGGATTTTTGCGCGTGAATGTGGCTACCTCCAAGCTGGTTGTTGAAGATGGAATGCAGCGTCTGCATGAGAGCGTTGATGCATGGCTGAAAGAAGAAAAGATATCAAAATAAGAATAATTCCTGATTTTAAGCAAACCTTAAAGGTTTGCCCCATTGGAAATTAAGAAAAAAACCGCTACAATGTATCTATGATTAATCATGAATACGAGGTGGCGGTTTTTTATGTATAATGTTTTAGTTTGTGACGATGAAAAGGATATTGTTTCTGCTTTGCAGATTTATTTAAAAAGTGAAGGATACCAGGTGTTTTCGGCTTATAACGGAAAGGAAGCCTTAAAAATTATAAACCGGGAGGATATCCAGCTGGTTCTGATGGATATTATGATGCCGGAAATGGACGGGATAGAAGCGATGTGCAAAATCCGTGAAATTTCCAATGTTCCGGTGATCTTACTGACGGCCAAAAGTGAGGATACCGATAAGGTACTCGGGCTTACCGTGGGCGCGGACGATTATGTGACGAAACCATTCAATCCGGTGGAACTGCAGGCGAGAGTGAAATCCCAGATCCGGCGGTATATGCTGCTTGGAAGCGGACAGAAGGTGAGGACAAAACTGTCCGCCGGCGGCATTGAGCTGGATGATAAATTAAAGGAAGTCACTCTGGACGGAGAACCTGTGAATCTGACCAGAACAGAGTACGATATTTTAAAACTTCTGATGGAACATCCGGGGGAAGTATATTCACCGAAACAGATTTATGAGGCCGTGTGGAAGGGCAGCCCGTGCGGCGTCGAAAACACGGTAGCCGTACATATCCGGCACCTTCGGGAAAAACTGGAATATAATCCTGCGGAGCCACGCTATTTAAAAGTCGTATGGGGACGGGGATACAAGATGGAGGATGTAGAAAATGAATGAGAAAAAGGATAAAAAATCCAAAAAGCCGGAATATGTGTCCAAAAACTGGAAATCATCGCAGGGCATCAGATTACTGGCTATGGTACTTGCAATTGTAAGCGGATTTTTTGTGGCCGTGACCAGTGTGGTGACAGTTACATTAGGCATGAACAGTGATTGGCAGGGCTCACAGAAAGACATTGAAAAAATACTGGATACGGAGCTGCTTAGAAGCTATGCGTACTGGATGGGGGATGCGGTTACCGGCATTTCAAAAGAACAGGACGAAGCAGATGCACTGAAAAAATTTGATGACGGAAATATCGTTTATTCACTTGTAAAAAACAAGCCGAATGAAAAAGAGACCGAACTTGTCTGTGGAAATTACACGGGTACCTCTTTAAATAAGGAAAACGCACTTGCCTGGCTGAAATTTACAGATGAAAATGAGTTTCATACCAATGATCGTTCTTTCTGGGATATGCTGCTTGGAAGAAACAGGGGACAGTACATGCAAAAAGTCAAGCATTATACGCAGGTGGATCATTTTATCTATGATAATGGTGTGATTTATTGTTATGCGGGCGATACCCTGTTTCGGATCAATTCCTTTTCTTTTTACGCGGTTCCAGAGGAGTCGGATCTTGAACCGTATGTGGAATATACTTACCGGGAATCGGACGATGGTGGCAGATATTGCGCGGAAAATGGAGAACAGCTGAAAAAAGGTAAGCTCGAACCGTATTTAAAATCATCCGAGCTGCGGTTTGATTTTGATGGGTTAGAGGCAGGTTACTTATGGTCAAAAAAGGATGGGATTTACCCGATCCGGCAGGAATCCATTGCGGATACCTATGCGAAAGCAAAGGTATTCCAGTGGCAGGATTTTTCATTTGCATACGAAGATCAACAGGGTCGTATTTATTATAATCCACATCAGGAGAAAGAAGCAACGGAATATACGCTTTATCTTACGGTAGCGGATTCCCTGAAGGGAAGCACTGCTACGGTATCCTCTTTGTTTTCACCGGAAGTCGGAGGTGAAACCCATATTGTGATTGATTCCGGGAAAACACAGTTTTTCCAGAAAGCACACACACTTGCAGGCGTTGTGGTACAGGTGCGGGAAATTTCGGGATTGTGGTTGCTTTTGAGTGTTCTTGTGTGGGTGTTTTCTCTTGGCATTCTATTTGCATCGGCAGGATGGAAACGTGGTTCTGATACGGTACAGATTCGATGGATTGACCGTATACCATTTGGTATTTATACAGGAATCTCAGGACTTGCGTTTTTGGGCTGCGGTATGGTATGCCTTTATATGGGAGATCTGCTTATGCAAAATGCAGGAATCGTATTCTGTATTTCATTTTTTGCAAGTGCGTTTGCATTGGCAGAACTGATTGTGTATGAATATGTGATCAGTATCATTGTAAGAATCCGTGCAGGAAAATTCTGGCATTATACGCTTTTGCGTCTGCTTTTAAACCCGTTTCGCCGGATAAAAAGAAAACTGCATGAAATCAGACTGGCGCTTTTGGCCAATCTGTCTATGACGGTAAAAGGCACAGCTGTATTTCTTGTGGTCTTCCTGATAGAAGCATTTCTTTTACTGTGTGCCGGAGCGGATGGCGGAATTATCATGGTCTATCTCCTCTGGAAAGTTGTGGAATACGGCGTACTGTTAAAGATTGTGGTGCAGTTTCGACAGATATTCGACGGAGGGGAACGGATTGCAAAAGGTGATTATTCGCATCCGATCCATACAGAAAAAATGATGTATGAGCTGCGCACGCATGCGGAAAATTTAAATAATGTACAGACCGGAGTTGCAGCGGCGGTAGAAGAAAAAATGAAGAGTGAGCGGTTTCGTACCGAACTGATCACCAATGTCTCCCATGATATTAAAACACCGCTTACTTCCATTATCAACTATGTGGATCTGATCAAAAAGGAGCCGACAGAGAGTGAAACAATGCGGGAGTACATTGAGGTGCTTGACCGACAGTCCAACCGTCTGAAAAAACTGATTGAGGATCTGATGGAGGCATCCAAAGCATCTACCGGAAATCTTCCGGTGAATCCGGAAGTATGTGATGCAACGGTCGTTCTGACACAGATTGTCGGGGAATTTTCAGAAAAGGCAGAGGCAAATCAGCTGGAGATGGTTGTAGAATGTCCGCAACCACCCGTTGAAATCTATGTGGATGGCAGACATTTGTGGCGGATCATTGACAACCTGATGGGAAATATATGTAAGTATGCACAGCAGGGAACACGTGTGTATGTTACGCTGGAAAAATTTCACGGAATGGTGATTATGACCTTCCGCAATATTTCGAAGGATCGACTGAAAATGACCAGCGAGGAACTTTTCGGAAGATTTGTCCGTGGAGACAGTTCCCGGAATACGGAAGGACACGGACTGGGGCTTTCTATCGCAAAAAGCTTGACCGAGCTGATGCATGGAAATCTTGCGGTGCAGATGGACGGCGATCTGTTTAAAGTAATTCTCAGTTTTGAGGAATATCAGGAGGATAAGAAGCAGTAAAGACCAAAAACTCCTCAGTTGTATTTCTATATGCCATGTGCTATAATGTGGGACGTCTAAATACAGAATATAAACGGAGGACAAATCTGTGAAAATAATAATCGCCGGTGATGGCAAGGTCGGACTCACGCTGACGCAGAAGCTTTCTGCGGCAGGACATGACCTGACTTTGATCGATTCGAACCAGCGTGTGCTGGATTCGAGTGTGGAGCGTTACGATGTTATGGGGGTACAGGGAAACTGTGCTCCATGCGCGTGTTGGAGAGTGCGGATGTGAAAAAGGCGGATCTGCTCATTGCAGCCACCAGTTCGGATGAAGTCAATCTGCTCTGTGGTATGACTGCCCATGGTCTGAATCCGAGAATTCACACCATTGCAAGAATCCGCAATCCCGAATACGGCAAGCAGATTTTTACCATGCGGGATGTCTATTCCCTTTCGCTTATGGTGAATCCGGAAAAACAGGCGGCGCGCGAGATTGAACGCTGATTCGCTATCCGGGCTTCCTGCAGAGGGAAACATTTGCAAAAAGCCGTGTGGAAATCGTGGAGCTGCGGATTCAAAAAGGAAGTAAACTCTGCGATGTGGCACTGATGAATCTGGAAAATGTTGTCAAATGCAAGGTGCTTGTCTGCGCAGTGAGCCGTGGAGGGGTTGTGGAGATTCCATCCGGACATTTTATTCTCCGGGAGGGGGATCATCTGTTTATTACGGCAACTGCTGAGATGCTGACACAGCTTCTGCGCAATCTTGGCATTATCACGCACAAGGCAAAGCGTGTAATTATCTGCGGTGGCGGAAGAATCGGTTATTATCTGTCGACCTGGCTGGCAAAAGAAGGTGTCAGTGTGCTGCTGATTGAGCAGGATGAAGCGCGCTGTGAAGAATTATCCGGCAAACTTCCACCGGAAGTATGTATCATACACGGGGATGCCAGCAGTCAGTTTCTGCTTGAAAGTGAAGGCATCCATGATTGTGACGCCGTTGTAACCATGACCGGCATGGATGAAATGAATATGATTATTTCGCTGTATGCGCAGACCTGTGGAGTGCCACAGGTGATCACGAAAGTCGGTCATATGGAAAATAACAGTATGCAGGACAGTCTGGGACTTGGCAGTGTGATCTGCCCGAAAGAACTCTGCTGCAATACGATTGTCCGTTATGTCCGTGCCATGCAGAATACAACAGGTGCAGCACTGACACTGCACAATATTGCAGAAGGACAGGCAGAGGCATTGGAGTTTGTCGTAGATGCCGACACAAAACATATCGGGGAACCATTGCGTAATATCCGCCTGAAACGCAATATACTGATCGCATGTATCAGCCATGGAAGTAAAACGGAGATTCCAAACGGAGATTCCATGTATGAGGCTGGAAATTCCGTGATTATCGTTGCAAAGGGCGGGATGACACTTTTGCAGCTGAATGATATTTTCGAGTGAGGATGCTATGAATTATAAAATGATGGGAAAATTTCTTTCCCAGATCTTAATTGTGGAAGCAGGGTTTATGGTTCCGGCACTTTTGATCAGTCTGTATACCGGAAGCCGGGCAGCAGTTTATGGGTTTGGGCTGTCCATTTTGATCACTGCCGGAGTTGGTGCCTTAATGTATTATTTTTGCAGAAATTCCACCCGTCGTTTTTTTGCGAGGGAAGGGATGGTCTGCGTAGCCGGAAGCTGGATTGCAATCAGTTTTTTCGGGTGTCTGCCATTTGTTTTTTCCAGGGAAATTCCAAACTTTGTCGATGCCCTGTTTGAAATTGTATCGGGATTTACAACCACAGGTTCTTCGATTTTGGGAGATGTGGAAGCACTTTCTCCCGGAATTATGTACTGGCGGAGTTTCAGCCACTGGCTGGGCGGCATGGGGGTACTTGTATTTCTTCTGGCACTTTCTCCGAACGGAGAGAGAGGCAAAGGGTATACCATGCATCTGCTGCGTGCGGAGAGTCCGGGACCGAATGTGAACAAGCTGGTGCCGAAAATGCGTACAACAGCAAGAATTTTGTACGTCATATACATGGTGCTGACATTCATCAATTTCCTGTTTCTCCTGTTGGGAAAAATGCCGGTTTTTGATGCCGTATGTACCGCTTTTGGAACGGCCGGCACAGGTGGATTCGGAATCCGGAATGACAGTATTGCAGGATACAGCCCATATATACAGAATGTATGTACGGTCTTCATGTTTTTGTTTGGAATCAACTTCAGCTGTTATTATCTGCTTTTAGTCCGGCATGTAAAGGAAGTGCTCAAAGATCAGGAACTGCGGCTGTATATCATCATATTTGTGGTCAGTATTCTTTTAATTACGTTCAATATCCGGGGACTGTACGGCTCCTGGGAAGAGACGATCCGCCATGCGGCATTTCAGGTTTCCTCTATCATGACGACGACCGGGTTTGCAAGCACGGACTTTGATTTGTGGCCCGGATTTTCGAAAGCACTGTTGCTGTGCCTGATGTTTGTCGGTGCCTGTGCAGGCAGTACGGCAGGAGGGCTTAAGATGGGAAGACTTCTTCTGATTCTGAAAAACCTGCGCAGAAATATCCGCAGAATTTTAAGCCCGCAGCGTGTGGAAGTTGTGCGCATGAATGGAAACCGGATCGGGGAGGATGTATTAAATAATACAAATACCTATCTGGCGGCTTACGGTGTGATTTTAGTCGGAAGTTTTCTTTTGATTTCTATTGATGGACTGTCCATGACAACAAATGTGTCTGCGGTTGCTGCGTGCTTTAACAATATCGGACCGGGATTTGATGTGGTGGGACCTACCTGTAATTTTTCGGTGTATTCCTGGTTTTCCAAACTTGTGCTGATTTTTGACATGCTGGCCGGAAGACTGGAAATTTTCCCGATGCTTGTTCTCTTTTCAAGAAGTACCTGGAGACATAAATAATTGAATGGATTTCTCAATTATTTTATGATAAAATAGTAGGGTGCTTTTACACAACAATAAAATATGGAGGAGAGAACATGTTAGAGAAAATGTTTAAGCTCAAAGAGAATAATACCACAGCGAAAACAGAAGTGATCGCCGGTATTACGACGTTTATGACCATGGCGTATATCCTGGCTGTAAACCCGAACCTGCTTTCACAGGCAGGAATGGACCCGACAGCAGTGCTGATCGCAACCTGTCTGGCATCCTTTATCGGTACGTTTGCAATGGCACTCCTTGCAAATTATCCGTTTGCACTTGCACCGGGTATGGGACTGAATGCATACTTTGCATTTACCGTATGCGGAAATATGGGATATTCCTGGAAAGTAGCCTGATGGCAGTATTCTTCGAAGGTATTATCTTTATTATCCTTTCTCTTACCAATGTGCGTGAGGCAATTTTCAATGCCATTCCGACCACATTAAAGAAAGGTGTGAGCGCCGGCATTGGTCTGTTTATCGCGTTTATCGGATTGCAGGGTGGACATATCGTTGTAAACAACGATTCCACATTGTTATCTTATGTAAATTTCAGAGATAACTGGCATACCGAAGGAATCTGTGCAGTACTTGCACTGATCGGTCTGCTTCTTACTGCAATTTTATACATCAAAAAAGTCAAGGGATCTATTCTGATCGGTATTCTGGCTACCTGGATTCTTGGAATGATCTGTCAGGCAGCGGGTGTTTACCGTATCGATGCAGACGCTGGATTTTATTCTCTGTATCCGACATTTGCATGACTGATTTTTCAAAAATCGGGGAGACGTTCGGACAGTGTTTTACAGCAGATTTCCATGGAGTCGGAATTATGAACTTCATCGTAGTCATGTTGTCTTTCCTGTTTGTAGATATGTTTGATACGATCGGAACACTGATCGGTGTATCGGATAAGGCCGGCATGTTAGACGAAGATGGAAAACTTCCGAACGTAAAGCAGGCACTGATGGCAGATGCAATTGCTACTTCTGCAGGTGCGGTCCTTGGTACGTCTACAACTACAACATTCGTAGAGAGCTCTGCCGGTGTCGGAGCTGGTGCAAGAACCGGTCTTGCATCCATCGTTACAGGATTATTATTCCTGCTTGCAATTTTCTTTGCACCAATCTTTACGGCAATTCCGGGCTTTGCAACAGCACCGGCGCTGATCTTTGTCGGATTCCTGATGGTATCCGCAATTGTAAAGGTTGATTTCGAGGATCTGACAGATGCAGTTCCTGCATATCTGTGCCTCATTGCGATGCCTTTAATGTACAGTATCGCAGAGGGTATTGCCATTGGTGTAATCTCTTTTGTACTGATCAATCTGATCTGTGGCAAGCGTAAGAAGATTACTCCACTGATGTATATCCTTGCAGTACTTTTTATCTGCAAATATATTTTCCTGTAATTACGCAGTGGACGAGCCGCTTTCCAGTAGGACGGGAAGCGGCTTAAAGTCTATCTGACTATATAAAATATAAATGGAGGAACAACTATGAAAAAATTAAACAAGGCAATGTCGGTTGCTGTGGCAGCAGCCATGATGGTATCCCTGGGCGCCTGTGGAAATTCCGCAGATGCAGCAAAAGACGGGACACAGAGTGCAGGTGCATCCGGTAAAGTATATAACATCGGAATCTGCCAGCAGCTGGAGCATCCGCACTGGATCAGGCAACACAGGGATTTGAGGATGTCTTAAAGGAAAAGCTGGGAGACAATGTAAAATTTGATCTCCAGAATGCACAGAACGAGCAGGCAAATGCTTCTACAATTGCAAATAATTTCGTATCTGCCAATGTGGATCTGATTCTTGCAAATGCAACCACTGCTTTACAGGCATGTGCAGCAGCGACAACCGATATTCCGATTCTGGGAACTTCCGTTACCGATTATGCAACGGCTTTGGAGATCAGTGACTGGAGTGGTACAACCGGAAGAAATATCTCCGGTACATCCGATCTGGCTCCGCTTGATCAGCAGGAGGATATGCTCGTAGAGCTCTATCCGGATGCAAAGCATGTCGCAATACTTTACTGCTCTGCAGAGGCAAACTCCAAATATCAGGCAACCGAGTTTGAAAAATACCTGGATGAGGACGGTATCAGCTACAAAGAGTTTACCGCTTCCGATTCCAATGATATCGGTTCTGTGGTACAGAGTGCAACCGAGTATGCAGATGTCATTTACGTTCCGACAGACAATACCATGGCACAGAACACAGAAGCAATCAACAATATCGCACTTCCGGCAGGAACTCCGATTATTGCCGGAGAGGAAGGTATCTGTAAAGGATGCGGAGTGGCAACGCTTTCCATCAGTTATTATGACATCGGAAAAAAGGCCGGTGAAATGGCATATGACATTTTAGTAAACGGTGCGGATATTACAACCATGAAGATTGAGACTGCACCAAACGTAACCAAAGAATACAACAAAGATATCTGTGATCAGCTTGGGGTTAAAGTTCCGGATGATTACAAGGCTATCGAGGCTGAATAATTAAGGGGGATGGGTATCGTGTTAATATCTGCTTATTTTGCTTCCTTAAGTCCGCTGGCGCTGTTTCGTGCGCTGCCGGGCTCCATTGCACAGGGTCTGATCTGGGGCCTTCTGGCATTGGGAGTATATATTACATACAAACTTCTGGATTTTGCGGATCTGTCGGTGGACGGTTCTTTTGCAACCGGCGGAGCTGTGGCGGTTATGCTGATCCGCAGTGATATGAATCCGTGGGTTTCCCTTATTTTTGCATTTGCTGCAGGAATGCTTGCGGGAATGGTCACAGGTCTTCTGCACACCAAACTGGGAATTCCTCCAATTCTTGCCGGAATTTTAACGCAGATTGCACTGTACTCCATCAATCTGAATATTATGGGACAGTCCAATCAGGCGATCAGTGTGGATAAATATTCCCTTGCGGTATCGCTTCGTTATGTATCCGGTGATACAGCAGCAAAAATTAAAGTATTTACCACCTGTATCCTGTTTGGGGTAGTGATCGTGGCGATTCTTTACTGGTATTTCGGAACCGAGCAGGGGCATGCCATCCGGGCAACCGGATGTAACCCGCAGATGGCGCGTGCACAGGGAATCAATACCAGCTTCTGTAAGGTACTGGCACTGATGATTTCCAACGGACTCGTTGGTCTGTCCGGTGCACTTTATGCACAGTATCAGGGTGCAGCGGATGTCAATATGGGACGAGGCGCAATCGTTATCGGTCTGGCTGCCGTTATTATCGGAGATGTACTGTTTGGAAAACTGTGTGCAGGAAAGAAACTGGCATTTGCATATACGCTGTTTTCGTGATCGTTGGAGCGATCATTTACTACCTTGTGCTGAGCATCATTTTGTGGCTGAAATTCCCATCGGATGATCTGAAACTGTTCTCAGCAATCGTGGTAGCAATTTTCCTTGCGATTCCATATCTGAAGAATAAGAAAAAAGCAACAAGGGGGCTGTAACCGATGAGTGAGATGTTAAAAATTGAAAATATCCGGAAAGTATTCAATCCGGGTACGATAAATGAAAAAGTGGCTCTGGACGGTGTCAACCTGACACTTGAGGAAGGCGAATTTGTCACAGTGATCGGTGGAAACGGTGCAGGAAAATCGACAACACTGAATGCCGTAGCCGGTGTATGGCCGGTAGATTCCGGAAAAATCTATATCGGCGGCGAGGATGTGACAAAGTTATCCGAGCATCGCAGGGCACAATATCTGGGACGTGTGTTCCAGGACCCGATGACCGGTACGGCTACCACAATGTCCATTGAGGAAAATATGGCAATTGCAGCAAGACGTGGAAAATCCAGGGGATTGCGATGGGGAATTACCAAAGCGGAACGCGAGAAATACCGCCAAATGCTTTCCACCCTGCATCTTGGACTGGAAGATCGCCTGACATCAAAAGTCGGTCTGTTATCCGGTGGACAGCGTCAGGCAATCACGCTTCTGATGGCTTCCATCCAGAAACCGAAGCTTCTGCTTCTCGATGAGCATACGGCTGCGCTGGATCCAAAGACTGCCGCAAAGGTACTTGAGATTTCGGATCAGATCATTTCAGAGAATCATCTGACGGCCATGATGGTAACACACAATATGAAGGATGCGATTGCCCATGGAAACCGTCTGATTATGATGCATGAAGGAAAAGTTATTTTAAATATCGCAGGTGAAGACAAAAAGAAACTTACGGTCGGAGATCTGCTGCATCAGTTTGAAAAAGTAAGCGGTGAGGAATTTGCAAGTGATAAAGCACTGCTTTCGTAGAAAATAACAGAATTGTTTATGCATGATAAGGGTCAAAACTGTTTTTGACCCTTAAATCATGTAGAAGGGAGATAGATATGCCTGTATTTGATTTCAGCAATACAACGGAAGAAAAGAAAGCCTGTGAGTGTACCTATACAACATTTCAGTCGAATGAAAACACTGCAAGTGCAAAATATCCGATTCTGGTTTTAGATAATACGGCAAAGCAGTGGAAATATCATTCCTGCGGAGTGTTCACGAACCAGACAAAGCGCACAGCATTTGAGTTTACCCAGGAAGACGGAACTGTATGTGCGGATATTTTGCGGGTGGATGCCCGTTTTGTCAATCTGCTTCGCTGGCTGGGGGAAAACCACATTAATGTCCGGCTGTCTGGAGAGAACACACCGGATGGATATGCCGTGTATAAGATCCGTGAAATTGCATTTGGCGGTGGAAAAAAGCTTTCCGCGGAAGATGGCTTTTTACAGTTTATGATGGAGCGTCTGTTTGCCAGCAGTGCACCGAGTGAGGAAGCGGTGGATGAGGAGCAGGAGGAAGACGGCGATGATATGAAGCTCACCAGTATTCAGAGCATCACCGATTTTATGACCTGCGCAGGACGGACCATGCCGGATAACATCCGGTTGTGGGCACGCCGGAATTTAGCAGTGGCACGTTCCAATGAAGTGTCTCCGGAAGAGCGGCGTCATGCACAGCGTGCACTTTCCATTATGATGAATATCCAGTGGAAAAACAATTATTTTGAGGCCATTGATCCCAAGGAAGCCCGTCGGATTTTAGATGAGGAACTGTATGGCATGGAGCGTGTAAAGCAGAGAATCATTGAGACGATCATTCAGATTAACCGCACACATACACTTCCGGCATACGGACTGCTTCTGGTGGGACCGGCAGGAACCGGAAAATCGCAGATTGCCTATGCAGTTGCCCGTATTTTGAAACTTCCGTGGACAACTCTTGATATGAGTTCCATCAATGATCCGGAGCAGCTGACCGGAAGTTCGAGAATTTATGCTAACGCAAAGCCGGGGATCATCATGGATGCATTTGCCATGGCAGGAGAGTCAAGCCTGGTATTTATTATCAATGAGCTGGATAAGGCAGCTTCTGGAAAAGGAAACGGAAATCCGGCAGATGTTTTACTGACACTTCTGGATAATCTGGGATTTACAGATAACTATATCGAGTGTATGATCCCGACATCCGGTGTTTATCCGATTGCCACAGCAAACGATAAGGAGCAGATCAGCGCACCGATTCTGTCCCGTTTTGCAGTAATTGATATCCCGGATTATACGTTTGAGGAAAAGAAGATTATCTTCTCAAAATTTGCATTGCCTAAGGTATTAAAGCGCATGAGCTTAAAGGAACAGGAATGTATCATCACAGATGAGGCATTAAATACAATCGTGGATCTGTATTCGGGTACCAGTGGAATCCGTGATTTGGAGCAGGCGGCAGAACATATTGCTGCAAATGCGCTGTATCAGATTGAGGTGGATCATCTGAAATCTGTTACCTTTGATGCTGAGATGGTGAGAAAACTCCTCATTTAAATGGCTGGTTAACTGCAAGGTCCGGGGCCTGGAGAGTTTAAAGGGACGGATTTGCGGGGGGTTTAAAGATAGGTTTTCTCGATGGGACGGAAGAAGGGAGATATTCTCTTTCTACAGAAAAATTTACAAGTCAGCTCTGGCGTTGATTTCAGGTTCATGGAGTAAAGTTTTTCGGTTTATGCAATTAACTGTAGTTTGTGAATGCCAGAGCAAGTTGTAAATTTGTTCTTCCGAAAGAAATATCCCCCTTCTTCCTGTTGGCTGGAGAAAACATAATTGAAATACATACTTCCGCAAATCCTGTCTTTGGAACAGACATAAAGGACCCGGAATCGGCAGTTAAGGGGACGTTTGCAGAAAAGAAAAAGCGAAGCGGTAACGCGTAATCTATAGAATCAGAGGAGAGAAAACATATGGCAAGACATAAGCTTGAGAATGAACTCATTGCAATCGAAGTGGAGGAACATGGGGCAGAATTAAAATCCCTGGTCCGTAAAAATACAGGAAAAGAGTACATGTGGAAAGCAGATCCAAAATTCTGGGGGCGTACTTCTCCGGTACTGTTTCCATTTGTCGGGGCAGTAAAAGAAAAACAGTTTCGCACCAAGGGACAGACCTACACGATGGGGCAGCATGGATTTGCCCGTGATATGGATTTTACACTGGATTCCAAGACGGAGGATACGCTCTGGTTTGTATTACAGTCAAATGAGGAAACCATGGAAAAATATCCCTATGCATTTACTCTTCGCATTGGATATCACATAGAGGGAAATAAGCTGGAAGTGCTCTGGCAGGTGGAAAATCCTTCGGAAGAAGAACTTCCGTTTTCGATTGGCGGACATCCGGCTTTCAATCGTCCGAAGAATTGTAAAATCCGTTTTGATGTGGCAGGCCCGCTTACGAGTACAACGATTGTGGATGGTCTGGTCGGAAACGGTACGGTGGATTATGAGCTGAAAAACAGTTATCTTACGGTTACAGATCATCTGTTTGATGCGGATGCACTTGTTATCGAAAACCAGAATGTGCACGAAGTCTCTCTCTGTGATATGGAGGGAAATCCGTATCTGACCGTTACGATGGATGCACCACTGTTTGGAATCTGGTCACCGGCAGGTCCGGATGTTCCGTTTGTATGTGTGGAACCCTGGTATGGACGCTGTGACAGCGTTGATTTTACTGGCGATTTAAAAGACCGGGAGTGGGGAAACCTGATTGCACCGGGCGGTATCTGGAAAGCACGTTATACCGTGGAGGCAGTATAAGAATAATTTTTCCTTGACAGAGAAGGAAAGAAAGATTATAGTTTTATACATAGACAATTTTATAGATATCTTCAGGCAGGGTGCAATTCCCTACCGGTGGTACAGCCCACGAGCCGCAAGGCATGATTCGGTGCAATTCCGAAGCCGACAGTACAGTCTGGATGAAAGAAGATAAGCGATAGAAACACATGAAACCGTGTACGGTTGTGATGGATATTGGAATATTTGCTCTGGAATTTATTTCCAGAGCTTTTTTATTTTCCAAAAGAAGCCCAAGCAGCAGAACACATCCGAAAGAAGCCCTGAGCAGAAATTGCCCGGGGCTTTTTGTAGTATGGAGGAACTTATGACAGATGAAACTTATATGCGGCGAGCACTCGAACTGGCGGAAAAAGGAGCGGGATGGGTATCCCCGAATCCTCGTGGTGGGAGCGTGATCGTAAAAGATGAAGAAATTATCGGGGAAGGATATCACGAACGGTACGGACAGCTGCATGCGGAGCGGAATGCGCTGGCACATTGTACCAAATCTCCCAAAGGGGCAACCATTTATGTCACATTGGAGCCGTGCTGCCACCACGGAAAACAGCCGCCGTGTACCGATGCCCTGCTTGCCGCCGGAATCCGCAGGGTGGTGATTGGGTCGAAGGATCCAAACCCTCTGGTACATGGAAAAGGCATCCGGATTTTGCGGGAGCATGGTGTGGAAGTGACCGAACATGTACTGGAAAAGGAATGTGATGCGGAAAATGAAGTGTTTTTCCATTACATGCAGACGAAACTGCCGTTTGTCATTTTAAAATATGCAATGACACTGGATGGGAAGATCGCAACATACACAGGGGCATCACGCTGGGTAACCGGGGAGGCAGCGCGTGCACATGTACACCGCATGAGAAACCGTTACCGTGCCATCATGGTTGGTGTGGGAACGGTACTTGCGGATGATCCGATGCTGACCTGCCGGCTTAAGGGAACAGAAAACGGGGCAAATCCGGTGCGTATCATTTGTGATTCCACACTGCGGACACCATTGGAATCACAGATTGTGCGCAGTGCGAAAGAAATTCCAACGATTCTTGCAACCTGCAACAGACAGGAAGCCATGCATATGCCTTATATCGAGGCGGGATGTAAGATTCTGGTTACACCGGAAAAAGACGGACATGTGGATCTTGTGGATCTGATGCAGCAGCTTGGGCAGCTGGGAATCGACAGTGTGATTCTTGAAGGCGGGGGAACCTTGAACTGGTCGGCACTGCAGGCAGGAATCGTGCAGAAAGTGCAGGCATATGTGGCATCAAAGCTGTTCGGGGGGACAGAAGCAAAAACCCCGGTTGAGGGGCAGGGATTTCACACCCCTGCGGATGCCGTGGAGTTAACCCGGACAAAAATCACAGCGCTGGGATCGGACTGGCTGATCGAAGGGTATCCGGTGGAGAACAGGAGGAATATGGGATGTTTACAGGAATCATAGAGGAGATGGGAACGATTCTGGAGGTCGCAAAAGGCGCACATTCCGCAGTGCTTACAATTGCAGCCCAAAAGGTGCTTGAGGATGTGCATATCGGAGACAGCATTGCGGTCAATGGTGTCTGCCTGACGGTCACTTCCTTTGACGGTGAAACATTTACCGCGGATGTGATGCATGAAACATTAAACCGGTCGTCACTGGCACAGTGTAAGCGGAAAAGTCCCGTGAATCTGGAGCGTGCCATGCCGGCAAACGGAAGGTTTGGCGGGCATATTGTGGCAGGACATGTGGATGGAACCGGACAGATCACTGAAAAAAAACGGGATGACAATGCCGTGTGGATACGGGTGGAGGCACCGCCGGAAGTGCTTCGGTATGTGGTGGAGAAAGGCTCGGTTACCATAGATGGAATCAGCCTTACGGTCGCCGCTGTGACGGCACATGACTTTTCCGTGTCCGTGATCCCACATACGGCGGAGGTGACACGCTTGGAAGCAAAAAAGAGGGAGATATTGTGAATTTAGAAACGGATATCATCGGAAAATATGTGGAAAAACTGCTGCATCCACAGGAAGAAAAAAAAGAAAGCCACATCACCCGGGAATTTCTGGAAAACTGTGGATTCTAAAACCCCATGGATATAAAAAGAGAAAAAATAACAGGAGGAATGAACAATGGAAGGATTTGCAACCGTGGAGGAAGCACTTGAAGAATTACGAAACGGAAAACTGATTCTTGTCACCGATGACGAGGATCGCGAAAATGAGGGCGATTTTATATGTGCCGCGGAATTTGCCACAACGGAAAACATCAATTTTATGGCAATGCATGGAAAAGGGCTGATCTGTATGCCAATGTCCGCTGAATATGTAAAAAAGCTGCATTTTCCGCAGATGGTGGAAAACAATACGGACAATCATGAAACCGCGTTTACGGTTTCCGTGGATTATGTGGAAACAACCACAGGCATTTCCGCTGCCGAGCGTTCCATGACCGCCATGCGCTGTGTAGCAGAGGATGCAAAACCGGAGGATTTCCGGCGTCCGGGACATATGTTTCCGCTTCTGGCAAAGAAGAACGGGGTGCTGGAGAGAAACGGGCATACAGAAGCAACCGTGGATCTGTGCGTCTGGCGGGCTTAAAAGAATGTGGCCTCTGCTGTGAGATCATGCGCGAGGATGGCACCATGATGCGCACAACGGAACTGCTTGCACTTGCAAAAAGGCACGGTATAAAAATGATTACCATTGCCGCACTCCAGGAATACCGCAAATGCCATGAAAAGCTGGTGGACTGTGTGGCTGTGACAAAGATGCCGACGAAGTATGGAAAGTTTCGGGCATACGGTTATGTGAACCGTTTAAATGGTGAACATCATGTGGCATTAGTCAAAGGAGAAATCGGGGACGGAGAAAATGTACTCTGCCGTGTACATTCCGAGTGCCTCACCGGAGATACCTTTGGCTCCCTGCGATGCGACTGTGGACAGCAGTTTGCCGCTGCCATGACACAGATTGAAAGGGAAGGTCGCGGGATTTTACTTTACATGCGGCAGGAAGGCCGCGGTATCGGATTGATCAACAAACTGCGTGCATATGAACTGCAGGAACAGGGAATGGACACTTTAGATGCCAATCTTGCTCTTGGATTTGCCGGGGATGAGCGCGAATATTACATCGGCGCACAGATCTTAAAGGATCTGGCGTGCACAGCATGCGGCTTTTAACCAACAATCCCGACAAAGTATACCAGCTCGGAGAGTTTGGAATTTCCATCACAGAGCGCGTGCCGATCCAGATGCAGGCCACACCGTATGACCTGTTTTACTTAAAAACGAAGCAGAATCGTATGGGACATGTATTAAACTTTTAAAATGAAGAAAAGGAGAATGAACATTATGAGTACATTGGAAGGAAAATTAGTAGCAAACAATATGAAGGTAGGAATCGTCGTCGCACGGTTCAACGAATTTATCACCAACAAACTGCTGGGCGGTGCCATGGATGGCCTGCTGCGTCATGATGTGAAGGAAGAGGACATTACGGTGGCATGGGTGCCGGGGGCATTTGAAATCCCATTGATCGCAAAGAAGATGGCAATGAGCAAAAAATACGATGCCGTGATCTGTCTGGGTGCCGTGATCCGCGGAAGTACAAGCCATTACGATTATGTCTGCAATGAAGTATCCAAGGGAGTGGCAGCAGTTTCACTGGAGAGTGAAATTCCGGTTATGTTTGGCGTGGTCACGACGGAAAATATCGAGCAGGCGATTGAGCGCGCGGGAAGTAAGCGGGAATAAGGGATATGATTGTGCACTGGGTGCTGTGGAGATGGTAAATCTCATCCGGCAGATCTGAAAAGAAAATGACGATACAGGTACAATATGAAAATATAAGTTATAGGATAGGACATGACACGACTAACTAAAATTAGATGATAAAAACTATCAGAAAAAATGCTTGCTATTTTTCAATATGTCAGATATAATCTTTTTTGGGTTAGATATAACTAACTTCCTTGTGTAAATCATTGGAAGACTCCTTCGCAAACACATAACTGCTGAGTGTGTTTAACGGAAGTACAAACGACGCCATTACCGCTTCCGGAAGGAGTTCTTCGCATATCGAAAGGAGAACAGAAAAATGAATGATCTGGAGATTTGAAAAAGTAATTGGGAGAG
>ENA-OQCE01000175-OQCE01000175.1-human-gut-metagenome-genome-assembly--contig:-NODE-175-length-29985-cov-2.927591_pt1 | contig 29985 bp, 31 predicted proteins | sample MGYA00242495_ERZ504572 | MGnify/ENA primary metagenome ERZ504572 (study PRJEB26092, sample SAMD00036228) | human gut metagenome | host: Homo sapiens | study: EMG produced TPA metagenomics assembly of... | reverse complement strand
ATCAATCCCATTGATTTCTACCATTCCCGTTGTCGCTCTGACAATGTAGCCAATATACGCATAAGCGTTGTCTTACCGCTCCGTTTTCGCCTAACATTCCATACATTCCGATCGGTATATGTAAAGAAATATCTTTCAACACATTTTGTTTCCCGTAGTTTTTATTCAAATGTTCAATACTAATTTCCATAAAAGAACCTCCTTACGTTTTTTGTAAGGAGATTATTTCATATAAAAGTCAAATTTCAGAAAAGTTTCCGCCTATTTTTTAATCTTGATTGTAATAATTGCTCCACGATCCGGAAGATTGTCTAAAAATATATTCCCTCCGAATTTTTCACTAAGTATTTTACAGATAGATAATCCTATGCCAAAATTTCCACCGTTTGAAGCGGAACTGAAGAAGAAAGAAGCTGCGGATTTTAATTCTTCAGATGTAAAACCTACTCCATCATCTTGCATTGAAAAATACAAATAATCCTCTTTTTTCTTTGATTGAAAATATAATTTCTTCATGTGAAAAGCGGAGTGCATTGTCAAAAATATTCTCTAAAACTTTTGATAACATCGCTTTATCTGTCGATATAAAATCAGAGTTTGAAAAATCCCGTATAACAAGTTTTTTATTCTCTCGTGCCGCTAAAATAGAAAATTCTTTTGTTATGTCGGCAATCAACTCTTTCAAATTATAATTATCTTTTTTGATCTCAATATCTTCCATTTTTTGTATATCTTTCACACACTCTACATATCGTTTTAATCTATCGACAGCTTCTGTCATATTTTTAATCGTTGTCTGTAAGGTTTCATTTGTAAGAGTTTCTCTTTCGATTGATTTTTCCAAATAATCAAGATAGCCATTGAGCACCGTGATCGGCGTTCTTAAATCGTGTGAAACAGAAGCCGTCAGCGCTTTTCTCTCTTGAAGCATATTCCACATTTTACTATTGCTTTTGTAAATCTCATTTTTCATATGTTCAAATGTATCACATAACTGCCCCAGCTCATCATCAGATGTGTATTGTATCTGAAAATCTAAATCCTGCTGTGAAATGTGGTACATACCATTTTTCAGATTTTCAAGCGGTATCTTCAATTTCCATTTGTAATATAATTTTGCCACCATAAAAGAAGCGATTATAATATAGGCAATGGGTAAGGACACCATAAGAATCGTAATGCACCAATAATATAATTGATTTTCTTTTGAAAGTTCTCCATGTGTATATTTCTGCGGTACGGCAGTAACCCCGTTATTATTTTCGGTGTCATTACTATCTGCGTCTCTAATTACATAGTCTGTGATGATAATAGGTCTTGTATCAAGTATTTTTTTCTGGATAGATGAACATGTCAATATTGTAATTACTGAAAGAGCGCTGACCAGACTAAGACAAAATACCGCCAGCAATACTAATGATCGTTTTAGCGACATCTTTTGAAATACTTCTCTTATTTTTCCCATTTATATCCGACTCCCCAAACTGTAGTAATATAACCTTTATCCGTAAACTCATTAAATTTCAGACGTATTTTTCGTATATGCTCTTTGATAACAACGCTGTCTCCATTGCCGTCAATGCCCCAAATATTTTCATAAATTTTTTCTCTGTCAAAAACCTGACCTGCATTAGAAGACAAGAGTTGTATAATTTCAAATTCTTTATTTGACAATTCAATTTTATGCCCTTTGATATAAAGACTTCTATCAGAATAATCAATAATAAGATCTTCTGAAAATTTACTTTTTGTCTTGTTATGACTTCTTTGTTCGCGTCGTAAATGCGCCGAAATTCTTGCCAGCAATTCATTTACAGAAAATGGCTTCGTAATATAATCATCTCCGCCTGCCATTAACCCGTTGATCTTATCCTGCTCAGATACTCTGGCAGTGAGAAAAATAATCGGACAAGAGATAAAATCACGAATAGAGACACATAAATCCAAACCGTTCATGCCATCCATATTGATGTCTAATAAAACTATGTCCGGCGAGTAAGATAATTTATCCAAAGCCTCTGCCGCATTGCCGGCAGTATAAACAGAATACCCTTCAAATTCAAGCTGTAATTTCAACATATCTAAAATAGACTGTTCGTCATCTACGATTAGGATCTTATATTTTTCTTCCACAAACTTTCACTCCTTATCAATGAGATTAAAAATCTTATAACAGAAAAAAGTCAATTTTTCGCCAATTTTTAATTTCCCTATTAAAATTAATTTTATCACAAAATAAAAAAAGTTACTGTACATCAAAATACAGTAACTTTCAGTTACAAAATAACATTTTGTTTATTTTTCCAACAGCCCTCTTCTATACAGATTTAAAATTTTAACAGGCGGATCAAAAGCGGATTTGTTTCATATAAGAAACGCAGAATACTACTCTTTTCAACCATTTCAAAGCATGCGCTTCCCGCCTCTGTCGTATAGGCAAGCGTCATGATGAGAAATCCGATCCACACAATGACAAGCGCAAGCAAAAGACCGAGCGCTCCTCCGGCAATATGATTTGCCAGTCCAAGCACCGGAAGTTCCCCAATAATATTCACAGCAAACATCAGCGCCTTCACAAGAATGATCGCCAGCAAAAATGTCACAAGAAACGACAACAGATTCAATACAAGATGCGATGCATATGCCGCCACATATCTCGGAAAACTTTTCACTCCCAGCTCTCCGTAAATCGTGCTGTTGTTATTTTCTATAAGCTGATCTTTCAAAAACCGGGGAAGAGGGGCTTCCTCAATCAAGTTGATCTGCACATCTTTCGGAATATCTCCGATCACACTTAAAATATCATCGCCGTAATGCCGAGCACATCCCAGTCCATCTCGTTTAACTTGGAGATGTCTTCCGCCGTAAGATTTTCCAATGGCGTTCCTGTCAGATCGATCGACTGAAGCTGCTCAGACGTTATCTCCGGCATAAATTTCTCAGTAACTTTACTTTCTAAGAAATCATCTACAGGCGTATACTCCTTAAGCGCTCGTGTAACATGCGGCGAAAGGAACAGCACAAGAACAAGAGTCAATATTGTTGACAAAAGGGAAAGTCCGAGTTTTAAAAATCCTCTAACATACCCAAAAGCAATACAGATAAGAAAAATCGTTCCTACAATGATCAAAAGCCAATTATCCATAATCTCTCCTATTTCGTCAGATAAATTACCCGTAATTCATCTGCGCTCATCACATAGTATCTGTTCAATCCCGAAGCTTTGAAAATCTCCAGCGCCTCTGTTTTTATGTCTCCTTCAAATTTTACGATTCCGTTTGCGGTCACGATACAGCACTTACTTCCTTCATACATAATAACTTCGCTGCCTTCTATCTTTGCATTTTCGTATCGTCCCGAAATCTCTTTATTAAGTATCCTCTCCCCAAACCGATCATACAGCCGCAGCTCGTATCCTGATTTTTCACTGTTAAGCAATATAAGCCCTATATATTGGTCTGAGTGAAATACGCTCTGTATCTCCTGTCCGATCGATATCTCTTTTTCTTTTTTCGGTTCGGCTTTCCCTTTATAGATGACGATCGAGTTATCTCCTACTACAACAGAGCGGTCGCTTCCCATAAAGAAAATGTCTGCCATGATCGTGTCTGAATATTCATCCGATGCAACGATCTTATCCGGCTTGTCCTTTCCACTCTCTCCGAAATTATAATAGATCACTTTTGACTTCAGCACGGCGTCGTCTGTATGAAAATAAGTTACCGCCAGCATCTTTCCGTCGTCAGACATATCCATCGCAACAGGATAACCCATTACAGGAACAGTTACCTGCTGCTCCACTAAAACATTGCCCATTGCATCATAAGAAATGATCTTCGGCGCAGTTTCATTTTTCAGCAGAACTGTCACAATTCCCTGATCCGAAATCGCCATATTTTCAATCGGAAGACTTGTCTCAATCTCGCCTTTCAAACCTTCTTCGGAAAATACAAGAATGCTGTTTCCTCCGATATCTCCTACCGCAAACGCTTTTTCTTTCACCTCAATGATCGGATTTTTCAGTTGTGTCGACTGAATCCACTTTTCTTCGTTTTTCTTATTTAAAAAAACAACGCCATCCCGATTGTATCGCACGATTCCATTTGCAAAATGGGCATAATTACTTGTATCCGAACTATCTGTCGAGTACCTGACCGCCGTTCCGGTTTCACTATACGCCTTATTCGTGAGCATCAGATATGTTCCGCTTACCGCAAGAGCAATAAGAATAACCGGCACAACAATCTTTTTTAATTTTTCCCTGTGTATTTTCTTCGTTTTAGCACGAACTTCACTTAGATCATCGGGGGGTGTTACTATTTTAAAATCCGTTTTTTTCTTTTGTGTCATATAACTCCCCTTCTTTATATTTCTGTTTTATGTCCTTTTTATTTCCGCTAAATCTATTCGCCAACATCTTACCATACTTTCATGGCAATAGCAATTTCTGTCCGATATAAATAAGATTGCCGTCCGTAATCCCGTTCATTTTGCAAATCGTGTCTACATGGTCAAGATCGCCGTATATCTTACGGCTGATAATCGCCAGCGTGTCTCCTTTCTCTACAATATAAACCCCGTCCTGACCGTTCGCGCTTCCAATAGTCTGTTCATCTGCCCCCTGCGCAGAATCGCTTCCCTCCGGTTCTTTTTTTATCATTGCTCTCAGACAGGCTGTTTTCCGGATTTTCATTTTTCTCATCTTTTCCGTCTTCCTTTTGACCTGACACACTTTCCTCCTTTGTTTTGTTTTCATCTGCGGAATCTGCATCTGTCTGTCCTTTTACTGCTTCAATTTCTGCAGATGTGGGAACAGATCCGTCATCTGTTGTTTCTTCTGACGTTTTCCCATCTGACGCAACTGTCTCTTTATCTAAAAATCCAAGCGTGTTTTGTACCGATTTCATCCTGTCGAAACTGTTAAACAACGATACCCCCATAATTACAAGTATCAAAATCACACAAGCTCCCGCAGCATACATCAGACTCCCCGGCCGTCTGCCTTTTTGATGCTCGCTCCGTTTTCTAGCCAAAGAACGAAAGTCCTTTGCAGCTCTGTCTTCCACTGTTTCCGACGCTGACGCCCCATTTTTTTTCCGGCTGGAGATCATATAATTCTGCATACACGGATTTTTTTCATAATATGTGTAATGCCCTCCGATCTCCAGCAAGTCATTCATTTTATGTACATAATATGTCTCTTCTTTTTCTACCGGATCTTTCATAATAAAAACGGTATTTTTCTTCGGAAATGATTTTTTATGAAGCTTTACGGTTTCCGGTTCCGGAATGAGCGGCGCTCCGGGATGTACTACAAACCATCCTAGCATTTCCCCGTCTTCAAAATACTGTTTGCAGTCTTCATATGCGTTTTTCCATGCAGCCTCATCAATCACATATTCTTTATCCGACATTTTCAGATCATGCATCTGAATCGCACCATAAATATAAACATAATCTTCATCCTCGCCGTTTTGAATATCTCCGACAAGAAAAGCCCCATAGGTCTGTGCCTGCTTTCTCACATTTCTCACACAATCCGGCAAAAAATGTATCTACATAATCTTCCACATAAATTTTAGGACTGTCGCTTACATTTCCTATTTGACGCACGTTTTTCGGTAACTGTCTTTCCATTTATACTCATCCTCCTAAATCAACTGAATATTTTAAAAATCAACAATGTTTCTATCGGCGTTGATATGAGGATAGCACAATAAAAAAATGATTTTATCAGTTATTGTCAGAAGAATTCGACATATTATAAAAGATGCCGCTCAAAATGAACAGCATCTCCTTTTGTAATATTATGATACGAACGCTTTTACTTTTTCATAAATACCGTTTATGCCAAGTCCGTATTTTTCGATCAGTTCAAGCGCCGGACCTGATTCTCCATACACATCGTTAATTCCGATCTTAAGCACTTTTGTCGGAACATTTGCGGAAAGCACATCACATACTGCGCTTCCAAGTCCTCCGATAACCGAATGCTCTTCGACTGTAACGACTTTGCCTGTTTCCTGTGCGGCCGCAATGATAAGTTCTTCGTCAAGCGGCTTGATCGTATGAATATTGATCACTTTTGCATCAATACCTTCCGCTGCCAGCTTCTCCGCTGCCTGCAGACAGTTGTTGACAGGAAGTCCTGTCGCAATGATCGTTACGTCTTTTCCTTCTCGAAGCACAACGCCTTTCCCAAGTTCAAACTTATAATCCGGTCTGTCATTGATCACCGGAACAGCCAGACGTCCGAACCGCATATACACCGGCCCTACATATTCGTAAGCCGCGCGCACCGCCGCTCTTGCCTCTATGTCATCAGACGGATTGATCACAACCATTCCCGGAATCGTACGCATCAAAGCAATATCTTCATTACACTGATGTGTCGCTCCGTCTTCACCTACGGAAATTCCGGCATGTGTTGCTCCGATTTTTACGTTCAGATGCGGATAACCGACTGAATTTCTTACCTGCTCATAAGCCCGTCCCGCCGCAAACATTGCGAAGGAACTTGCAAACGGAACTTTACCCGCAGCCGCCAATCCTGCTGCCACGCCGATCATATTACTTTCCGCGATACCGCAGTTGATGAAACGTTCGGGATATGCAGCCTGAAATAAACCTGTTTTTGTCGCAGCCGCAAGATCCGCGTCAAGCACAACGATCTCTTCATGTTCCGCCCCAAGCTCTACCAGCGTTTCTCCGTAACTTTCCCTCGTCGCAATCTTCTTTACTTCTGACATAACGCTTCACCTGCCTTTTCCAAATCTGCCATCGCGATTTTAAATTCCTCGTCGTTCGGCGCTTTTCCATGCCATCCCGCCTGATTTTCCATAAAAGAAACTCCTTTTCCTTTCACAGTCTTGGCTATGATCACCGTCGGACGTCCTTTTACTGATTTTGCCTCTTTAAATGCAGCGTCAATCTGATCAAAATCATTTCCGTCAATATTGATCACGTGAAAATTAAACGCTTCAAACTTTTTATCTATCGGATACGGAGAGTTCACTTTTGTAATCTCACCGTCGATCTGAAGATTATTATTATCCACGATCACAAGAAGGTTATCCAGTTTGTGGTGAGACGCAAGCATCGCCGCTTCCCACACCTGACCTTCCTGGATCTCTCCGTCACCGAGAAGTGTATATACGCGGTAATCATCACCCGATATCTTTGCCGCAATCGCCATTCCTACAGCCGCAGAAACTCCCTGTCCGAGAGAACCTGAAGACATATCAACACCCGGAATGCACTTCATATCCGGATGACCCTGAAGATAAGAACCTGTATGTCTCAGTGTGATCAGATCTTCTTTCGGGAAAAATCCTTTCTCTGCCAACGCGGCATAAAGCCCCGGCGCTGTATGTCCCTTTGAGAGGACGAAACGATCTCTGTCCGCTTTTTTCGGGTCTTTCGGATCTACATTCAATTCCTCAAAATACAGATAAGTGAATAGATCCGCCGCGGAAAGTGATCCGCCCGGATGTCCTGCTTTCGCACTGTGAACCGATGTCACAATTCCCTTGCGGACTTCATTTGCAGTTTTCATCAACTTTAACTTGTCCATAATGTCTCCTCTTTAATGTCTCCTCTTTCTTACTTCTGTTTATTACTTCTGTTTATTATTTCTGCTCTATCTTACAGTTCTGTCCTGCCTTCAAGCGCTCTTAAAAGCGTCACCTCGTCAATATATTCCAAATCTCCTCCGACCGGAACGCCGCTGGCAATCCTGCTCACCTTTATTCCCGCCGGTTTTATGAGTTTGCTTATATACATTGCCGTTGTCTCGCCTTCCAGACTTGAATTCGTTGCAATGATCACTTCATTCACGTCTCCCTGAAGCCGTTCCATCAGTTCTTTCAGACGGATATCTCCCGGGCCGATTCCCAGCATCGGAGAGATTGCCCCGTGGAGCACATGATATACTCCGTTATATTTTCCTGTCTTTTCATACGCTGCCAGATCCCGCGGTGTCTCAACGACCATGATCGTTTTCTTGTCGCGATCCGGATTTCCGCAAATCGGACAGGTTTCCCGATCTGTAAGTGTACAGCACACTTTACAATACCGCACATTTTTCCTTGCGTCAATAATTGATTTTGCCAAACCTTCCACTTGATCCAGCGGCATGTTGATCACATGAAACGCCAACCTTTGCGCCGACTTGCTGCCAATCCCCGGCAAACGGGAAAATTCTTCGATCAGACGGCTGATCTGATTACTGTAATATTCCATCCTTAAAACATCCCCGGAATTCCGCCGCCCATGCCGCCTGTCAGCTTAGACATAGCAGAACCTGTCGCCTCATCGATCTGACGCAGCGCCTCATTTGTCGCCGCAACGATCAAGTCTTCCAACATCTCAATATCATCCGGATCAACGACTTCTTCCGCAAGTTTTACTTTTGTCACTTCGCGTTTTCCCGAAACAGTCACTTCAACCGCTCCGCCGCCTGCCGTCGCCGTAAATTCCTTTGCCTCAAGCTCTTTTTGCTGCTCTTCCATCTGACGCTGCATCTTCTGCGCCTGTTTCATAAGATTTGCCATATTTCCCGGCATCGCTCCACCCGGAAAACCGCCTCTTTTTGCCATAATCAATCCTCCACCGTTATCTTCATATTGATCTTTTGTTCTATATCTATGAATGTATCCTCAAAATGTCTGCCTTCTTCTACATGACGCACTTCTACTTCCACACGTTTTCCGATCCGTTCTTCGATTAATTTTTCCAACTCTTCAACGTGATCTTCCCGCCCTACGACGCTTGCCGCAAGACTGTCCGGAAGAACGATCAAAAGCCGGTTGTCTCCGCCCAGACTTAAGCGGGCGCTTTTCAGATACCCCTTTATAATACCTGAAGCTTCTCCGGCAATCATTCTAAAATTCTTTACGACTTCCTGTACGTCTTCGGGAATCGCATCTGGAATTTGCGGTCTCTGCGCACGAGCGCCTGCAAAATTGCCCTCGGTGTTTCCATTAATCACCGATCCGCCTGCGATCTGCGCTCCGTCTCCGTTTACATAGACGATCTGCCCCTGCATATTTGCTGAAGCTTCCATGCTTTTTTCCACTTTTTCTTCCACCGCACGGATCCGCTCTAAAATAGTATCCTGCTTCGTTTCCATTGCCGGAGTACATAATTTAATCAAAGCCACCTCTAGCATGATTCTCTTTTGCGTCGCATATTTTAACTGCCCGGAAAGCTCTGAAAAAACACGGATATACCGGAATAACGCTGCTGTCTCGATCATCCCGGATTCTTCTTTTAACTGCATCATATTTTCCGTAGACACATCCAGAACATCCTCTATATTATCAGATGTTTTTACGAGAAGCAAGTTCCTTAAATACCATGTAAAATCTGCCGTAAGCTGCGTCAGATCTCTTCCCTGCATTACGAGTTCCTCCACAACGTCGAGCACACCCGGCACATCCGTATTGATCACTTTCCGCAAAAGTCTGCTGAATACATCCGTATCCACCGCTCCCAGCACTTCCAAAACATGCTCGTATGTCACCTTCTGCCAAGATAGAATGCAATACACTGATCAAGAAGACTAAGCGCGTCTCTCATCGATCCGTCCGCCGCTTTCGCTATATAGCGCAGCGCTTTATCCTCTGCTTCTACATGCTCTGTATCCATCAATTCCTGCATACGTTCCGTAATCGTCTCAATACTGATCCTCTTGAAATCATAATGCTGACATCGTGATAAAATCGTGATCGGAATTTTATGAACTTCTGTTGTGGCAAGAATAAAGATAACATATTCCGGCGGCTCTTCCAATGTTTTAAGAAGCGCGTTAAACGCTCCTATAGACAGCATATGTACTTCATCAATAATATAAACCTTATATTTTCCTTCTGTCGGACGGTACGTCACCTCTTCCCGAATCTCACGGATATTATCAACGCCGTTATTAGACGCCGCGTCAATCTCAATCACATTCATAGACGTACCTGCCGCGATCGACTTACACATCTCGCACTCACCGCACGGACTGCCGTCAACCGGATGCTCACAGTTTACCGCTTTCGCAAATATTTTCGCAACCGTTGTTTTTCCCGTACCTCTTGTACCGCAGAAAAGATATGCATGTCCGATACGGTTTGCCTTGATCTGATTCTGTAATGTTGTAATAATATGATCCTGCCCTTTTACATCTCCAAACTCTGCCGGGCGAAATTTTCTATAAAGCGCCGTATATGACATGTTTTACACCTCTGCCTGATTTCTTAGTTTATTTCGTTTATTCATCGCCAAAACTGATACCTATTGTTTTCGCTTCTTTGATCAATCCGCATTTCGGATCTACCATCTTTAATTTTCCCGCCACTTCTTCAAGCGGAACTGCCGTCGTCTCGCCATCTCTCATAGCGACCATATATCCGTATTTTCCTTCCAGTATCATCTCGGCCGCCTTTGCTCCGACCCGAGTTGCAAATACACGGTCGTATGCACACGGAGAACCTCCGCGCTGTGTATGTCCCGGAACGGTAATTCTTACTTCCTTATCTGTCGCTTCTTGGATCTGCTCTGCCAGCTCATATGCGATAGACGGATATTTTCTCTTGGAGATCTTCTCTTTATATTCTTTCTTTTTCAGTTTTGCATCCTCTTTCGAGATTGCACCTTCCGCAACCGCAAGAATCGTAAATGGTTTTCCTTCTCTCGACCGTCTGTTGATCACATCTGTGATCACATTGATATCATAAGGGATTTCCGGAAGAAGGATAATATCCGCGCCGCCCGCTATACCTGCATGAAGCGTTACATATCCTACTTTGTGTCCCATTACCTCTATAATAAATACACGGCTGTGGGACGTTGCCGTCGTATGGATTCTGTCAATCGTATCTGTCGCAATATCCACCGCGCTCTGAAATCCGAATGTCATTTCTGTTCCCCACAGATCGTTATCGATCGTCTTCGGAAGCGTGATCACATTCAATCCCTCTTCCCGAAGAAGATTTGCCGTTTTATGCGTTCCGTTTCCTCCTAAAATAATAAGACAGTTCAGATTCAGCTTATGATATGTATGCTTCATCGCCTCTACTTTATCGAGCCCGTCTTTATCAGGAACTCTCATCAATTTAAACGGCTGTCTCGATGTTCCGAGAATCGTTCCGCCTCTTGTAAGAATGCCGGAAAAATCTTTCGGTGTAAGCATACTGAAGTCCGCATAGATCAATCCTTTATATCCGTCTTTAAAACCGTAGATCTCCACATCGTCCCGTTTGGAGCAGATTCCTTTCACAACTCCGCGCATCGCCGCATTTAATGCCTGACAGTCTCCGCCGCTTGTCAACATTCCGATTCTTAACATAACGCACCCTCCTTGATCGTATCATCCGTGCATAACGCACCCCAAAACTGTTTTTCTGATATTTGAATAGTTTCTATAATGCAAATAAGCAGCCGGTAATTCCGACCGCTTATTATTATACTCTATTTACGGAAATCCAACAAGAAATTTTAAAACTACAGTCTCTTAAGCAGTTCTTCTCTTTCTTTTTCAAATCCCGGTTTTCCAAGCAGGGCGAACATATTCTTCTTATAACTTTCAACACCCGGCTGGTTGAACGGATTAACGCCGAGTAAATATCCGCTCACTCCGCATGCAAATTCAAAAAAGTAAAACAATTCCCCGAGATAAAACTCATTCTGCTCCGGAATCTTTACCATAAGGTTCGGCACATTACCGTCCGTATGCGCAAGGATCGTTCCGTTCATCGCACTCTTGTTAATGAAATCAACATTTTTTCCGGCAAGATAATTCAATCCGTCAAGATCTACCGGTTCTTCGTTGATCACAATCTCTGCTCTTGATTTTTCTACATTAAGAACCGTCTCAAAAAGAATTCTGTTTCCATCCTGAATAAACTGTCCCATAGAATGAAGATCTGTCGTAAGATCTACAGATGCAGGAAAGATTCCTTTCTGATCCTTGCCTTCACTCTCTCCGTAAAGCTGTTTCCACCATTCGGATACATAATGAAGACTCGGTTCGTAGTTTGCCAGCACTTCCACAGTTTTTCCTTTACGAAGAAGAATATTCCTGACAGCCGCATACTGCATTGCGCCATTCTTTTCAAAATCAGCTTCCAAAGCCGCCTTTCTTCCCGATGCCGCTCCTTCCATTAATTTGTCGATATCCGCTCCGCTTACCGCGATCGGCAGCAAACCTACTGCAGTAAGAACAGAGAAACGACCGCCTACATCGTCCGGCACAACGAATGTCTCGTAACCTTCTTCTGTGGCAAGATTTTTCAACGCTCCTTTCGCTTTGTCCGTCGTTGCGTAAATCCTCTTTGCAGCCTCTTCTTTTCCGTATTTTTTCTCCAACAGTTCTTTAAATACGCGGAAAGCGATAGCCGGTTCCGTCGTCGTTCCCGATTTGGAGATCATATTGATTGAAAAATCACGATCTCCGATCACATCGATCAGATCTTTTACATATGTACTGCTGATACTGTTGCCGACATAATAAATCTCCGGAGATTTTCTCACTTCTTTTGATACAACGTTCGCAAAAGAGTGTCCGAGAAATTCGATTGCCGCTCTTGCTCCGAGATAAGATCCGCCGATTCCGATCACAAGAAGCACTTCCGAATCTTCTCTGATTTTCTCAGCCGCTTTTTTGATCCGGTCAAACTCATCTTTATCATAATCAACCGGAAGATCGATCCAGCCGAGGAAGTCGTTTCCGGCGCCCGTTCTTGCAAGCAGCTTTTCCTTTGCCTGCTCTGCCAGTTCGCTCATATACTGCATCTCATGATCCTGTACGAAACCACATGCCTTTGAATAATCAAATGTTACTTTGCTCATCACAATCCATCCTCTCTGATACTTATTTTATGATTTATCTTTTGTCTGTTTTATAGATCCGGCAGAATTACTCTCCGCCATATACTCTTATTTTAACAAATATACACTTCCTAAGCAAGAAATTCCTCCAGTATTTGCCGTATCGTCTCCTCTCTGATCTGCGGATGCCCGCTGTCCGGTTCGTGTTCTCCCCCTCCTCTGCCGACATTTTGACTGAGCTTTTCCGCTTTCTTTCTCTCTTGCGGCTCGCCTTCGATATTAATAGGAAGCCGTTTCTCTACCATACTGCTCCCTGTCTCATCTAAAATCTCTCTGACTGCCTGCGCCCGCCATTGTTCATACTCCGTCTCCTGCATTGTTGCGGCGCCTTTTGCGTTTTCCTTTCTATCTGCCCTGTTCTCCTGCACCGGTACTGTACCGGCAGACGCTCCTTCTTTCTTATCGTCCGCCCCGGCAAATGTTTTTTGTTCTTTTACTTTTCCACCTCCATTTACATTTTCTGACGGGATTACGTCAATAAATTCTTTTTCTTTCCTGTTCTGTCTTCTTACCCTGACAGCGCATACATTTTCCAAATAATCGACCATATACATTTTAATCGCTTTTATCTTATACGGCTCGTCCGACATACGAATGATCACCATAAGAAGCACCGCTTCCGCCGCCCCGCCTGCTATGTACTGATAAACCGTTTCCGTAAGTCCGCCTTCCATGTAAGAAAGCGCCGCGCCGATCACCGCTAAAATACCGACAAACCAAACAGACAACAGCTCGATCTGACGCCATGTGTGTATCCGAAACAAAAATCCTCTGTATTCATAGATATATTTTTCTACAAATACACCGACATTTTCCACAGACTCATGCGCCATACAGGCATGTTCGTATTTTGCCTTTACAAGTTTCATCAGCTTATGCGTACTTTTCGGCATATTTCCAGCCGCTTTTATCAATCTGTACAAGGTCATCCGGTTTACGATCTTTGCCAGCACCCCAAGTATCCCGACTGCCGCCATCACATACATGACCGATCCGGAACTTACCATCATTGTCTCAAGCATAACAAGCCCTCCTGTTTTTTTATCTTTCACACGCCCCGTCTGTCAACGTCCGCTTGTGTTTGTAGCCATTATAAGGCAGGATTTCTGTCTTGTCCGCAAAAACCGTTCTACATTTTTCTACACCGCGCAGCCTTTTCTTTTGTAGGTTTCCCGATTTTCTTCTTTCTCCTTTTTTTCGTGCCGCGCATTTTTTTTGCAGATCATCTCATACTGTTTTAGATATACTTTTTATTTTTCCTCTCAACTGCAAGCATCCTCTCTCTCTGACTGTAATATGTATAAATACGTCTCCCTTGTTTTTCTCTTTCTTCCTTTCTGTTCCCGTTCGATTTTCAACCGACTGCACTCATGTCGACTTTTCTCGAAAACAGACGCACAAAATTTGTATTTTCTTCCTCTGTTTGTTATAATTCCTTTTATAAAAATGAAGAAATCTGTTTTCAGGAGGTAAAATCATGGAATACAAACCAAAGGGCGTCTGCTCACGTCTTATTCATTTTGACATCGTGGACAATAAAGTAAGAAACGTATCTTTTGTCGGAGGATGCAGCGGGAATCTTCAGGGAATTTCTCACCTCATCGAAGGTATGGATGTAGATGAGGCGATCTCGCGCATTGAAGGCATCCGGTGCGGATTCAAACCGACCTCTTGTCCGGATCAGCTTGCCATTGCATTAAAAGAAGCTCGAAACGCTTAATAAGATGCCCGGCAAGACAAACGCTTTATTTTTTGCACGTTAATATTTTACTGTTATTATTACTTTTTTAATCATCAGGAAGGAAATGCTATGAATACAAAACCTGTTTTCCACGGAAGCGATATCGAAAAAATATGTGAATACTATCATCTTAATCAGGAGGATATCGTCAACTTCGGCGCAAATGTAAATCCTATCGGTATCTCCACCCATGTAAAACAGGTTCTTGCATCCCATTTGGATCTTCTTTCCTCTTATCCCGACCGTGACTATCAATCTCTTCGGAATACCGTTTCAGAATACTGCGGCGTTCCCGCAGACTACGTACTGCCCGGGAACGGCTCGAGTGAACTTATCTCTCTTTTAATCGAAACACGCGCCCCAAAGCGCACCCTTCTCCTTGGACCAACCTATTCGGAATACTCCAGAGAGTTGTCACTTTCAAATAGCAAATGCAACGAGTTTCTTTTAAAAGAAACTGATGAGTTTATTTTAAATGTAGATTTTCTCTGTCAGTCGCTCCTTGCCGGAAGTTATGATTTTCTTATCATATGTAATCCGAACAATCCTACGTCATCTGCCATTCTCCGATCTGATATGGAACGTCTTCTTACATTTTGCGAACAGCATGACATCTTTGTCATGATAGATGAGACTTATGTTGAATTTGCCCCTGTTATCGAAGACGTCACAGCAGTACCTTTTACGAAAACATTCAAAAATCTAATGGTTTTACGAGGCGTGTCAAAATTTTTTGCAGCGCCCGGAGTCCGCTTAGGTTATGGTATCACGGGTAACATGCCGTTTTTAAAAGCAATGAAAGAAAAGCAGATTCCCTGGTCTTTGAACAGCCTCGGCGCTTTTGCCGGAGAACTCATGCTGAAAGACGAAGAATATATCAGACAGACCCGCCGTCTCATTCTTTCCGAACGGGAAAAAAATGTACTCTGCTTTAAAAGAGCAGCCTGCTTATAAAACATATAAGCCATACGCTAACTTTCTGCTTGTAAAACTTCTCCAAAAAGAAACGACCGCCTTTGACGTATTTACTCACTGCGTCAAAAACGGTCTTATGATCCGCGATTGTTCTTCCTTCAAAAGTTTAGACGGAGAATTTATCCGGTTTTGTGTTATGGACAGCAAAGACAATCAACGTCTTCTCGACGAACTCTCTTTCCTATGCCGTCAAAAATAATATAAAATAAAATATGGCGATTGCAGCGGCTATGATCCCGAGTACAAGCAAGATTTTATTTTTCATTTGTATTCCCTCCTTCTCCTCCTTCAAATGTGATTTTATAATCATCTAAATCATATGCCTGAGCAAAGTATCCTTTCAGGATCGTCTTTGCATTACTTCTTGCATTCTCATAAAGCCCGTTTGCCACCGCGTCTTTTTCGGCCTGTTCTTTTAGTTTGGCAAACGCCGCGTTATTCTCTTCCAGACGGATCTGATTGAAAATGCTTTCCTTCTCATGATATACACGAAACGAATCTTCATCAACCTGCGAACTTAAGATTCTGACTTCAGGAAGTTTCACTTTGATAGAATCTTTTTTTACTTCATATCGAATCTCGCCAAAATCATATCCCGCCTTTACGATCACATTGTAACTATAGATATATTTACTCTGCGTAAACGGAATGTCAATACCGAACAATTTTCTTACATCTTCGGTAACATTTACTTCTGTGCAATTTGCCTCCTGTGTCGCCAACTCCCCGATATCTTCAAACCCAAGTTTGGTCGTCTGGCTTTCATGAGTAATATAGCGTTTCATACCGATCGCTCCCGCGCCTCCCGCAAGCGCGATAATCGCTATAATAATAAGTATCTTTTGAATTTTCCACGGAATCTTAATTTTGAGTTTCCTATTTTGTTTCTTTATTTCTCTTTTAATTTCCTTTTTCAATTCTTCTCTTGTATCTTTTTCCTCTTCACTATATCTTTTGTCCATACATTCTCCCTTCACACACCCGTACTGTCTGCAGCGGATACGATCTTACACATACTGTTTTTTATGCAGATTTCCTGTTCTTTACCGGATATCTGCTCTCCTTGATTATACCAGATTTCTTTCGCCTTTGCTCCGCTATTTTGCAGAATATGACTGCAGCCCCCGTACTTGCCACCGTAGCTAAAATCCCCGCGCCTACGATTGCCGCCGGGTTCGCGCTTCCATACTGACTTCGATATGCGATCACGTTCATCGGGATCAACTGAAGAGAAGAAATATTCATGATCAAAAACGTACACATTTCATTACTTGCGACTCCCTTGCGCCTCACCGGACCGGGCGCTTTTCCTGCCCGCCTTTCCTCTTCCAATGTTTCAAGTTCTTTCATCGCCTTTAATCCTGCCGGAGTTGCCGCCCACCCAAGACCGAGGATATTCGCAATAAAATTTGTTGTAATATGCTCCTGCGCTTTATGTTCTTTCGGCAGATCAGGAAAAAGAAAACGGATCACCGGACGCATTTTTTTTGCCGCACTTCCGATGATCCCTGCCTGTGCCGCAATCTCCATGATCCCACACCAAAACGACATAATCCCTATCATCGTAATACAAAGTGTCACCGCTTCTTTTGAAGAATCGAGCGCGGCATTTGTAATAACTTCCATCCTGCCGTTAAACGCTCCGAATATAATTCCGATCAAAATCATGCCTGCCCATAGATAATTCATACACTTCTCCGCTGTCTATGATTCATTTTTCATTCTTTCTGAATTATATTCTCTTCTCTCTTTCTTTTATTCCGATACTCCGAAAATATTTTTTATCGTCTTTTTTATCACATCTAATCACAATTTTCCTTTGATCAGTATCGTTCCTCACTCCACTCAAGAATCGTTCCTGTAGACGCATCTATTTCAAACTCATACTCTTTCCCGTCATAAATGATATCGCCTTCGTATTTATATTTTCCGTCATCGTAGTCTGATTGAATGCGAATATCGTTTTCCGATGCCCCCGGAACTCTTTCCAATGCGATCTTCTCTGCTTCCTCTATACTGATCCCCAAGCTTCCGCATTATTTTGAGAATTTCCGCTTTTTTCTTTATCTGTTGTGCCTGCTGTATCCGCTGTGCCCGCTGTATCTGTTGTGCCTGCTCTGTCTGTTGTATCTACAGTTGAAATCCGCTCTGTATCTGCGCTTAATATTTGACCGTCTCTTCCGCTTATTTCATAATCATACTCTGTTCCTTCTACGTCAAACCGCACTTCATATACTTTCCTGCCATCGTCGATTTCCGAAGACACTCTCAGACGGGTCGTATCTGATTCTCTTACTCCCGCATCAGCCAATGCCGCTTCCAATGCCGCTTCTTTTCCGATATCTTTGCCGCCTTTTAGTCCACACCCTGCAAATACACCTGCTGTCACCATAGTCATCACTGCTACCGTTGCTATTTTTGTAAATTTTTTCATTTCTATTCTCCTTTCTTTATTTCACATCAGCATTTACTTTTACTTTGAAAACATTCGATTCCAAACTTCGGTTTATGCCTTTATTTTCTTTGATGAGATTACTATATCCCAAAAAGATTAAAATAACATTAAAGAACGAAAACAAATTTACATTGTCCTGTCATGACTTCGATTTTCTTAAATGAAAAACAAACTCACTTCCTTCGCCTTCTTTACTGACAACTTCTACACTTCCTCCATGTGCCTCTGCGATCCATTTCACCATAGACAAACCGAGCCCGCAGTGACTTCCTCCTGTTCTGGATTTATCCGCACGATAAAACCGTTCCCATATATGAGGAATATCCCCCTTTGAAATGCCGATGCCATGATCTTTTACTTTTCCGATAATATCCGAATCATTATGCACGGATAAACTCACTTCTATATCCCGTCCTTCCCCGTATCGCAGCGCATTAGACAGAAGATTTATCATCATTCTAATGTACAGCGTCTCATCAACTTCCGCCCATATTTCAGGTTCAATGTGACATATGATCTGACCGGCGTTTCCTTTTGATTCAGCAAGAAACTGTTGTTCACCGACGATCATTTCCGTCAGTTCACTTAAATTAACGTTTTCTTTCTCGATCTGCTGACGCCCCTGATCGGCTCTTGATAAAAACAGAAGCTGCGCGATCAGATCTGACATATTTTCCGCTTTCTGTTCGATCAGTTTCACCTGTGCTTTTTGCTTTGGCTTTAACGCTTCATCTTTTAAAAGCTGACCGCACTGAGCCATCATAACGCTTATCGGCGTTCTTAATTCATGCGAAACGTCCGAAGTGAACTGCTTTTCTCTTTTAAACACGGCTTCCAGCTCATCCAGCATCTCGTTAAACGTCTCCGCAAGGATATAAATCTCATCTCTGTTTTTTTTGTATCTCTTTTCCTTTGTTTCTCTTACTGTATCGATATTGTCAATTCTTCTCGAAAGATCCGCATCCATCCGTATCTTACACACAGTATCCGTAATATCTTTCACAGGCTTAAGCGTTCTTTTTGTGAAGCGATATCCTACGAACGCTGTCGCTGCGGCAAGCAGCGGAAGAAGAATAAACGCGATGCGAAGTATCGTCTGAAAACTCTCCTCCGATTCCGTCACAGATATCACTCCGCGTACATATATCTCCTTACCTTCTCCCGGTCTGAAAAAAAGATCGTATATATACCAGTCTTCTTCTCCTGCCTTATCTTTAATCTCTCTTACTTCTCCATCCAAAAAGTCCGGCTGCCGATCGAATCCCCCGGGAATCTTTCCATATAAAAAATATCCGGTTGAGTCATACATGGAAAGATAGACTCCGTTTTCCACAGAATAAAAATCCGAATCAATTTTTAATTCTCCGTCCTGCATTTCAATTTCTTCCAGACTCTCCTCTACTCTTCTTTCCAGTGACATTTTCGTAGACGCAAGTATCTCACGTCCACTCAAAGAAAACAATATTCCAAGAACCGTTCCGACAACCACAAGAATAAATATCGTATATAAAAGAGTTAATTTTTATCTTTAAAAGAAACTTTTTTCATTCTTCCTCCTTTAACACATAACCGACTCCTCTTACTGTATGAATGAGTTTTTTCTCTCTTCCGTCATCAATTTTTTTCCTCAAATACCGGATATACACATCTATAACATTTGAACTTCCCATATAGTCATAATTCCACAGATGCTGCTCCAATCTGTCTCGTGAAAGAACAATTCCCGCATTTTGGACCATATATCTCAGCAGCGCAAACTCTTTTCCCGAAAGTCTGATTTCTTCTTTACCTCTTATTACTTTATGCGTATCAAGATGTACTTCCAGATCCGCAATCGTGTAACATGTTTTCGGCATTTCCTCCGGCTTTCTCAAAAGCACCCGTACCCGGGCAAGCAGCTCTTCAAATGCAAACGGCTTTACAAGATAATCATTTGCACCTGCGTCAAGCCCTGCCACCCGATCTTCACACTGTCTTTTGCAGTCAGTAATATAACCGGTGTAGAATCCTTTTTCCTCCTCATTTCCTTCAAAACGGATAATCCGTCTTTTTCGGCATCATAATATCAAGAATTACCGCATCGTATTTTACGGCAGTCAAATATTCCTCGGCTTCCTTCCCGTCAAAAACATGAATCCACACTATAATACTCATCTTTCAGACGCGCTGTTATAATTTTGTTCAGGTCCTTTTCATCTTCCGCAAGCAAAATTCTCATTTTATCAACTCCCTACTACAATACTTCGACCTTTCATTTCTGTTTGTCTTATTATATGAAAATCATCGGATCAAATCAATTCCCTCTTTTCCCTTGACAGAAGGCATCGCGACTTATATTCTGAAAACATCAGAGAAGATATAAAAGGAGCCGATTTTATGAATTCAAAAACAACAAGTGAAAAGCTTATCCAATTTATTGAAAACAGCCCATCAGCTTTTCATACGGTAGAAACAATTAAATTTCTTCTTTTAAAAAATAATTTCTCGGAATTGTGTGAGAACAAACACTGGCACATAACTGCCGGAGGAAATTATTTTGTGACACGAAATAATTCATCACTGATCGCATTTTCCATTCCCGAAAATCCACTTGCAGGAATGCGTATTATCGCAAGCCACAGTGATTCACCGACTTTTAAAATCAAAGAAAATCCCGAAATGGAATGCGGTCATCACTATGTCAAACTAAATGTAGAACGCTATGGAGGAATGATTTACGCACCTTGCTCGATCGTCCGCTTTCTATTGCCGGAAGAGTGATTATTAAAGATAAAGAAACAAATAAATTACAATCGAAATTAATAAACATCGACAGAGATCTTGTTTTAATTCCAAATCTCGCAATTCATATGAATAGAGATATTAACAGCGGATATCAATATAATCCACAAAAAGATCTGCTTCCTCTTTACGGCAATCTTTCTGCAAAAGACACTTTTATGAAACAAATCGCCGATGCAGCCGAAGTGTCCGAACAGGACATTCTCGGACATGACCTCTTTCTTTACAACAGACAAAAAGCAAGCATATGGGGCGCTTCCAACGAATTTGTATCTGCTCCGCGGCTTGATGATCTGCAATGTGTGTTTGCCTCTGTTGAAGGATTTCTTGCAGGACAAAAACAAACTTATATGCCGATTCTCTCCGTTCTGGATAACGAAGAAGTTGGAAGTCAGACAAAACAGGGGGCTGCATCTACATTTTTATATGACACACTTACCCGCACTAACTCCTGTCTCGGACTTTCTGATGAAGACTACCTTATTCGGCTTGCAGACAGCTTTATGATTTCCGCAGACAATGCTCATGCGATCCATCCGAATCATCAAGACTGCTCTGATCCGGTCAATCATCCGTATCTAAACGGTGGGATCGTCATTAAATTTAACGCAAATCAAAAATACTGCACAGACGGATTTTCTTCTGCGGTATTTCGTGATCTGTGCCGCACAGTCAATGTTCCTGTCCAAACATTTGTCAACCGTTCCGACATGGCAGGAGGATCAACTCTCGGAAATATATCTAACACCCAAGTTGCAGTCGACACAGTCGATATCGGGCTGCCTCAGCTTGCCATGCATTCTCCCTACGAGACGGCAGGAGTATACGATACCGACTATTTTTATCAAAGCTGCAGCCGAATTTTTTCAGTTGAGCAAAGAAAGAAATCAAAAAAATATAAAAATATTCCAAAATAAAGAAGGAGGATACAAATGACTTTAAAAATAGGTATTATCGGAACAAACTTTATAAGTGATGATTTTTGCGATGCCGCTGCGCAGGTTGACGGGATAGAGCTGTACGCTGTATATTCCAGATCCGCTGACACAGGAAATCATTTTGCCGAAAGACATAATATTCCCACTGTATTCACTGACTATGAACAGTTTCTTGATTCACCGATCGACGCAGTATACGTGGCTTCTCCTAATTTTGCACACTGCTCTCAATCTATAAAAGCAATGGAAAAGAAAAAGCATGTACTCTGTGAAAAAGTAATGGCATCAAATGAACAAGAGGCTCTTTCCATGATCGAGTGTGCCAAAAAAAATCACGTTGTCCTTTTAGAAGCAATGCGTCCCGATTTTGATCCCGCATTTGATATGATCAAAAACGCGCTTCCCCGCATTGGAAAAATTCGAAGAGCATCTTTTGAATTTTGCCAGTATTCAAGCCGCTATGATCGTTTCAAAGACGGAATTATAGAAAATGCATTTAATCCTGCACTCGGAAACGCCGCTGTATCAGACATCGGAGTTTATTGTATTCATTCCCTTGTCCGCCTTTTCGGTACACCTAAAAACATTCATTCTATGTCTTCCTCATTGGAAAACAATTTTGAATGCAGCGGCATTGTTCTGATGGAATATCCCGATATGATCGCAGAAGCAATCTATTCCAAAGTTACGGTTTCCTATCGTCCGAGCGTCATTCAAGGAGAAAACGGTTCTATCCTGATCGACTACATAAGTCATCCGACACAAATAGAACTCAGACTGCGGGAAGGCTCTCGTGATCCGATCAACGGTGGAATCAAAGAAATACTGCCTTATTCACCTGTAAACAACAATATGATTTATGAAATAAAAAATTTTCTTTCACTTGTTGAAAACAATGGAATCAAGCACGAATACCTACAATATTCGCTTGATACGATCCGCATTATAGATCATGTACTTGCTTCACATACTTCCGTACATTAAAAAATAGATCCATCTATTCTACTAAAAATAAATCGATCTATTCCAGTCATCTTGAGTTAAACTTTAATACAACAAATTAACGTTGCAAAAAAGACTGTATATCTTACAAGAATTTCTTCTGTTTGATATACAGTCTTTTCTTTTATCTTAGCACTTTTTCTTTGCTTTTCCTATCCGCAGTATACAAAGGATAATGTACTTTCTATCCTTTTCTTCTCTTTCTCTGAATCAAAGCAAGTACTGCCGCGGCTGTCATTGCTGCTCCTGCATACAGCATCGGAGAAACATTATCTCCTGTCTGAACTGCTCCGTCATTCTTCTCCGGTGTCGGCTGTGGATCTGGATTTGGAGTAGGAGTCGCAGTTTCTTCTTCAACTTCAATTTCCACACTGTCCGTAACTTTAACTTTCTTTTCACCCTGCACTGCCGTTGCCGTGATCGTTGCTTTTCCGACTTTCAGCGCTGTTACTTTTCCTGCTTCATCTACTTTGAGCACCGTCTCATCAGATGTTGTCCATATAATTGTAACATCTTTTGCATCTGTCGGATCAACTTTTGCTGTCACTGTCGTTTCCTCTCCGACTTTCAGTTTCTTACTCTCTGCCGTTACTGTTACACTCTTAAGCTCCGGCGTCGGTTCTGGTTTTACCTCTTCTTCAACTTCGATTTCCACACTGTCCGTAACTTTCTTTTCGCCCTGCACTGCCGTTGCCATGATCGTTGCTTTTCCGGCTTTCAACGCTGTTACTTTTCCTGCTTCATCTACTTTGAGCACCGTCGCATCAGACGTTTTCCATGTGATTGTAACATCTTTTGCATCTGTCGGATCAACTTTTGCTGTCACTGTCGTTTCCTCTCCGACTTTCAGTTTCTTACTCTCTGCCGTTACTGTTACACTCTTAAGCTCCGGCGTCGGTTCTGGTTTCGGATTCAGATTTTCAAGTTTTTCTGTCTCAGCTTTCAATGCGTCTGCTTTTTCAGAAACATTATGATTTAATGCATATGCATTTTCATACGCTGATTCTGCTTCCATATACGCTGCAAAGAACTCTTTATACTTCTCATCACCGTACTGGATACCATACTCTTTCAACTTATCATCTGCTGCTTTGAGCGTCTCTTTCAAATGATCTTTATTTACCGTTTCATATGCTTCAAATTCTCTTAACTGGAATGTTCCGTCAACGCCCTGCATCTTAATATAACGTGTCTCAAGCGGCTGTTCAAACTTGATTGTATTTACTGATTCGCCTTTTATAGATGCTTTTCCTTCAATATCCTTCCAAACTTTTCCGTCTGAAGAAACTTGAAGTTTAAATGTCGCCGGCGCTTTATCCCACTGAAGGACAAGATGATCGATCTGATGTGTCTGAAGCATATCTACCGCAAAACTGCTGTCTGCATAAAGACCTTCAAAGAAAGAGTCTTTCTCACTGACATCTGTTCCATGTTTTCCGTCTGCCGTATTTCCGTCACCATCAATCGCCTTCCAGCCTACACGAAGCTTTTTATTTGCATTATCGTAATTACCATCCCTTTATGTTGTGCTGTTCCGGCTGCCGCTTTATCCTGCGCTACATTGACTTCTGTCACTGCTTTACCCTCTGCCGCCAGTTTAATCGTCTTTGGGGACAATGCTTTGTCATAAACTTTCAAGTCTGCGATCTTTCCGTCAAATCCGTTTCCGATCGTTGTCAACGGAAATACAAATGTAGATAAAAGATGATTGTAATCCGTTTCTGAATTTGTTGTTCTCGTCAATGCTTGTTTAAATTCTCCGTTGATGTAAAGTTTTGTTACCTGCTGTGTTCCGACGATCGTTACATTTACACTCTTATTTTCAGGAATTGTATAATCAAACTTCTGCTCAAAATAAGAACGGTTGATCTTTAATTTTCCGTCTGATCCGATCGACAAACGACCGTCTCGTCCATCAAACAACTGTGCGTCTCCTTTTTTATCCACTTTCAGATCAAACTGAACTGTATATGGATAATCAACAGATCTTAACCCTGTCGTAAGACTTCCATCTCCGTTCAAGTCAAGCCAGTTTTTACCATCTTCTTCTTTCACATCTGCGTTTATAACTGTTCCATTATATCCGTTTCCTGCCGCATCATATACGACTGTTCCGTCCTCGCCTGATTTTACATTTTTAAAATCATAATCTAATACAAGCGATGTCTCTGAAGGAATATCGGATGCCAGTTCCACTCCCGGACCTGCTTTTAATTTTTCAAACTTGAGGCTATACTCCTCATATGTCTGGTCTTCATCCGTTCCGCCCCATGTTTTCTCACTAAGAACAGCAGCCTGACGCATCAATCGTTCGTAATTATCACGTTCTGTCACACCCATGTCTGCAATATCTGCCCACATCGCAGTCTTTGCTCCGAGAAGATTCGGATCTGCCGGCTGAACCGTACCGCTGCTGCTGAATGTAACCGGTGTCCAGTTATTGAAAATATGCTCTACATTGACAACATCGCGTTTATCCCTTCCTGTATTTCCATACAAATGGAAAGAATCCACATTGACGATCTTAAATCCTTCGGCGCTTCGTTTCGCCGCATTATCCCATGAATTTGACCAGAAATCAATTTCGATATCTGTATAATCTTTTGTGGAAATTCCTTTATCATCAAAATACTGCTTCATAGATCCCCACATACGTACTTTTTTTCCGCTTTCCTGAACGGTGTCAGCCATCTCACGGATGTAATTACGCATTCCGTCAAATTCATCGTTCTTAATACTCCAGTATTCGTCCACTCCGATATCAACCGTGTCTCCTAAAAATACAGGATCTGATTCGTTCAGATATTCGCTGTACAGCGCCTTAAGAAACTTTAACGCCCACTGTCCGCTTTCTCCTTTTACAGAAAGCAGCTCCCAGTCCCGGTCGCTTTTAATTCCGTCTTCCGGCATATTTTCAAAACCTTGTACTTTTCTGATTTCCTCGATATTATTTCTCACATATCTGTTAAATAACAACGAATGTCCCGGCGCATCGATTTCCGAAATCGGATTCATGCCGCAATCCATCGCAAACTGCTGGAGATCTTTATATTCTTCTGCTGTATACTGCGGTTCTCCGCCGTAAGCTCCGTTTTCATCATTGTAATATGCATTCTGCTGAGGATCTGTCTTTAAACTCGGAAATGTTTTACTTTCCAAACGGAACATTCCTTTATAATTTTTCCAGTTATTATAATCTTCGCGTCCTGTCGTAGCTCCCGAATGACGATTATCGTTCAGATGAAAATGTACTTCATTAATTTTATAAAATGAAAACGTCTTCACAATATCTTTCAAAGCATCCAAACGATACGGAACACGCGCGATATCGATCATTACTCCGCGTACTTCATATTGAGAGAAATCTCTTGTCACACCTTTAGGGAAAGAATACGTTCCGTCTTGTGTATAATACACCTGCTCTAACGTCTTTGTTCCGTACAGACATCCGGTGTATCCGTTACTGCTGATATGAATTCCGCCGTCGTCTGCTTTCAGTAAATATCCTTCCTCGCCTGTGTCGTATGTATCTTCCGGCAGTGCTCAATCAAGATATCGTCTTCGTCTCCGCCTTCTCCGCTGACAACCTCAAGTTCCATTCCGGTAATTTCTTTCATATCGCTCTTAAACTGAGACGCAACTTTCTCAAGTCCGACTCCGGCGCCGTCCTTTAAAACAATACGGGAATTTTCCGTAAGCTTAACTTCTCCCTCATATCCATACCATTCTTGAAGACTTGGAATCACTTCCGGTTCTTCATTCTGATTTTTTATCTCTGGATAAATCTCTGCATGTTTTGATTTTTTATTCGGCACATGAACCTGAAATGTTTTCTCTGCCTTGTCCTCAGGATTATTCTCATTCACGACTTCCAGGATCACATCCATATCATAATCATACATATTATGATCGCTGATCTGACCTTCATCAGAAATAACCTGAGGATATTCGCTTCCCTTCACACTAATACTGAATCCATCAGGCATCTTCGGAAGCGGAACTGTCTCAGAATCTACTGTGATCGCTTCAAGCGCTTTTACAGAATCCATCGCTTCTTTTGCATTTTCCGGCGCCGGATCTGTCACCTCGGGTGTCTGTACCTGATCCCCATGTATCTCAATTTCCTGAACAGAAACACTGTTGCCGCCCGCGTTCGTATTTACTTTATTGAAATAGAAACGCACATAACGGTCAAGACGCTTTCCTTCTACATCTGTGATACTATCGTGCTTATTCTGCTCATTTCCCGGCTGACATGTCACATGTTTAACAGTTTTCCACTCTGATTTTTTATCAGCCTTGTCTGAATCTCATAGTCGATCGAATATACAAGTTTATAAAAATAAAGGTCGATGCTTGTAATATTCGTAACCTCATTTCTCAGATCGATTTCAAGCCACTGCGGGGTCTGCTGCTGATCCGGCGCAGTTCCGTTTTTCATTGTAGGTGCAGACCATCTGGAAGTATCCGACTTCTGTCCGTCAACTGCAAGATTTGCAGTCAGATTCGGCATTGCCGCCTCTACTCCTGACGCAGACGCCGTCTTATTCAATGCGATATTTCCTGTGATCGTCTCATAACCGCTTTCACTTTTCTTCGTTCCAATCACCTGAAATTCCCGCACCCCGATACTGCGGTTTGCCGCCTGACTGTTTCCTGATGTAAAGTAAAGCCTTATATAGCGTGGAATCTCTCTCGCTTTTCCGTTTTCCTTCACATCAACAGTTTTTTTCAAGTTCAGATCTGTACCTTCCGGCATGTCTGCAGTCGCAATCGTTGTCCACACTGCGTCTTCTGCATTGGAATCAGAAACTTCCACACGGAAATCTCCGTACAGCCTTGCAAAGAAATCAACCTTGATCTCTGATACAACGCAAGTTCCTCCCAGGTCTACTTCCAGCCACTGCTCTGAAAACTCCGCGTCCTCTCCACTTTGCCATCTGCTGTTATCCGCTTCTCCGTTATTATCGGAAATTCCGTCAAACGCAAGCCCCGGTTCTCTTGCGGGAAGGTTGCCCGATGCCGCAAGAAACTTAGATGCCCGCGCAGTGCTTCCCCTGTCTGCCGCAAGATTTATTTCTTGCTGTTCAGTCTCTCCACTCATTTCTGTGTGAGCTTCTTCTGCCTGCACAACCCCAATACCCGGAACAGAAAATCCTGTCACACCGAGTATTGCTGCCATTACAAGCGCCGCTACTCTTTTCTTTTTCATATTATTCTTTTTCTCCTTCTATGTATCCATCTCTCAGCCCAGCTTTAATCATCCGGACACACGGATACAGTTATTTCTATAATAATCCTTTCAACTTGTTTTTGTCTACACTTTTTAATATTTCCACCTGTTTTTAAATAATTTTGTGCATATTTTACATAGCTTTATTATTTTGATACAGTAAAAAACCGGGTGCATTATGCACTCGGTCTTATCCCTATCTTACTCTGTCATTACATTTTTTCATTTACAAGTAGAAGTTTTTCAGCTCATATCGTATAATGTATAAAAAGCAACCCCCCTCTTTAAATCCTGAGAGCAGCCGTCATATGTACGCGAATAATATGTGGTGTTTTTCGGAACAGGTTCTCAAATCATGTACTGATTATTAGTTGCCGAAGCGTCAATGTGACGGCTGCTCTCAAGACTTAAAAAGGGGATAATTCATTATATGCACTTTATGGGATTAATATTCCATCTGTGTACGAATATTCTTCTTCATATGGATATTCATTGCCTGCTATATGATTACAGTGAACTCTGTAATAATATCCTCTTTCTACTTTCAAAGACTTTGCTGTAGACATATAATATGTATTCTCATCTTCCGCTACCCATGCGTCTATCTGCCCCCACTCATCATTCTTTTCATCATATCGATCGACATACACTATCGTTGCCATATATTTCACTTTATGATTTGCGGTCGTTGCTCCATATGCATATATACGAGAGATTCCGGCTTTTGATATCGTAGATTCCCCATCCATCAGATGCACTCCCCTTAGATCAGGAGAAGATGTATATCCCGTAGACCTCTCCTCAGTCGTAAGATATGAACCGTCAACTTGTTTTAACTCTTTTCCTGATGCACTGACGTTTGTTGCAGACATTGCAACGATTCCGCATAACAGAACAGTGCTTCCTAATATAGATAAAATACGTCTCCTCATAACTTTTCTCATTCCTCTTTAATTTTTTACTCTTTTTTGCTTCTCTATTAAGTAAACAACCAAACAGGAAAAAACTTACGCGTTTTATTTAGAAAAATATAAATTTTTTAAAATTTTTTCAAACTCTTTCTTTTCCATGATTCCTCTCAGTTGATAATGAACACCATAATTCTCAAATTCTGCAATATACCGATGCGTTTCATAACCCTCAATATCACTTTCGATAACATCTATTTTCTTCCCATTATTCTCTACTACAAATTTATCTATATTCTCATCAGATTCTTTCTGTCCCAACGAAGAATCCTCTGCATTCATATAAATAGAATACCAGACCACTTCTCCCTGATATTCATAAAACACTTGTGCTCTCCCTTGTTCCTTATCAAGAATATATTTTTGTAATCTCATTCCTTTGGGTTTATACTGTATTCTCACAGCCTGAATTCCCAGCTCTTTTTTTATCTCTCTATATACTCGTGTTTCATCTTCACTCTCACTTGCCTGCGTATCCATATCCTCCACATTGATCACCGATGCCTGACCTGTCTCCCCGGTAAACTTCTCAATGATCTCCTTGAGATAAGATTTACTCCCCACCGCAGTCACGCTTGTTGCAACAGCCGCGATCATCAGCACTGCGGCAGCCACCATTACTCTTCTTCTGAAAAGCGGACTGTGCCGATGCACTTTCTTTTTCTTTTGACTTTGTGTCTTTTCATATGCCTGTATCTGCTCTGCCAGCCTTTTTTCCATTTCATCAGAGACTTTGATTTCTTCCAGTTTGGAGTCTTTCAGAATCTCTTTTTCGATTTTTGCCGCTTCTTTTTCTGTTTCTTCATGAAGTGAAAGCACGTTCTTTTTTTTTCATCGTTCTACCCCCTTACACGATTCTATTTATGGTTCCTACTTTTGTCTTGACATTTCACTAAATAAGGTTAATATGAAATTATATGTTTTCCTCGGCTATTTTCGTTGCAGCCGACTAACTAACACATTTTTTCTGGAGGTTTTTATATGAAACGAATCATACTTACCGGAGGTGGAACCGCCGG
>ENA-OQCE01000174-OQCE01000174.1-human-gut-metagenome-genome-assembly--contig:-NODE-174-length-30476-cov-19.260173_pt1 | contig 30476 bp, 36 predicted proteins | sample MGYA00242495_ERZ504572 | MGnify/ENA primary metagenome ERZ504572 (study PRJEB26092, sample SAMD00036228) | human gut metagenome | host: Homo sapiens | study: EMG produced TPA metagenomics assembly of... | reverse complement strand
GGCGGCCATGCAGGAGGATGCCGAAGCCGCATCCGATGATGCCGGAGATGGCAATGCCGCCAACGCTGACGGCAACACCGACGCGACAAATAGTTCTTGTAGCGAAAGCCTCCGCGGGGGAAACCTGTGGAGGCTTTTCTTTTAAGCGCAATGTTGATTGGGGACAGACTTAAATGAGCGTTTTCACGCATTTAAGTCTGTCCCCAATCAACATTGCTGCGGCACTTTGCTCAGCTAAAGCGTACAATAGCGCCTATGCGAAAGGGGAACAGATGATCAACGAAACTATGTATGCTCGCGGTGCGGAAAGCTCCATCATCCGTGAGATCTTTAGCTATGGCCTTGAGCGCAAGGCGCAGATCGGTGCGGAGAACGTATTCGATTTTTCGCTGGGTAACCCGAGCGTTCCGGCACCTGCCGCCGTGGCTGAGTCCATTAAGAAGGCCTTGGAGCTGCCGAGCGACCAGCTGCATGGATACACGCCTGCACCGGGTCTGCCGCAGTGCCGTACCGCCGTGGCCGAGTCACTCAACCGCCGTTTTGGCACGAGCTATGAGGGCAAAGACGTCTTTATGACGGTGGGTGCCGCGGCTTCGCTCACCTGCACGCTCAACGCCGTTACGAACCCGGGCGACGAGGTTATTGTTATCGCCCCATACTTTCCGGAGTATCGCGTTTGGATTGAGAAGGCCGGCTGTACGTGTGTTGAGGCGCTCGCCGATGAAGATGCGTTCCAGCTGAGCGTGGACAACGTGCTCAAGGCGATTACCGATAAGACGACTGCCGTCATCATCGACTCGCCCAACAATCCGACCGGTGCCGTATATACACGCGACACGCTGACGCGACTGGCCAATGTTCTGCGCGAGGTCAACGCCAAGCGCGATCCCGAGAATCCGATTATGCTCATCTCGGATGAGCCGTACCGCGAGATCGTGTACGGTGCGAGGTGCCTTGGTGCCTTCGATCTACGAGCACACCATCGTGTGCTACTCGTATTCCAAGTCGCTTTCGCTACCGGGCGAGCGCGTCGGGTGGATCCTGGTTCCCAATACGAATCCTCAGGCAGCTCGTCTAATGCCCGCCGTTGCCGGTGCCGCCCGTACGCTGGGCTTCGTGTGTGCACCGGCGCTCTTCCAGCGCGTGATCATCGATTGCATCGATGAGCCGAGTGACGTTGAGGCCTATGCGCGCAACCGCACCGCGCTTACCGATGCGCTGGCGGAGTACGGCTACACCTATGTTGAGCCGGATGGCGCGTTCTACCTGTGGGTGAAAGCGCTGGAGCCCGATGCGAACGCCTTCTGTGAGCGCGCGAAGAAGTATGAGCTGCTCGCGGTGCCTTCGGATAGCTTTGGCATGCCGGGCTGGTTCCGCCTGGGCTACTGCGTGAGCTATGAGACAATCGTCAACTCGCTGCCTGCCTGGAAGCAGCTGGCCGACGAATATCGTCGAAAGTAAAGCGCTCTGCTTACAATGTTTTACGTGAAACGGGGTTTGGTTTTAAGCCAGACCCCGTTGTCTATGCCGTTGTGTGATTGGGATGAAGCAGTTTTACGACTGCCGAAAGCTATGCGTACAATGAATATACGCGACGGCCATACTGGACAAGGAGACCCGATGCCCTACCTTCTTTCTTGTGATATTCATACTCATACGATGTTCTCTGCGCATGCGTACTCAACCATCGAGGAGAACATCTATTGGGCGGCAGAGCGTGGTCTGCAGGTGCTCGGATCTGCCGACCATCTGAGCTCTATGGTTACAGCCTGCCCCAATGACCTGCGCAGTTACCAGTTCTTTATCAACCAGGATATCTGGCCGCGCATTTGGAGCGGCGTGCTGGTGCTGCGTGGTGCCGAGGCTGATATCGTTTCGCTGGACGGAAGCCTGTTTGGCGAGGATACTCCTGTCACGCTCGATATCGCCGGCGATTCGTATAGTCGTGAGCATTCGCTGTTCGATTTGGTGACGCGCAATTTGGATTATTTGGTGGCAAGCGTGCATAATCCGCAGATTGCCGAAGGCGCGACGCTCGCCCAGACAACCGAGATGTATATCAATGCCTTGGAACACCCCAAGGTATTCATGCTGGGCCACGCGGGGCGCTCGGGCGTGCCGTTCGATATCGATGAGGTGCTGCTGGCGGCCAAGGCCAAGCACAAGATTATCGAGATCAACAACCATAGTCTTGAACACGGTGTCGACACTGAGCATTGGGCCGTATGCCGCAAGATCGCCGAGCGCTGCGCCGAGCTGGGCGTGGGTATCGGCGTGTCGACCGATGCCCACATTGGCATGGCCATTGGCAAACTCGATCACGCGCGCAAGATGCTTGACGAGATTCACTTCCCGCTGGATTTGATCGTGACGCGCGACCGCGAGACGCTGCTGCGCGAGATGGCGGCAGCCGGCGTGTGTGACCTGCGCAAGGGGATGTAGCGGAGTTCATAAACCAAGCGAAGGGGGGGCGGTCCAGACGGGCCGCCCCCTTTCTTGTCTCGAAAATCTACCGGGGTGGATTAGCGGCGCTCGAGGACCGCTACGGTTTCGGTGTGGTCGGTATGGGGGAACATGTCGACGGGCGTGATCTTGAGCATGTGATAGCTTCCGTCGAGGAGCTGGTGCAGGTCGCGCTCTTGGGTCACGGGGTTGCAGCTGATATAGGTGATGCGGCGCGGCTTAAGTGCGCAGGCGGCTTCGAGGAACTCGGGGGTGGAGCCGGCACGCGGCGGGTCGATGGAAAGAACGTCGACGCGTTCGTTGTTGTCGGCGGCATCGAGGATGTAATCGGTGGCATCGTCGGCCATAAACCAAGCGCTGCGGGTGAGGCCGTTGAGCTCGGCATTGCGACGTGCGTCGCAATGCCCGCCGGGTTGCGCTCCACGCCGAGCAGCATAATGCCGATACCCTTGTTCTGGGCATCTTTAGCTGCGCAAAGACCGATGGTACCGCTGCCACAGTAGGCATCCATAAGAATGTCACCCTGCTGCAGTCCATGCCGTCAATCGCGAGCTGATAGAGCAGCTCGGTCTGTTGCGGGTTGGTCTGATAAAACGCGGTGGGGGAGATATCGAATTCGCAACCGAGTAGCTGGTCGCGCATGCACTCGGCGCCATAGACGATACGAGTCTCCTCACCCAAGATGGCGTTGCCGGGGCGTCCGTTGATGTTTTGGGCGACGGTGACGATGCGCGGATCGAGTGCGGCGACAGCCTCAAAGAACTCCTGCGCATGCGGCAAGTCGCGCTGAGCGGTCACGAGCGTGACCATGACCTGGTCGGTACGCCAACCGCAGCGGACGACGGCATAGCGAAGCAAACCAAGATGCTTGTCCTCATTAAAGGCGGGAATATGCAGCCGCTCAGCTTCGCGTGCGATGCCGTTGAGAATCTGACGGGCGCCCGGCGCCTCGACAGGACACTCGGTACGGCAACGATCTTGTGCGTGCCGCGCTCAAAGAAACCGCAACGGACAGCACCCTCCTTACCGGGAGCAAAGGGAGTGGCAGCCTTATGACGAAAGCCACGCGGCGCAGGATATTTACCCGGGTCGCCCAGGGTGACTCCCATACCGCGAATGGGGTCGACGCTAATGCCTCGCGCTCGCAGAGCTCAGCAAACAGCTCCTCCATAGCAGCCTGCTTGGCCGCCAACTGCTTCTTATAAGGACGATTGAATGCCGTACACCCACCACAAGCTTTCATGATGGAACAAGGAGACTTGGGGTCCGTGGCCTTACGCACGGATGGAACCGAATCATTATGCGGACGCTTGGAACGAGTCCGAGGTGCTTTGTCCCCGCCCCGACGAGAGTCAGAACGCTTGGTCTTAGCCCTGCTCTTGGTCGATTTGCTTTTTGCAGCTTTAGAAGACTTGGATTTCGTGGAAGATTTCTCCTCCGACCCCTCAGCTGCCTCGATCAAAGCACGACGAGCCTTACGCTCCGCACGAGATTCTGCCATCAATAACTCCACTAATTCATGAATTAAAGCTGCAAGTATTGTACCGTGCCAAGCCAGCAGACGATATACAAGCGGTTTATTCGTGTCAGTGATAAGCCCAACGACGGTTGCCCGCCGCGTGAGGGGTGTGGGGATTAAGTTTATCGCGAGTTCCGCACGAACAGGAGGCCACTTAATGTGGCCTCCGTCGTGAGCAGGCTGTAGAGCAGGAAACTTAACCCCACACCCCTCACGCGGCGGGCAAACTCGCCTTGTGCTCTATCACGCTAAAGTGTATGATTCTGAACGTTACATGACTCACTTTACTTAGCTAAAGTGCCATCAAGGGGGAATACCATGAATACCGATATGTCTCGTCGTCAGTTTGTTGGTCTAGCCGGCTCGCTCGCCACGGTGCTTGGCCTTGGTCTTGTCGGCTGCGGCGGTGGTGCCGACAAGGGTTCCACTGCCGGCTCTGCCGCGGCAAAGGACGCCAGGGGCGTTGTGGAGTCTAAGAAGCTCGTGGTGGGCTTTGACAAGTCCTATCCTCCGTATGGCTTTGTGGGAGACGATGGCGAGTACACCGGCTTTGATCTCGATCTGGCCAAGGCAGTTGCCGATAAGCAGGCTGGGAGGTCAAGTACGAGGCCATCGACTGGGACGCCAAGGATACGCTGCTCAACTCGGGTGCCATCAACTGCATCTGGAACGGCTTTACCATGGAGGGCCGTGAGGACGGCTACACGTTCTCCGAGCCGTACATGCTCAATGAGCAGGTGCTGGTGGTCAAGAAGGATGCGGGCATCAAGAATTGGGACGACCTTGCCGGCAAGACCGTGATTACCCAGACCGATTCTGCCGCGCAGGATGTGCTAGAGGGTGACCAGAAGGATCTGGCGGCGACGTTTGCCACGCTCGATACCATCGGCGAGTACAACACGGCTTTTATGCAGCTCGAGAGCGGCGCGGTCGATGCGGTGGCTTGCGACCTTTCGATCGCCCAGTATCAGCTTGCCGCCAAGCCCGATGCCTATACGCAACTTGACAAGCCGCTGTCCAGCGAGCACTACGCCGTTGGCTTTAAAAAGGGCGACACCAAGTCGGCCGACGCCGTGACCGAGTCGCTCAAGGCGCTCTATGAGGACGGTACAGTCAAGGACCTGTGCGACAAGTATGCGAGCTACGGTCTATCCTTCGACAACTGGGTTTTGAAATAGCCACAGCACCCAACCTTGCGGCTCCAACCCTCCTCGCGTACCAAAGTACGCTTCGTCGGGCTTGTCGCTCGCAATCTTGGGCACTGTGCCTATTTCAATTAACACCTGCTGTTCTGTTGCTGTGAAAGAGAGCTTGGGTTGTCTATTCAGGTCATGATGCAGATGCTTGGCCAGGGTTTCTTGGTCAGTTTGCAGTTGTTTTTGCTCACGCTGTTGGGCTCGATTCCCTTGGGAATTCCCGTGGCGTTTATGCGTATGAGCAAAATCGCGCCGCTGCGTTGGATTGCGCGCATCTACATTTCGGTCATGCGCGGTACGCCGCTCATGCTGCAGATGTTTGCCATCTACTTTGCTCCGTATTACGTCTTTGGTATTTCGCTCACGCCCGATTCCAAGTGGACAGCGTGCGTCGTGGCATTCATCATCAACTATGCCGGCTACTTTGCGAGATCTATCGCTCGGGTTTGCAGTCTATCCCGCGTGGTCAATATGAGGCCGCCGAGGTGCTGGGTTACTCACGCCTGCAGACGTTTTTGTACATTGTGATGCCGCAGGTCGCCAAGCGCATTTTGCCGGCGATGGGCAACGAGATCATCACGCTGGTCAAGGACACGTCGCTGGCGTTTGCCATCGGCGTGGGGGAGATGTTCTCGACGGCCAAGGCACTGGTTGCCTCGCAAGTGAGCATGGTGCCGTTTGCGATTGCGGCACTGATCTACTGGGTCTTTAACTTTGTGGTCGAGATGCTGCTGGGCGCCGCCGAAAAGCGACTTGACTACTACCACGACTAGCCTGTTCCGTCGTGCTTTTCAACACATGGAGGTTCCCGTGTCCGGAACGGTAATGAATATAACGAGCGCGCGCAAGGCGTTTGGTGGCAATGAGGTGCTCAAGGATATCTCGCTCGAGGTAAAGCGCGGCGAGGTCGTGGCGATTATCGGACCTTCGGGCGGCGGTAAGTCAACGCTGTTGCGCTGCGCCACGCTGCTCGAGACGCTTGACGGCGGCTCGCTTTCGTTTGGTGATCTAGCCGTTGCGACGGATGCGGGATCGGGCACGGTGTATGCGAAAGGCGATGTGCCCAAGCAGGCGCGCTCGCGCTTTGGCCTGGTGTTTCAGAACTATAATTTGTTCCCGCACTATACCGTGATGAAAAACATTACCGACGCTCCGATCCGCGTGCTCAAGCGCCCGCGCGAGCAGGTCGAAGCACGTGCGCGTGAGTTGATCGCGCAGATGGGGCTTACGGGCAACGAGAACAAGGTGCCATGCGAGCTTTCGGGCGGTCAGCAGCAACGTGTGAGTATTGCGCGCGCTTGGCGCTCGATCCAGAGATCTTGTTCTTCGATGAGCCGACCTCGGCACTCGACCCCGAGCTAACGGCCGAGGTGCTGCGCGTCATTAAAGACCTTGCCGCGCAGAATATGACGATGGTGATCGTGACCCATGCGATGCAGTTTGCGCGCGATGTTGCCGATCGCGTGGTCTTTATGGACGGCGGTCGCATTGTCGAGGAGGGTCCTGCCGAGCAGGTTATCGGCCATCCGCGCGAACGGCGCACGCGCGAGTTCCTGAGCCGTATCGAGGGATAGGCTCAAGTAGACATTGAGGCGAAACCGCTGCAGGTCTTATGGACTGCGGCGGTTTTTATTTGCGCCGATGGGGCTTAATAACCGCCTCAGGCGTTTGCCCCCTCCTCTCGCCGCCCGTATTCATACGTGCGCCGAAAGGTGTGCATGGACAGTCGCCCGCGAGGGTAGGGTGGTGGCATAGGACATTTGGAGGGTGAGCCGGATCGGCTGCCGACCATGCTGCTCCCGGGACGGCATCGACCGCGAACTCTCCCCGTTGGCGTCGCGCATTGCGCGCGGCCCTGCAAGGAGGTCATCATGGGTGCTCCCAAGACCGGTAACGTAAGGAACGTGGTGCTCGTAGGCCAAGGTGGGGTGGGCAAGACTTCACTCGCCGAGGCCATGCTCCACCTTTCCGGCAAGACCGCCCGCCTGGGCGGCCACGATGGCACCAAGCCCACGCTCGACTATGACCCCGAAGAGGTCAAGCGTGCGTTTTCCATCTCGACGACCATTGCGCCGATCGACTGGAAGGGTGCGCGCATCAATGTGCTCGATGCCCCGTGCTACCCCGATTTTATCGGCGACGCCTTTGCCGCGATGAGCGTCTGCGAGACGGCTCTGTTTGTGGTCGACGCCGAGGCCGGCCCGCAGCCTACGACGGTTAAGCTCTGGTATGCCGCCGAGGACCTGCGTCTGGCGCGTGCGGTGTTCGTAAACCGCCTGTCGCGCTCTGAGGCCAGCTTTGCGACCACGATGAATCTGCTGCAGGAGCGCTTTGGTATGCGCCTGGGCGCCGTGACCCTTCCCTGGGGCGAGGGCGAGGACTTCGACGGCATCATCGATCTGGTGCGCATGAAGGCACGCCATTGCAACGGCACTGAAGCCGTTGAGTCGGAGATTCCCGAGGAGTATCGTGCCCAGGCCGAGGAAGCCCATGACCATCTGTGCGAGCTGGTGGCCGAGGCTGACGACGAACTGATGATGAAGTACTTGGAAGGCGAGGAGACACTGACGCAGGAGGAGCTTGAAGGCCTGCTGTCGAAGGCGATCGCCGAGCGCATCTTTGTGCCGGTCTTTGCGGGCGATTGCATTAAAGAGCAGGGCGTCAACTCGCTGATGGACGATATCGCCACGTACTTCCCGGCGCCGACGGACTACGGCGAGATGCCGCTCATCGACGGCGATTCGCTTAAGATCTCGAGTGACGATGACCGCCCGGTGGCATTTGTGTTTAAGACCTTGGCCGATCCGCAACAGGGTCGCATCAGCTTTATCAAGGTGCTGACGGGTACGCTTGAGCCGGGCCTTGAGCTGGTCAATGCGCGCACGCGCAAGGGTGAGCGTCTGGCCCACCTGTATGTGATGTGCGGCCGTGACATGACCGAGGTCGGCCACGCTTATGCCGGCGATATCATCGTGGCGCCCAAGCTGGCGGCCGAGACGGGTGACACGCTCTCCATTACCGGTAAGGTCGAGGCGGCGGCGTTTAAGTTCCCCAACTCGCAGTACCGCATTGCCATCGAGGCCGAGAACCGCGGCGACGAGGAGAAGCTCTATACGTTTATCGAGAAGGCGTGCAAGGCCGATCCGACCATGAGCATCGACCGCGACGAAGAGACCGGCCAGACCATCATCTCGGCGGTGGGCGAGGCACAGGTTTCGGTCCTGCTCAATCGTCTGGAGGACCGCACCAAGGTCGCTGCCAAGAGCGTGCCGATCCGTATCCCGTATCGCGAGACCATCCGCCGCACGGCAAGTGCCCAGGGTCGTCATAAGAAGCAGACCGGCGGCGCCGGCCAGTATGGTGACTGCTGGCTGCGTGTGGAGCCGCTCATTGGGCCCGACGGCACGAGCGACGGCTACGAGTTTGTGGATGAGGTCGTAGGCGGCCGCATTCCGCGCTCGCTGATTCCCGCCGTGGACAAGGGCGTCCAGGAGACCATGAAGGACGGCATCATTGCCGGCTACCCGCTCACGGGCATTCGCGTCGCGGTGTACGACGGCTCGTATCACAGCGTCGACTCCAACGAGATGGCGTTCCGCGCGGCGGCACGCATCGGCCTGCGCAAGGCATGCGCCGATGCCGACCCGGTGGTGCTGGAGCCCATCGAGGAAATCACGGTGACGATCCCCGAGAGCTACGCCGGCGCCGTGATGGGCGACATCTCGGCCTCGCGCGGTCGCGTGACGGGCATGGAGACCGATGAGCGCGGTGACACCGTGGTCATCGCCCAGGCGCCGCTGGCCGAGCTGACGGATTACTCGACGCGCCTGCGCTCCATTACGCGCGGCACGGGTGACTTTACCATGAAGCCCGCTGGCTATGAGCAGGTTCCCTATGACGTTCAGGCCAAGCTGGTCGAGCGCTATGAGGAGGGCCGCGCCAAGTAGCGCGTGGCGTTGCCCGCAACATGCATGCCGATGCAAGGGCCGCTCTGGGCAATCCAGGGCGGCCCTTTTTGATCCCTGGGGGACGGAGGAAAACGGATCATTTTAGGTTTTGGGGCAGCCTGGTCGGCGCTAGTCTCCGGATGTCTGGTTGCGGCCGGTGGCGTAGTCGATCTGCACATGCGGCTGCAGGTTGTAGCAGTACACGTGGAAGCGCAGGGCCTTGCCGTGGTCCTCGACCGATTGCGCCTCAAGGCGCACGCCGCGGCAGACAAGTTCCTCTTCGTTGTACATGGGCGTGGCGCGGTAGAGCACATGGTTGCCTGTGTCGTGGATGTAGCCGAGGATCTGCTCTTCAAACGGCAGCATGCCCGTTTCGTTGAGATAGCGCGTGCCGGTGAGCAGATTCTTGCGGTTGGCGTTTTCGCCGCAGAGCGACCAGGCGATAAGGTGGCAGCGGTTGTAGAGGCTCTGACCCGGAATAAAGTCGTAGCGCTGCTGGTGCCACCCGGCGGGATGGATACGCGAGATATCGCCGCGCTTGCCCTGACCGAGCGATTCGGGACCCACGCAGGCGAGTGCCTTGCGGGTGCGGTCCAGGCTATCGAGCTTGGAGAACTTCTTAAAGCAGCCCTCTTTGGTAGCGCGCTCGTATTCGTCGAGCGTGAATGATGGCGTGCCCAACGGGTGCGTGCTGTCGGCGCGAAGGGCAACGTAGGGGTTGCCGGCGTAGTCGGGAATGCTGCTGAGATATACGCCGCGGGCGCGGTCGAGATCGGGGTTTTCGACCTCGTCGATGGGGGTGACGTTTGAAGAGGCATCGTCAGCGGTGTCGGTCGTGGCGGATTCAGAGCCATCGCCGGAGTCCTGATCATCTTCGGAGTCCGTGGAGCTCGCTGTTCCCGATTCGAGCCGGGCGACCAAGTCCGCTTCGTCGTCGGTGCGGTTGGGGCTCTCGCTTTGCTTCTCGGCCAGAGCAGCCGCCTGCTCATCGCTTTGCGGCGAGAGCAGCTTGGGCGCTCCGTCGAGCGACCCTGTGAACAGCGCAAACCCCAGCACCACGGCGGTGCCGATGGAAAGTACTTGCTTGTAGGCGGACTTGCGCGACATTGAGGCTCCTGGCTAGACGGTTGGGAATCTACCAGTCTAGCAGGTGCCGCCGCAGGCAGTTTTGCCGAACAGATTCTTAAAGATTGGGGGCGCTACCGATCCATTTGCCTAGAAGGGGTTGCGATGGTTGGGACGTGTGGGGCTCGACGTTTCCCCAGATAAAACCTGCCAAAATAAACCTGTCCCCTTTTAGAAGGTCGGCAACAATTTATGTGGTTCAGGTTGAGCATGCGCGAGCGAGCAGATTGCCGTGCCCGGGGCCTGCGCAGCGCCGAGCGGTTACGCCGTTTGTAAAACGGCGTAACTTAAAGATTCATGTTGCCGTGGATGTAGGGGGCGACCTCGGGGGAGATGTGTCCGCAGCCTAGGTTGCGCAGCGCGGACTCGATGGCGGCGGGCAGCGGGGTCTTTCCCTCGTCGTTGACCACGGTACCGCCGAGGGCGGCGATCTTGGCGACATCTGCCGGGGCGGCTTCGATATGCATGCAGCCGCCGACCAGGCGTGCGCGGACCTGCGCCAGGTCAAGATCGTGCAGATAATCCTCGCAGGCGCGGATTAAATCGACCTTCTCGCGCGTAAGCTCCTCGCCCGTGGGAATGCGCGTGGCCAAGCAGGCGCCTGCCGGCAGGTTCCAGACGGGGTAGCCCCATGCGCGCAGCAGCTCGCGCTCTTCGTCCTTGGTAAAGCCGACCTCCATAAGGGGTGAGCGTACACCGAGCTCTTCTGCCGCACGCATGCCGGGGCGGTAGTCACCGCGATCGCTTGCATTGCTGCCATCGATGACGGTGGGAAAGCCTAGCGACTTGGCGTGGTTGACGATAGCGGTAAAGCCGGCGCGCTTGCAGTGGTAGCAGCGGTCGGCATCGTTGCAGGCTACCTGGGGGAGCTGCAGCTGATCGACCGAAAGATTGAGCACGGGGAGCATAAAATGCGGACCCTCATCGGTTTGTCCGTCAACGGACCGCTCAAACGAAGCCTGCTCGGGTGTGCCGATGAGCGGCGTGGTGAGATGGACGAGGAGGGTATTGGTAGGCATGATGCGGGCGCATACGGCGGCCAAAAAGCTGCTGTCAACGCCGCCGGAAAACCCGATAGCCACGCGCCCATATGCCAAAAGCAGCTGTTCGAGCGCCGATAGCTTGTCTTGAAGCTCCTCTGCGGGTGCCGTGGTGTCTAAAATCATGAAACGATCCTTATCGTTGAGTACTCGATCGAAAACTATAATCCTAATGCGTTACTTGCCATAAGACTTCTATCTATGTAACGAAAGTGCAATATGGTATATACGTTATATACAAGTTGCCAAATGCGGTAGAGTTACGGCAATGCGACAGCGAGAGTCGATGGGGGACCGATATGATCAAGGCTGTTATTTTTGACATGGACGGAACGCTGGTCGACACCGAGCGTCTGGGCATCAAGCATGGAAAGCGCCCGCTGCTGAGCTGGGCGTCGCGATTGATGACACGCTGATTCATCAATTTATCGGTCGCACACTGCCCGATGTCATGGACATCCTTGAGGCGCATTGCGGCAGCAGAGAAACCGCCGAGGCGCTCTATCATCGCCACAAGGAGATTCGCGACGAGATGGTCAAGACCGATCTGGAGCTTAAGGCCGGCGCTGCCGAGTGCATAGACGAGCTGCTGGCTGCGGGCTATCACGTGGGCCTTGCAACGTCGTCGCGCCTCGTTACGGCCGAGCGCAACCTTAAGATGGTCGGCCTCTTTGACAAGTTTGAGACGGTGACTTGCGGCGAGGACGTTGTGCACGGCAAGCCCGATCCCGAGATGTATCTGCTTGCCTGCGAGCGCGCGGGCTTTGCCCCCGAGGAATGTGCCGTGGTCGAGGATTCGCGCAACGGCTGCGTCTCGGGCATCACGGCCGGCTGCCATGTCTTTGCCGTTCCCGATATCGTGCCGCTGCCGCAGGACGTGGTGGATGGCTGCGAGGCCGTGCTCGATACGTTGTTCGACCTGACGGCCGCGGTCAAGGCCGTGTGCTAAAGGTAGGCGCCGAGGTTGATGGCGGTGGCTTCGGTGTGACTGCTTGCCTGGGTGCTGGCGCGCTCCAGTAAAAACGGGCGTACGAGCTCTTGGCGGTTGATGTCCTCGACGGCCGTGACCGCGGTGACGATGCGTGCGGCGGAACCGATACGGGCGTGCTTGGTCTTCGCCGGGGCTTTGTTTTCGATTTGCTCCATGAGCAATTGAATGCCTTGCGGCCAATCTCGTAGCCTGGGGGTGCCACCGTGGTGAGTGGGACCGACCCGCTCCAGGCGAGCGGGTTGCCGTCGCAGCCGGCCACGCGGACCTGCTCGGGGACGGAGATGCCTTTGTCTATCAGCGCCGAGATAACGCCCGACGCCAGTACGTCGGTCAGGCCGATGACAAAATCGGGGCGCTCGTCGCCGGAGCGCTCGGCAATCTGGGCGCCGATGCTGTAGCCGTCGGCAGCGGTATTCCATTCGCCGGCGTCGATGACTTCGATCTTGATATCGGGGTGCAGGGCAAGGGCCTTGTGGATGCCAAGTACGCGCAGGGTGAGCTGCATAAATGCCGCTCTGCCCACAACGGTGATATGGCGTGCGCCACGGGCAACGGCGAGCTCGGCGATAATGCGCCCCTGCGCCTCGTTGTCGGCGGCCACGTAGTAACCGGGTTCGGAACAGTGGATGTCCAGATGGACGATCGGCACGGGCATCTTGGTCATAGCGGGGTGCCAGTCGGGGGACGCCATGGGCTGAACCATGACGCCGGACATCTGCGTGCCCATAAAGTAGCGCAGGTAATGGTCCTGGAGAATGCCGTCGTTATCGGCGTTGGCGATGAGCAGATCGTAACCGTGCTTGCGGGCCTCGTTATGGGCGCCGCTGGCAATTTGGAGCGAGAAGCCGTGATCGAGACGGGGGAGGACCAGGCCAAAGGACTTGGTGGTGCCGCCTGCGAGCTGACGGGCACTTTGGTTGGGCAGGTAGCCAAGGCGATTGATGGTCTCGTTGATGAGCTTGAGGGTCTCGGGGCGCAGCTTTTCGGGATGGTTGAGCGCGTTGGAAACCGTGCCCAACGAAACCCCGGCCTCGCGCGCGACGTCGCTGATTTTTACCTTTGCCATAGCGGCCCCTTTGATGCGTTTCAAGTACAAGCCAGATTGTAGCATCCCAAACCTACCAAAAAGGGACAGGTTTATTTTGGCAGGTTTATCTGGGGAAACGCCGTTGCCAGCGCGACCACCACGAAGGGGACAGGCACCTTTGTGGTGGTTTGGACCGGCTGGACGTGTGTGCATCGGGTGGTATCTAAGTTGAGATACCACATCTGGTATATCAGCTTGCGCCTGCGTGAGTACAATACTCGAACGTTATGCGTCTCAGCGCCCCTTGTGCGTGGACGTCTTGCAGTCACGCGAACGAAGGGAATTATCTTATGTGCGGAATCGTCGGCTACACCGGCTCTGATATTGCAAAGAACATCCTGGTCACGGGCCTCAAGCGTATGGAGTATCGCGGCTATGACTCCTCGGGCGTCGCGCTCGAGGTGGGCGAGGGCGCCGCGGCGCACCTCGACGTCATCCGCCGCGTGGGCAAGGTCGCGGGCCTAGAGAGCGAGCTTTCCAACATCGACAGCGACGCTACCTGCGGTATCGGCCACACCCGTTGGGCCACCCACGGCAAGCCCTCCGTCGTTAACGCTCACCCCCACACCAGCTGCGACGGTCGTATCGCCATCGTCCACAACGGCATCATCGAGAACTTCGCCGAGCTGCGCGAAGAGCTGGAGGCCGCGGCCATCACTTTAAGAGCGAGACCGATACCGAGGTCTTCGCGCATCTGATCGAAGAGGCTTATGTCGAGACGCACGACCTGATGGCCTCCGTGCGCGAGGCTTGCACCCATGTGGTCGGTGCCTATGGTCTGGCCGCCGTGTGTGCTGACGAGCCCGGCGTGATCGCCGTGGCCCGCAAGGATTCCCCGATCGTAGTCGGTGTGGGCGAAACCGGTTCCTATGTTGCTTCCGATGTCATCGCGCTCATCGACGCCACCCGCGATGTCGTGGTGCTCGAGGACGGTCAGTTTGCCAAGCTCACGCCCGCAGGCGTCGAGTACACCGACGAGGCTGGCAACGTTATCGAGCCCAAGGTCACCCACATCGACTGGGACCTGGACATGGCAGAAAAGGGCGGTTATCCCGACTTTATGCTCAAGGAAATCCACGAGCAGCCGCGCGTCGTGCGCGACACGCTGGTCGGTCGTATGACGCCGGCCGGCGAGCTTGACATCGACGAACTGGGCCTTTCGCTCGAGGAACTCAACGACATCGACCGCGTCTACGTGATCGCTTGCGGCACTAGCTATCACGCTGGCCTCATTGCTAAGAATCTCATTGAGGGCTGGGCTCGCATCCCGACCGAGGTGGAGGCGGCCAGCGAGTTCCGTTACCGCAATCCCATCATTACGCCGACGACGCTTGTCGTTGCCGTGTCCCAGTCGGGCGAGACGGCCGATACCCTTGCCGCCATTCGCGACGCGCGCATCAAGGGTGCCAAGGTCTTCGGCATCACCAACGTGTTGGTAGCCCCGTGGCGCGTGAGAGCGACGGCGTCATCTACACTAAGGCCAACAAGGAGATCGCGGTCGCCTCGACCAAGAGCTTCATCGGCCAGGTCGTGAGCCTTACGCTGCTGGCTTTGCTGTTGGCGCAGGTTAAGTACCGTCTGACCACCAAACAGGCGCGCATGCTGTTCCGCGAGCTTTCCGATACGGCCGAGCAGATCCAGTGGATTTTGGATACCCAGACCGAGGCCGTTCATGAGGCCGCCCTGCTGTGCAAGGACGCGCAGTCCGCGCTGTTCGTGGGTCGCGGCATGGGTGCAGCTATTTCCTACGAGGGTGCGCTCAAGCTCAAGGAGGTCAGCTACCTGCACGCCGAGGCCTACGCCGCCGGTGAGATGAAGCACGGCCCCATTGCCCTGATCGACCCGGGCTTCCCTGTCATCGCTGTGGCCACCAAGAGTGCCACCTACGACAAGACCGTGTCGAACCTTATGGAGTGCAAGGCGCGCGGCGCCAAGGTCATCGTCGTTGCCACCGAGGGCGACGAGGAGATCAACAAGATTGCCGACTGCATCATCCGCGTGCCGGCAGTCCGCGACGTGTTCAGCCCCATCACGGCGAGCGTCCCGCTGCAGCTGCTCGCCCGCGAGGTCGCCATCCTGCGCGGCTGCGACGTCGATCAGCCTCGAAACCTCGCCAAGAGCGTGACCGTGGAATAACTAATATTCCGCCGTTCTAACAACTAAGGCCCGGCTCCGCATCAAGACGGAGCCGGGCCTTGTTGCATTTGCCCAGATAAAACCTGCCAAAATAAACCTGTCCCTTTTTGGCAGGTTAGCGAAGCTTGCTGGTCTCGAAGTACTCGGGGAATTGGTCCAGAACTTCGGTTTGGTTGCGGAACATCATGTGCAGGTGCTTGCTGACCAAAAAGCTCGCTTCGATGGGGTCGCGACCGGCGATAGCGCGGCGAATCTGCTTGTGCTCGTTCACGATGTCCCGATTGTCGAGAACCTGCGTGGCGGCGCGCAGCCAGCGGAAGCGCTCCAGGTCGGCATTGGTCTCTTCGAGCCACGACCAAACGGTGCTGCGACATGCGATGCTAAAAATCATGTGATGCATGAGGTTGTCGCTCAAAAAGAAGCCGATGCGATCCTCTTCGGCCATGGCTTTTTCCTGCAGCACGATGGCGCGGTCGAGCTGCTCGATGCCGGCCGACGTGGCTCGCGCACAGCACTCCACAATCACCTGCTTTTCCAGATGTTCGCGGATGTAGCAGGCACTCTCGGCAAGGGTGAGGTTGATGGGTGAGACGTAGGTGCCGCTCTGGGGCACGGTGCGCACCAGGCCTTCCTGCGCCAAGCGAACCAAAGCCTCGCGCACGGGCGTGCGCCCCATATCCAGGTCGTCGCAAAGTTGCTTGACGCCCAGCTTTTCGCCCGGCTTGTAGTCAGGTAGACGATTTTGCGTCGAATGGTGTGGTAGGACTGGTCCTGTAGGCTCGTTTCCTGCTCGCCGACGTGCATCGATTCTTCCATAGCGCCTCGCAACTGTTCTATCAAACTCATATGTCAGTTGTTAATTATGCCGCGAATCAGCTTTCCGCGGTGGGTAATTCGGCTGTTGCCCAAGAACTATTGCGGCATCTTAGTCTGTGTTTGCGCAAGGCTGCGCTCAATGTTGCCGTATCATAAGCCGTCGCAAACGTAAAATAGAAAGAAGGAATCCCATATGCAACTGGCAAATATCGTACGCGAGCGCTGGAAAGGCGTCTTGTTCTGCCTGATCATCGCTATCCCCGCAACGCTGCTCGGCAAACAGATTGAGGTGTCGGTGGGCCGGTATTCGCCATCCTCTTCGGCATGGTTCTGGCAATCGTCTTTCCCAAGAATCATCGCGAACAGCTCGCCGCCGGTGTCACCTATACGTCTAAAAAAGTCTTGCAGTACGCGGTTATCCTGCTTGGCTTTGGCATGAACCTCTCCCAGATTCTGTCCAAGGGCGCCCAGTCGTTGCCGATTATCGTGGCGACGATCTCGACCTCGCTTGTCATCGCCTTTGTGCTCTGCCGCGTTATGAACGTGCCGAGCAAGATCGCGACGCTTGTGGGTGTGGGTTCGTCGATTTGCGGCGGTTCTGCCATCGCCGCGACCGCGCCCGTCATCGATGCCGACGATCGCGAGATTGCCCAGGCTATTTCGGTCATCTTCCTGTTTAACGTTATCGCGGCGCTCGTGTTTCCAACGCTCGGCGGTATGCTCGGGCTGACCAACGAGGGCTTTGGCCTGTTTGCCGGCACCGCCATCAACGACACCTCGTCCGTAACGGCTGCGGCGAGCGCTTGGGACAGCATGCATCCCGGCGCCAATGTGCTCGAGAGCGCCACGGTGGTCAAGCTCACCAGGACACTGGCCATTATTCCCATCACGTTGGTCCTCGCATGCTGGCAGATGCATCTGGCGCGCAAGGCCGGCGGCGACGCCAAAAGCACGTTCTCGCTTAAACGCGCGTTTCCCATGTTTGTGCTGTTCTTTGTGCTGGCGAGCGTAATCACCACGGTGCTTCAGCTTCCCGTGTCCATCACGGCGCCCATCAAGGAGCTGTCGAAGTTCTTTATCGTGATGGCCATGGCGGCTATTGGCTTTAATACCGATATCGTCGAGCTGGTCAAAAAGGGCGGAAAGCCTATCGCGCTGGGCTTTTGCTGCTGGATTGGCATTGCGTGCATGAGTTTGGGAATGCAACACGTGCTGGGAATCTGGTAGAGGAGTAGCTTATTTGCGTGCTGGTTGCTGGTGAGCGCATGCCTGCGGTGGAGCGATAGGAGCTCTTGCGGGTATGGCTTGTCCGCAGGTTTATAAGTCCCGAAGAGCTCTTATCGCCCCGCCAGGATGGCGATGCGGGGCAACACCTATACTCGCAGGACGGCGCTTTCTGCCCTATAGTGTTTGGTGAGCAATATCGTTCAATTTTGAAACACTCGGTCGTGCGACCGTCGGCGGTTGCACGTCGCCGCGGACAGGGGCAAATCATGGATAGCGATGCCAAGCTGAACATCTTGACCGAGGCCCTGGCTGCTGCCGGGGCCTCGGCATTGGCAATCGATGCGCGTGGGGACGTCGCGATTTCGACCATGAATGACGCGGCGCTTGAGCGGGATGTGGCGGCTTTTGTCGCTGAGCGCCTCGACCGTATAGGAGACGGCGCGCGTCTGGTTATGGGGCGTGCGGGTACGCGCCTGAGCCTGACCGTTCGCCCCACCGACAAAGAAGGCGGGGGCCTTTGGGTCGTCGTGGTCCGCGAGGTACGCGGCGCCGCGGCACATGCGGGCATCGAGTGGCTCAACGCCGACGAAGTTGAGGCCCGCTACGAATCGAGCGCGTACGGCATCGTTGAGGGGGCGGCCTCGGTAGCTGCGCCGGTCGCCGAGAGTTACGCGCGCGGCGTGCCCCTTATGCTCGAGGGCGAGCTGGGAGCGGGTCAGGTCGAGATCGCCAAGCGCCTCTATCTGGACGGTCCTTTTGCCGATCAACCCTTTGTTGCCGTTGCGCTCGATGAGCTTACCGATCGCGGTTGGCGCCACGTGCTCAAAAGCGCCGAATCGCCGTTGTTCCAAACGGGGCTGACACTTTGCATTGAGGGCTGGAACACGGTTGGCCCCCAGCGTCTCCGCGAGCTCGTTTCCACGATGGCCGACACCGCGTTGGCGACGCGCTGCCATGTGGTGCTGACGGCGAATGACATGCCGGGCGGCAGCGAAAGTGATCAAGCTGCCTTTGTGACTGAGCGCTTCGCCTGTGCGGTGAGCGTGGCGCCGGCAATCGCCGAGCAGGGAGCCGCGTCGACGAAGGTTGCGCGCTATTTGGAATATCTCGCTGATGCATTTGGGACGGCAGCGCCCACGTTGTCTGCCGCGGCGGCAAAGACGCTCGATGTTTACCGCTGGCCGCGCAATTATCTGCAGCTCCGCGAGGTCTCGGAACGACTGTATATATTGGTGGGGGCGGGCACGGTGGACCGCGCTGTGGCGGAGGAAGTGCTCGCCCAAGAGGACGTGATTAAGACCGCAACCTTTGGCGCCCCGACACTCGAAAGCGACCTGTATATCCTGCGACCGCTGGCCGATACCGAGCGAGATATCGCGCATCTGGTTGTAGATCATCTCCACGGCAACCGGACCCGTGCGGCGGAGGTGCTGGGCGTAAGCCGAACAACGCTGTGGCGCTTGCTGAAGGACGATGACCGTTGAGCGAGGCGCCCGTGACCGCGCGCGACGCGTGTGCTACAGTCCAAAGCGTTATTGTTTCGATTTGGTTACGGCGTGCGGGGGCGTATGGCTGAGACTACAAAACCGAGCCGCAGAAGGCGGAGTGCCGCGCCGGTTAACCGACGCACAACATCGGTGACGTGGGGCAAACACGCCTCGGGGTTTGACGGCTCGTTCAAGCGCACTAAATACGGCTATCCTTCGACAGGTGCTCGCTTGGCAATGCAGGCAGAGTCCTCGCTGTGGGGCCGCAAACGCGTGGTGGGCTCAAAGCTCAAGCACGACGGCACGCTCGGCTACATCAGCCGCGGGGCGGCTCGCCGCAGTGGGCTCAATCCTGCTGGTTGGCATCGTTATGTGCCGATCGCGGTCGTCGTTGCAGTGATCGTCATCGCACTCGCTGCGCTTGGCTACGCCGGCGGTGGCGCCAACTTGGACGCGGTGTTTAAATCGCCCGAGCTCGCGCATGCAGGCACAGAAGTTGTCGAGGGCGCTCAGACCCAGACGGGCGTCGCGCCCCAGCGCGGCATGGTCGCGGCAGCCTCCACCATCGCCGACGCTCAAAAGGACGAGGGCGAACAGGGCGACGGCGCCGAAACGACCCACACGAACGAAACGACGACAACTCCATCGGCAAGATAAGTTGCGAGTGGGTCCGCCGTTCGTTAGAACGGCGGAACTAATTACCTAACGTACACCACGTTGTCGCGGCGGGGTTTGGGCTCGGGTAGCGTGTCCTCGGCATAGCCAGAATGCAGTGACCGACACCGCGCAGGCTGCCGTCGGCGGGCAGGCCCCAGCTGGCCAGCAGCTCCAGGCCCTCGGGCGAGTCAAAGACCTCATGCGCGCGGTGAATCCAGCACGAATCGACACCCAGTGCATAAGCCGCATTGAGCAGGTTGCCCATGGCGAGCGAGCCGTCTTCCAGATTCGTGGGCACGCTGCGGTCGACCAGCACCACCACAACGGTCTTGGCGCCATAGAAGGGGTCACTGTTGCTGCCCATGACCTGGGCGTTGAGCTGTGAGAGACGCTCGACGGTCGCGGGGTCGGTGACGGCGACAAACGTCACCGGCTGGCGGCCCATGCCGCTCGGTGCATATTGGCCGGCTTCGATAATACGTGCAAGCTTTTCGGCCTCGACGGGACGATCGCTGTATTTGCGGCAGCTGCGGCGGTGGATGAGCGCTTCGATAGTCTCCATGGTGTCTCCTTGTAGTGGCGTTGCAGATGCCCCGTTCATACCCGTCGGGCTCAAACGATAGACGGCCAATTGCCCGACCAAAAGGGTAGATTCCAATTGGGAAAGTAGGTTTGCATAAAAGTACCTTCAGAATGTGACAAACAAATGGGATGGTTAAACGTTTTATCCCGTCTACCCTGCGGTTTTTTACCACTTGCCTAAATGACGAACGCATAACCTCTGATAAAGGTTTTACTAAAGGAGTACCAACGTTTATCAATGCGCCGTGGTGGCGCCGGGCCAGGAGGTAACATCATGTTCCAGGCTGGAGATGTCGTCGAGACTGACTTCGAAGGATTTCTGAAGCTGCTGCGTTCCAAGACGCGCGCTTTTGTGACGATTGACGATCACGAGTACTACATCACGCACACCGATGGCTATTGGCGTGTTCAGGATTGCGAGGCCCTCAACGACAAGGGCCACTTTACTGACTGCTCCGAGCTGGTCAACACGGTCTGCGAGGTCGTCGAGCTGCCGTGGATTGCCGGCAAGAGCCTGCATGACAGCTTCTCGGGCGCTACGGTCTATGAGGCCGTCGCCGCTTAACGGGCAATAAAACCCGATTTTCACGTGACCGCTGGCGCTGCCCCCGCGCCGGCGGTCTTTTTCTGCCGATAGGCATAAAAGTGCAAGCATTTACGGAGAGCCTGTTGACGATAGTCAAAACTCGGACTAATCTAGAGATACAAAATTGGTCAAAAATCGGACAATCGAATGGTGGGATAGATGAATAGTGCGGTTACGCTGGTCGATTTCGACCGGTTGCTCAATGGACTCGACCATATCTATTCGGAGTTCTCGCGCGCCTGCGGTCTTTCGGACTGCGCTTACTGGATGCTCGTCGATACCAGCGCGGCGGGCGGCAGTATTGCCGTAAGCCGCCTGACGAGCGAATGGTTCTACAGCAAGCAGACCATCAACTCGGCCATTAAAACCTTGACGGCGCGGGACTTTGCAACGTTGGAGTTTGTCGAAGGCAGCCGTAAGAACAAGGTTGTGCGTTTGACCGAAGCGGGCATGCGGTTTGCCGAGCGTTATGCGCTGCCGGCACTCAAGGCCGAGCAGCGAGCCTTTGGCGCGCTTGGGCCGTGTGAGCAGCGCGAGATTATGCGCTTGATCGGAAAATTCTCTCAGGTGCTCGGTGAGGAGTGCGAGGCATTTAAGCAGCATATCGCTGCCGAGAGCCAAGCCGAGAATCAAGGTGAGGGGGAGTCGTGCGACTGTTAATGAGGTTTCTGAAGCCCTATCGAGGGCTTGTCGCAGTGACGCTGCTGGTGCTGCTGGTTGATAACGTCGGCACGCTGTTGGTTCCCACGATGCTGGCGAACATGGTCAACACCGGTATCACCACGGGTGATGTCGACTACATTTTGCGCAATGGCCTCTACATGCTTATCGCGACCGGCATGGCTAGCGGCGGCGCGGTGCTGGGCTGCTATCTTTCGGCGCGCTTGGCCGCCAACGTGGCCTGCGATATCCGCAATGCCGTGTACGACAAGTCGCTCGAGCTCGCGGCCAGCGACTTTGAGCGCTTTGGCACCGGATCGATGATCACGCGCTCGCTCAACGACATCAACGTGATTCAGCAGGCGATTCTGCAGACGATTCAGCTGGTGCTGCCCGTGCCGTTTTTGGCTGTGGCGGGCATCATCTTCGCCTGGTTTATCGATCCTGCCATGGGCACGCTTCTGGGCGTCGTGGTTGCGATTGTGCTGGTGGCGGCGGTCTTTACGGTTGCCAACGCGGCTCCGATCTTTATGCGCTTGCAGAGCTTTATCGACCGCATGAACGTGGTGCTGCGCGAGAACATCGTGGGCGTTCGCGTCATCCGCGCTTTTAATAAAGAGCTTCACGAGGAGCAGCGCCTGGACGAGGTGTTTAGCGATTACGCGGACAACGCCATTAAGGTCAACCACCTGTTTGTGGGCCTTGATAGCTCTACCTTCTTTTTGATGAACATTGCCGAGGTGGCGGTGCTGTGGGTGGGCGGCAACCGCGTTGGCGCCCATGCAATGCAGATTGCGAGCATCTCCGCGGTGCTGGAATATGCGCTCCTGATCCTGTTCTTTGTGATGATGGCGCAGATGGTAGTGCTGACGCTGCCGCGCGCCGCGGCGTGCCTGAACCGTGCGCAGCAGGTGTTGGAGATTGAGCCGAGCATCGTGGACGGCGAGCGTACGCTGGGTGACGGGGCGCCTGCCTCCGGGGGCGATGCGGATGCGGTCGCTGAGTTCGATCACATGTCGTTTCGTTTTGACGATGCCGATGAGGACACCCTGTGCGACCTGAGCTTTGCCTGTCGTCGCGGTCAGACGACCGCGATTGTGGGCTCGACGGGCTCGGGCAAGTCGACGGTGGCAAAGCTCTTACTGCGTTTTCACGATGCCACGAAGGGCGCCATTCGCCTGGACGGTGTTGACCTGCGCGGCCTTTCGCAAGACGAGATTCGCGGGCGCATTGCCTATGTGCCGCAGAAGGCGTGGCTGTTCTCGGGCACCGTGGCAAGCAATTTGCGCTTTGGCAACGAAGACGCGACCGAGGCCGATATGCTCCACGCGCTCCAGGTTGCCCAGAGCACCTTTGTGCTCGATCAGCCGCAGGGGCTCGATACCCCGGTGGCGCAGGGTGGCACGAACTTTTCGGGCGGTCAGCGCCAGCGCCTGGCCATTGCCCGCGCGCTCATGAAGCATGCCGATCTGTATATCTTCGATGACAGTTTTTCGGCCTTGGACTTTAAGACCGATGCAGCGCTGCGCCATGCGCTGCAGGAGGAGACGCGCGACGCTGCGGTGCTCATCATCGCGCAGCGCATCTCGACGATCTTGCATGCCGACCAGATCGTGGTGCTCAAGGACGGCGAGGTCGTGGGCCTGGGCACGCACGACGAGCTCATGGAAACCTGCGAGGTGTACCGCGCTATCGCGGAATCGCAGATGAAGGGAGGTGAGTAGCATGACCGAGGAGCTCAAGAAGTGCGGTGACGCAATCGATTCGAACGCTGTGGACGCTGGCGAGAAAACGGTCGAGCAGGCTGCCGCGTCGACCGAGCTGGATGACGCTGCCAGGGCTGCAGCCGAGCGCGAGCTCGCCGCCAAGCGCTCTACGAGGAAAACGAACGCGCCGAGGACGAGCGCGCCCGCGCTGAGGCAGAGCGCATGCGCGATGTGGACGACGAGGACGAGGACGAGAAACCCCGCGACACCTGGGCGACGGTGCGCCGCCTGTGGAGCGAGGCTGCCGGTGACCATTGGCGCTTCTATATCGTGTTCGCGAGCATCGTGTTCTATGCCATCTTTAACACCGCTGCGCCGGCATATAGCGCCCGCGTGATCGATGAGCTGTGGGGCCACATTCAGGTGGCGTTTGCCAACGACACCACCTTCAACATCACCTGGGAGAACTGCGGCAGGACCATCTTCATCTACTTTATGATCTGGACGGCCGCTGCCTCGTTCTACGCGCTCCAGAGCTTTTTGATGTCGAGCGTGGCCGAACGCCTTAACCTGCACCTGCGTAACCGCATCGCTCAAAAGCTCAACCGTCTGCCGCTTGCCTTCTTTGATGCGCATCGTCCCGGCGAGGTCGTTAGCCGTGCGACCAACGACTTAGACAAGATGTCTGAGAGCATGCAGCGCGGCTTGCTGCAGCTTCTGGTGTCGATCGGTACCGTGGTGGGCGCCGTGAGCGTGATGTTCGTGTTTAGCGTGCCGCTCACGCTTGTCTTTTTGTTCTTTACGGCGCTTTCGCTGCTGGTGACGAAGGTCGTTTCGCGCCGCACGCACGATGTGACGGGCGAGCGTCAGGAGTGGGTGTCCAAAATCACGAGCGCGGTCGAGGAAGGCTATTCGGGCCGTTTGGTGATTCGCGCATTCAACCGCGAGCACCAGAGCTCTGCCGAGGTGCACGAGGCCTCGGGCGAGCTGGCGCGCGTGAGCACCAAGGCCGACTTTATGATCAACGCCGTCGGACCCGCGGTTCGCTTTATCGGTCGCCTGGCGCAGATCGTGATTGCGCTCGTGGGCTGCAGCATGCTGGTTGCCGGTCACATGACCGTCGGCGTGTTCCAGGCGTTCTTCCAGTTTATCTACGAGGCGTCCGAACCCATGACGCAGCTGTCGTTCACTTTCAACTCGCTGCAGAGCGCGCTGGCGAGCGCAGAGCGCGTGTTCGACCTGCTCGATGAGCCCGAGATGGAGGCCGATCCGCAGCCGGGCGAGGCTGCCAAGCTGCCGGGCAAGGTGGAGGGCCGCGTCGCTTTTGAGCACGTGCGCTTTGGCTATGCGCCCGACAAGCCGCTCATGCGCGACGTGTCGTTTGCCGCCGAGCCGGGTCAGAAGATCGCCGTGGTGGGAACCACGGGTGCGGGTAAGACCACGCTCATCAATCTGCTCATGCGCTTCTACGAGATCGACGGCGGCCGCATTACCCTCGACGGCGTGGATACGAGTCGTATGGATCGCGGCGAGCTGCGCCAGCAGTTTGGCATGGTGTTGCAGGACGCCTGGCTGTTCGATGGCACCATTGCCGAGAACATCGCCTATGGCTGTCCCGAGGCGACGCGCGAGGAGATTGTCGCGGCCGCACGTGCCGCTCAGGTCGACTTCTTTGTGCGCACTATGCCGCAGGGCTACGACACACGGGTGGCTAACGATGCCGAGAGCATCAGCCAGGGCCAACGTCAGCTGCTGACCATCGCGCGCGTGCTGCTCAACAACCCGGCGATCCTCATCCTGGACGAGGCGACGTCGAGCGTGGACACGCGCACCGAGCTTGCTATCGGACGCGCCATGGACGCGCTCATGCGCGGGCGCACGAGCTTTGTGATCGCGCACCGCCTGTCGACGATTGTGGACGCCGATCTGATCTTGGTCATGGATCACGGCAACATTATCGAGCAGGGCACGCATAAGGAGCTACTGGCTGCCGAGGGTGCCTACGCCGACCTCTATCTGAGCCAGTTCGCATAAGGTGACATAGGGGCAGTCCCGCATGTCACATCGAAAAGAAGGCGCGCCGGGGGCGGATTCCCCGGCGCGCCTTCTGTGTTGGCGTTCATGCTGTGGCGGTTGCCCGCGGCCCTAGCGCTCGTCCACGAGCTTGGCGACGAGGGCCTTGAGCTCGGCCACCTCTCGCTCGAGTTCCTTGACGCGGCGGGCATTCTCGGTGATGCCCTGGCGGTTGAGGGCGCTCTGCTCGGCGGCGTCATCGGGCATGTACTCGCGATGCTGCTTGGCATCGAAGCTTTCTTCGAACACGCGGCAGCCGTTGCGCTTGATGATGCGCCCGGGCACGCCCACGACGGTGCAGTTATCGGGTACGTCTTTGACGACGACCGAGTTGCCGCCGATCTTGACGTTGTTGCCGATGCGGATGTTACCGAGCACCTTGGCGCCTGTGCCCACAGTGACGTTATTGCCGAGCGTTGGGTGGCGCTTACCGGTCTCGTTGCCGGTACCGCCGAGCGTGACGCCCTGGTAGAGCACGCAGTTGTCGCCCACAATGGTGGTCTCGCCGATGACGACGCCCATGGCATGGTCGATAAAGAAGTGCTTGCCGATCTGCGCGGCGGGATGAATCTCGACGCCGGTGATATGGCGGGTGATTTGCGAGAGCACGCGGGCGATCGAGCGATGTCCATGTTCCCACAGCCAGTGCTCGGCACGTGGTTCCACTTGGCGTGCAGGCCGGGGTAAGAAAGGAAGATGACTAGGCCGTTTTGCGCGGCGGGGTCCTGTGCCTGGACGGTCTTGATGTCCTCGCGAATGGTATTGATAAAGCTCACCGGCCGCCCTCCCTTAGCACCGCGACAATGCAATTCAATAAAGTATAGCGATTCGCTAGGGATTAGGAAGAGCAATCTTGCTCGGCTTTGCGCGACAGGTGTCAATTATGCAAACTTGCTGGTAATGAAGTCACGCTTTTGTAAGGTCGTGTGCGTTGCCGCGTCACAACCGTATACTGGTCAACTTGGACGTGTCCGCGCCCACAACTGAGAGGTTTTACTTCATGGGTTTCATCAATTTTATCGCCGAGCTGCTTAAGGATCCGCGCACCGCGATCGCCAGCTGGATCGCCGCCGGCCCGCTTATGGCCTATGGCTGCGTGTTCCTGATCATCTTTATCGAGACGGGCGTGGTGTTCTTCCCGTTCCTTCCCGGCGATTCGCTGCTGTTTGCCTCGGGTTTCTTTGCCCACAACGGCGGCTTTAACATCGTGGCTCTGCTGGCCGTCGCATGGACGGCTGCCATCTTGGGCGATCAGTGCAACTTTATGATCGGTCATTTCTTTGGCCAAAAGATCATCGCCTCGGGCAAGGTGAAGGCCATGACGCCCGAGCGCATCAAAAAGTCCGAGGACTTCCTGGACAAATGGGGCCACCTGGCCATCTTCCTGGGTCGCTTCTTCCCGTTTATCCGCACCTTTGTGCCCTTCATCGCCGGCATGGGCGGCATGCATTGGCGCAACTTTGTCATCTTTAACGTGCTGGGCGGCATTACCTGGTCGACGGTCTTCACTCTGCTGGGCTACTTCTTTGGCGGCATCCCCTTTGTGCAGGAGCACTTTGAGCTGCTGATTATCGGCATCGTCGCCGTGTCGATCATCCCGACCGTGGTCGGTCTGGTTAAGGCTAAGCTGGGCAAAAAGAACGCGTAGCTCGAGCCAGCGCGCAAACCGTGCCGTTGAGGCCCGTCACCGCTTACGGTGGCGGGCCTTTTTGCTTCGGTCAAATGAAAATACTTTACTTAGTTAAAGAAAAGCGTTTTATCAGACGCGTACGGGGAGTACAATCTCGTGCATGCGAATCGACGTGCCATCGGCTTTGATGCCGTTCGCGTGTCCCGTCCGGCTCTACGCTCCGGGCGTGCGACGTTGCGACGCGGTCGGCCCCGGTCCTTGCGTGCGGGTTCGCGAGTATGCAACTGTGTATGTAAGGAGCGACATATGGCTGTCGAGAAGAAGGATATCGATTGGGGTAGCCTCGGCTTTGGCTACATGAAGACCGATTACAGCTACGAGGCCCATTGGAAGGACGGCGAGTGGGACGAGGGCGGCCTGACCACCGACCACACCCTGCATGTCTCCGAGTGCGGTGGCATCTTCCATTACTGCCAGGAGGTCTTTGAGGGCCTGAAGGCCTATACCGCCGAGACGGCAGCATCGTCTGCTTCCGTCCCGACATGAACGCCGAGCGTATGTATAACTCTGCCCAGCGCCTCGAGATGCCCCCGTTCCCCAAGGACAAGTTTGTTGAGGCCGTCAAGCAGGTCGTTTCTGCCAACGCCGCCTGGTTCCGCCCTTCGGCTCCGGTGCAACCCTGTACGTGCGTCCGTTTATGATCGGCTCTGGTGACGTGATCGGCGTGGCTCCCGCTCCTGAGTACACGTTCCGCATTCTCGTGACCCCGGTCGGTCCGTACTTTAAGGGCGGCCTTAAGCCCGTCAAGCTGCGCGTTTCCGAGTACGACCGCGCCGCACCGCACGGCACCGGCAACATCAAGGCCGGCCTCAACTACGCCATGTCCCTCAAGCCCACGATGGAGGCCCATCGCGAGGGCTATGCCGAGAACCTGTATCTCGACTCTGAGTCCCGCACCTATGTCGAGGAGACCGGCGGCGCGAACGTTCTGTTCGTGAAGGAGGACGGCACCCTCGTCGTTCCTCAGTCGCACACCGACTCCATCCTGCCCTCCATCACCCGTCGCTCGCTCGTTCAGGTTGCTCAGGACCTGGGCATGACCGTCGACCAGCGTCCCGTCGAGTGGGCTGAGGTCAAGGCCGGTACCTTTGTCGAGTGCGGCCTGTGCGGCACCGCTGCCGTCATCTCCCCGGTTGGCGAGATTGACAACAAGGTCTATGGTGCCGATGAGACCGTGACCTTCCCGGCTGGCTACACCGAGATTGGCCCCGTGATGAAGAAGCTCCGCGAGACCCTGACTGGTATCCAGTCCGGTGCTGTCGAGGATAAGCACAACTGGGTTTACACCGTCGCGTAATTTGTCTTACCTATCCGGACAGAGAGCAAGTTCCCTCCCGGCGCGTCCTCGGACATGCAAGAAGCCTCGCTGCGCACTTCGTGCGGCGAGGGCTTCTTGCGTCCTGCGGAGTGCGCCGGAAAGGAAGGTCGCACTCGGACCTGCGTGTACTCGGCACTTCCGCGACGGGTAATGATTGGTCTGATTAAAGGATGGTGCGCGGCCTTTTGGGCCGCGCTTTTGTTTGCTTCGCGTCATGTGGGGGTCGTGGCGACGTGCATTTTTGCGAGTATTCTGCAATCGAAGGCCCCTGCATACCGACATTCGGGCAAAAATCCGTGCTCGTCGATGCTTTTCGCGAATAATAGGCGGGGTTATGGGCCGACAGCGCTTGATTTGCAGGGATATTCGCGGTCTTTGGCATTTATCGTGGCGCCCGATGCTCTTGGTTATGTTGAATACTCCCAAAAATGCACGGTGCTTAGAGGGGGACCTTCGCTAAAAAAAGCAACCGCCCCGTCGAAGTATGCATTCGAAGGGGCGGTTTATGCATTTGGCCGATTAAGGATGCGCTGCCAAACTACTAGAACTTGACGGTCGGGGCCTGGCGGGCTGCTTCGGCGGCCTCGAAGCCCTGGCGCTCCTTAAACTGGAAGATGCCGGCAAAGATGACAGCCGGGAACGTCTGGATGGCGTTGTTGTAGCTGAGCACGCAGTCGTTGTAGCTCTGGCGTGCATAGCTAATCTTGTTCTCGGTATCCTCGAGCGATGCCTGCAGCTGCGTAAAGTTGGTGTTTGCCTTCAGATCGGGGTAGGCCTCGGCCACGGCGAAGAGCTGGCGCAGCGCACCGGTCAGCACGTTGTCGGCTTCCATCTTGGCCTCGGGCGTGGTGGCCTTGACGGCGGTGTTACGCGCACTGATCACGGCGGAAAGCGTCTCTTGCTCGTGCTTGGCGTAGCCTTGACGGTCTCGACCAGGTTGGGGATCAGGTCGTTGCGGCGCTGCAGCTGCGTATCGATGTTCTGCCAGGCGTTGTCGATGCGGTTACGCTTGGTGACCATGTTGTTGTAGATGCCGGCGATGGCGCAGACAATCACAATGACAACAACGATGCCGATGATGACGGTAATCATGATGTCTCCGTTTCGAATGGCCGCGGCGGCATGCGCCAGCTGCCGTTGGTATAACGCTACTAGTATACCCGCAACGTTTTGCCGTGCCGAACTTTCCGGTAAGCGTTATGTTTTCGGCGGGGTCGGCACCGGGGCAAAGCGCGCGAGGTACAGGTGTAAGATATGCGACAGATTGACGAGTGTTGTCTTTGCCCTGAGGATGGCGATACGGATGGACCTTCGCATCAAGAAAACCTATCGTGCCCTGTTCGATGCCTTCACCGAGCTTCTCGAGGAGCATCGTTTTGAGGACCTGACGGTTGCCATGCTGTGCGACCGCGCCATGATTCGCCGCACGACGTTCTACAAGCACTTTCGCGACAAGAACGATTACTTTGCCTTTTATATCGATGAGCTCATGTCCGGCTTGCCGCAAAAACAGCCCGATGAGGCCGGCACAGTGTCTGCCGAGGACGTGCGCGCGCTTCGGCACGCGATTTTGGACGATGCCATGGACCTGATTCTGGCCCATGAGCAGCTCATGGACAACATTTTGGCGAGCAGCATGTCGGGAATGCTGACCAACGTTATTTGCGACCGTATTGCCCGCTCCATCCGCGAGCGTGTGATGAACGTGCTTGCCGAGGATGCCCTGGCCCCCGTGTCACTCGAGACGACGTCTGAGTTTGTCGCCGGCGGTATTATTCGACTTTTCACGATATGGTGGGAATCGGGCCACGATCTTGAGCGTCGACCCGAGATGGCCGACGTGGTCGATGCGCTGTTTGAGCGGACCATGACACCGGTGCATCACTAAAAGTGGCGGAGAGAGGGGGATTCGAACCCCCGGAACGCTCTCGCGCTCAACGGTTTTCAAGACCGCCGCATTCAACCGCTCTGCCATCTCTCCGTGAGTCGTAATGATAGCATCGTTTTGAATTTGCAACAGGGAAGGCGAACGATGACGATCACCGAAATCGACGAGAAGTTCATGCGCGAGGCGTTGGCGGAGGCGCGAGCCGCCGCGGCGGTGGGCGAGGTGCCCATCGGAGCCGTAGTGGTGCGCGACGGCGAGATCGTCGCGAGGGCGCACAATCGG
>ENA-OQCE01000173-OQCE01000173.1-human-gut-metagenome-genome-assembly--contig:-NODE-173-length-30702-cov-2.544399_pt1 | contig 30702 bp, 30 predicted proteins | sample MGYA00242495_ERZ504572 | MGnify/ENA primary metagenome ERZ504572 (study PRJEB26092, sample SAMD00036228) | human gut metagenome | host: Homo sapiens | study: EMG produced TPA metagenomics assembly of... | reverse complement strand
TTATTTTTAAATAACCTAAAAATCAAATATCTATGAGACAAGAAAATGGTCATCACTCACGATGGCTGCATTAACTGCTCTTTGCGTATGGTCCTGTCAGGACTGGGGGGAAAATGGATCCGCCGGCCGGACGCGATGTGTATCCGATACTGGAACAAGTCAGCGCATACGACTTCGAAACGGACCTTGACCCTGTAATCATGCAAGTCTATACTTATGTAGACGCAAAACGCCTGACCTCGTTAAAGATGACGAAATTAAAAAGCCAAGTACTCCATCTGGATACTGGCTACGTACGATTATCCAATCCGTTGAACAGCACAAAAGTACAAAATGCCGTTTCCATAACCTTCCTTGTGAAACAAGCCGGCCCCACCGGACAAGAGGGAGAAGAAAATCCTTTTGTACAGGATGTCCGCAGTGCACTGGTTTCGTTTACTGATGCCAATGGCGGTCAGAAACTTTACATCACGACCAATGGAGGCGTGGTATACGACGGAGTGGACGGCGAACTAAGCATAAATACCGCCGATGAACCCTCACCGGCCTGCTGGACGAACCGGGCGAATGGCATTACGTGGCACTCTCCGTCACCAACAGCGGATACTTTATCTATGTAGACGGCAAAAAAAGAATCGACCAGACCATTACCAATTTTGACTGTTCCAAGTTGGTACAATTCATGGCATCCGTTCCCAATATCTATTTGGGCTATGGCAATGAGACCATTCCCGGCGAATGGTGGTTGGACGACTTGAAATTCTATCGCAATATCCTTACATCAACAGAAACCACCGACCCACGGAAACCGTCAAGCGGCGTAGAAGACAATACGAATTGGGTTATCGTAGGATCGGAAGATAACTCCGACGGTTTCTTCGCTCCAAAATCCGACATGATTAAATTGAAGTCAGGAGAAACAGCGCACTGGGGATTCTATAATTACACAGCCGGTACAAACAACTGGGAGAACTGGATATTGGTCTGCACCAATGGTCCTGCCTTTGGTGAAACGGGCTATATCGAACACTTCGTGCTCCGTGCCGATGCATATGGTTGGGGAGACGGTAGCTATTCAGGCGACAACATCTCCTACGACTACGATTGGGAAACCTTTACCACCGAAATGAACGGCGCATGGATAGATTTAACCGTTACCCGTACAGACAATACGGTCAATATGAAGGCCGTCGCCACTGCCGCAGACGGTACGGTACGTACTTATACCTTTAAGTACGAAGGAACGTTGGAAGAAGAAATCGGTTTCTTCCTGACACTTGAAAAAGCGCATCTCAAGTTCGACCCTGCCCAAGTCTATGTAACCGTGCCCGGCTTCTCACCGCATATAGTGGGCAAGGAAGACTGTTCCGGAGGATTTTTTTCCGCCTTCTCGGAATGCTATACCTTGAAAGGAGATTTCAACGATTTCGTTTTAACCTTTACAAACAACAACACCGGAAGCGGTGCCAACTGGAACAACTGGATACTGGTTATGACCGACGGCAAGGATTCACATACCAATGATGGCAAAGAATACTTTGTTCTCCGTTCGGATGCCTATGGCTGGGGTGACAGCAATTATTCCGGAGACAACATCAGCAGCAGCTTCAACTGGGATACATATGTTGCCGACATGCACGGGGCCGAATGTCGCATCGTGTTGTCACGTTCGGGAAGCAAAGTGAGCATGAAATGCTACCAACGTAAGGCAGACGAAACGATGATGCCCGACTATACATTCCACTATGACAACGTATCATCCGATGAAGTAGGCTTCTTCCTAACTATTGAGCAGGCCAGCCTAGTAGTTTCGGCAGTGGGTTACTACCCGCACCTTAATCAAATTTATGGCGAATAAAAAAATCTAAGATATGAAAAAACAGAATAATACCTCATGGTTAGCACTCCCCCGGCAGGCGGGGTTGCTGCTCATGCTTGTCTTGCTGATGAGCGGACAATTGCTGTTTGCCCAGTCCAGACAAGTGACAGGCGTAGTGAAAGATCCTGCCGGAGAAACGATTATCGGCGCAGCGTACTGGAAAAAGGTACTACGAACGGTACCATTACCGACTTCGATGGAAATTTCTCATTAAACGTATCCAGCGACAAGGCAGTGCTGGTCATCAGCTATGTGGGCTACAAGACCCAAGAAATAAGCATAGCAGGCAAAAACTCGCTGATAGTAACTCTGCCCGAAGACACCGAAACACTGGAAGAAGTGGTAGTGGTAGGTTACGGCGCACAGAAAAAGGAAAGCGTGGTAGGTGCCATCTCGCAGGTATCGAGCAAAGAACTACTCTCTTCACCGGCAGCCAATGTATCACAAGCCATTGCCGGTAAAATCAGCGGTGTAATCACCACCCAGACTTCGGGTGCACCGGGATCGGACGACACGCAAATCAACATCCGCGGACGCGCCACATTTGCCGGTGACGGATCACCGCTCATCCTTGTGGACGGTGTAGAACGCTCTTTCTCACAAATTGCTCCGGACGATATTGAAAGTATCTCCGTACTGAAAGACGCTTCTGCCACAGCAGTATATGGTGTGCGCGGCGCAAACGGTGTCATGCTTATCACCACCAAGCGTGGTAAAGAGCAAAAGCCCGAAGTAAACCTGACTGCCAACTGGCAGATTCAAAGCCCTACGCGCAAAGATACCTATCTGGACTCTTACCAATCAGTAACGTTGCTGGAAGAAGCATTGGCAAATGACGGATTGCCTTCACAATTCTCTGCCAATGACATTGAGATGTACCGCAAGTCGGTAGCTGGACAACTGAACGGACTGGAAGCCATGCTCTACCCCAACGTGGACTGGTATGACCAAGTACTGAAAAGCTCCGCCCCCGCACAGCGCTACAATGTAAGCGTACGCGGTGGAACCAAACGCATGCGCTATTACGCGTCTGGTGAGTTTTACGACCAGAAAGGACTGGTAAAGAACTTGAGCCAGGATATGTACGGCAATTCGTCCAGCCCGTCATACCGCCGTTACGCCTTCCGTGCCAACATGGACTTGTTCCTTACCAAGGACCTGACCTTCTCTGTAAACTTCGGCACGCGCTTTGAGGAAAGAAGAGGATCGAACACCAACGAAAGTAACAATTACAGCGAAACCTTCTACGAACTGAACCATACTCCCGGATGGCTTTTCCCCGTGAGCTATGAGGTACAGAACGGCGAATCTACCCGTACCCTGTATGGAGGTAGCTCACAGTATCAGAACAACATCGTGGGCCGGCTGGCACAAGGAGGCTACTACCGTGCTACGAATACCATCAACGAAACCAACTTTATCGTGGACTACAAACTGGGATGGCTCACCGAAGGTCTCAGCACCAAGGGAATGGTCTCTTTTGACTATGACTCTTACTACAAGCGCCTGTTCAGTGCCGACTTTGCCACCTACGAATTAAACGACCGCGACAACTATACAGATAGATGCCTACAACCGCTTCAATACCGATGGCGAACTGGCTTATAGCAAGGCGACAAGCACTACCTACAAATTGTACATGGAAGCCAGTTGAACTACGCGCGCAGTTTCGGCAAGCATGACGTGACAGCATGGTGCTTTACAACCAGAACGACTACCGCTATAATTCCGAACTGGCCAAACGCTACCAAGGATTGGTAGGCCGTTTGACTTACGGATACGACGACCGTTACCTGGCGGAAATCAATGCCGGATATAACGGTTCCGAAAACTTCATCAAAGGCAAACGCTTCGGCTTCTTCCCCGCCTTCTCCGTGGGATGGCGTGTAAGCAATGAAGCTTCATGGAAGATACTCAAAACTGGCTGAACAACCTGAAACTGCGTGCCAGCTACGGCCAAGTAGGTAATGATATCTATAAGGTAAACGGAGTAGACCAACGCTTCTTGTACGAAGAAAAATGGTCGCAGATAAACAACGACTACTATTTTGGCTCTGCCGGAACCACAGGAATCTTTGAAGCCCAATATCCTAATCTGTTCGTCACATGGGAACGTGCCCACAAATACAACTTCGGTATCGAGTTCGGCCTGTGGAACGGATTGCTGAACGGTAACATCGACTTCTTCCACGAAAAGCGTAACAACATCCTCACCCAGTACCTGTCCCGTCCCCAATGGGTGGGAGTGGCACTCGCTGCCGGCAACCTAGGTGAAACCAAGAACAGCGGTTACGAAATAGAACTGAAACATGCCAACCACATCGGAAACGATTTTAATTATTCGGTGGGATTGACCTACAGCCACGCCAGCAATGAAATTGTCAGCATGGACGAACCCGCCTCAAAGACGGACTATCGCAAACGCGAAGGACACCCCATCAACCAATATTTCGGCCTAGTATGCGACGGTTTGTCACACAGGCAGACATCGATGGCGGCAACCTGCCCGTTTCTACCTTTGGCACCGTGAAAGCCGGTGACTGAAATACCGCGACATGAACAAGGACGGATTCATTGACGAACGCGATGAAACTTTCATCGGTTACAGTGACATTCCCGAAAATACATTCGCCCTCACCTTGGGTGCCAACTACAAAGGTTGGGGATTCAGTGTCATGTTCCAAGGTGTGGACCACGTGAGCCGTTATTATGACGCCGAAGCCATGTTCGCCTTCGTAGGAGGCGGCAAGGTGAAAGAACATCACCTGGACCGCTGGAATCCGGCCGTGAGCGAAGCCGAAAACCTGGCACGCGCCAAATACCCGTTGCTCCACTATGACAGCTACGGCGACCACAACCAGCGTGGAAACTCCTTCTTCTTGAAAAACGGAGCCTTTGTCCGCCTGAAAAACATCGAGCTGAGCTACACTCTTCCTCAAAACTGGATTAAAGTAGTGGGTATGAGCGACTGCCGCTTATATGTCAATGCGAACAACCTTATCACATGGGATCATCTGGACGACTTGACCGACCCGGAAAGCAACGGTTCCAACCGATACCCCATTATGAAGACCGTGAACTTTGGTGTAAACATTAAATTCTAAGAGATTATGAAAAAGACATTATTATATGGCTTGTTTGCGCTGAGCCTCAGCGCGGTGTCGCTCACCTCGTGCGAAGACGCCTTCGGTGATTTCCTGAACAAACAGCCCAGCAACGAACTCACCGGCGAACAAGTGTTCGGCGACTGGACCTGATGAAACAGTTCCATTTTGATACCTACAATTTCCTGCGCCATGGGGCAAACCGCATTAACCGCTCGTGGCTGGACTCCGCTACTGACCTGGCAGAAACCAGCTTTGCCAACGGCGGCACACGCACCTCGTTCAATATCGGCAACTATTATGGCTCTGCCGGCGCACCCGAGCTGAGCGATACCTGGGAATCCTTCTACCGCGGCATCCGCAAGTGCAACATGATCATCACCCGTATCAACGATGTACCCAAAGACGCCGACCTGTCCGAAACGCAATACGAACAGGACAAGCTGAACTATACCTCCGAAGCACGCTTTCTGCGCGCCTATTTCTACTGGGAACTGTTCCTGCGCTATGGTGCTATTCCCATTGTAACCGAGGTACTGGACCCCGATGGCGACCTGCTGAGCGGCTACACCACCCGTCCGTCCGTAAAGGAATATGTGGTAGATTTCATCCTGAAAGAACTGAAGGAATGCGAACCGGGCCTGATGACTTATACCGATGCCTGGGATGCCAGCCGTGCCGGACGCATCGGACAGCCTATGGCACGCGCCTTTACTCGCGCATCATGCTCTATATGGCCAGCCCACGCTATAGTGCCGAAAGCGCATCACCTGGCAACAAGCAGCCGATGCGGCACAAAGCTTCATCAACGACTATGGAAACAACTTCAGCCTGATGACCAACGGCACCACCCCCGTAGAGCGGTATACCAATGCCTGGTTACTGAACGCTTATCAGGAATCCAACAAGGAAGTGATATTCTACCGCAACGACGTGGCCATCGGCTGGGATAAGATAAAAGATGACAGCCCCGTGGGCGAAGGCGGCAACGGAGGACTTTGCCCCTCACAAAACCTGGTAGACATGTATGACATGGCAGACGGTTCCGCACCTTTTGCCCAATACGACCTTACCGGAGCCCCCGTCTATGCTAACGGAACACCGGCTATAAATGCCGCCAGCGGTTACAGCGACGCCACGATGTGGACCAACCGGGATCCTCGCCTGGCAGCTACCATCCTGTACCACGGTGTAGAATGGGGCAACGGAGTCATTAATGTAGTTTTGGGACAACGTGACAATCCGGTGGGTAACGCCAATGCCACCCCTACAGGCTATTACGTACGGAAATACATTCCCGAAGCAATCCTGGGAGCCAACCACACCGGCAGGTCACGCCGCCTGTGGACCATCATCCGCTATGCCGAAATATTGCTGAACTACGCCGAGGCACTGAACGAAGTATCCGGCCCCACCGCCGAAGTATGCAGCCTGCTGGACCAGATACGCCATCGTGCCGGCATCACCGGCAATGTAGCCGACCGCACAGACCTGAAGACCCAGGAAGCCATGCGCAATTTCATCCATAAGGAGCGTACCATCGAACTGGCATTCGAGGAGCACCGCGCATGGGACGTACGCCGCTGGGGAGTAGCGACGGAAGCTCTGAGCCGTCCTATTTACGGCATCAGCGTAGCCGCCAACGGCACCGTTACCCGTAAAAAGACACAAGACCGCGTGTTCAAAGACCAGATGTATCTTTACCCTATACCCGAAGGCGAGGTATGGAAATCAAACATCGAGAACAACCCGGGATGGAACTAATCTTTAAACCGAATTGATATGAAATCAAAACATAATAACATCATAAACTCTCTGGCAGGAAAAGGCAAACTCCTGCTGGCAGGTGCTTTTCTCTGCCTGTCAACTATCGTATGGGCACAAAGCGCACAAATGCTGAAAGGGCGCATTGTGGATGCTGAAGGAAATCCAATCCCCGGCGCCGTGGTCAATGTAGCCGAACAAAGCCGTATCGCCCTCAGCGATGAAAACGGTTACTTCTCACTGAAGAATGTGAAACCCAACGATGAACTCTGCATAAGCAGTGTAGGCTATCTCAACACCACTGCCAACGCTAAATTCGAAGAGGGCTTTCACATCGTAATGGAAGCCGACTGGGACGAATATGTACATACCATGCCTGTTCCTTTCGGGCGGAAGGTTAAAAGACTAATGACTGAGTCCACCTCCGTAGTTACCGGTGAAGAGTTGCAGAAACACCCCATCACGGTGCTTCAGAATGCCTTTACCTCTACGGTAAACGGTGTAGAGACATACGAGTGTCCAGTGAACCGGGATGGACGGAGACGGCCATGTATATCCGCGGTATCCGCACCATGAACGCCAGTGCCCGTTCTCCGCTGATCATTGTGGACAATGTGGAACGTGACCTTTCTTTCCTGGATGCATTCCCTATAGAAAACATCACCATTCTGAAAGATGCGGCTGCTACCGCCATCTACGGTATGCGGGGCGCCAACGGAGCGATTATTGTCACCACCAAACGCGGCGCGGCAGGAAAAACCATGATAGACTTCACCCAGGAAGTAGGTTTCCAGACGCTAAGCAACAAGATGGAAAACCAGAACTCCTATAATATGGCGCTTACCCGCAACCGCGTGAAATACCTGGACGGGCAGGCACCCATGTACACCGACGAACAGATTGAAATGTACCGCCGCGTGTCCGAAGGCGAAGAGCTGCAAGGCATAGACAAGTACAAGTATTTCAACACCAACTGGTTCGACCAACTGTACCGCGACGCCGCCCCCATGTACAAGACCAACTTGCAAATAAGCGGCGGCAATGCCCGTGCCCGTTACTATGTATCGTTCTCTTACCTGCGTCAAGAAGGCATGTGGAACAACGAATCCACCAATTTCAACGAGAATTTCAGCACGCAACATGTATTGAACCGCTATAACTTGCGTTCAAACATTGACATCGACGTGACCAAGCACCTCAATGTATCACTGGATTTGGGCGGACGCATAGACAACATCAACCAGCCTACCGCCTCTGTATTCAACCTGACTACCTTCGGCGCGGTAGAAGCCAACCCGATGGAACCGGTATTCTGCCCCAACGGCGAAGTGTACTGGACTACCACCGCACAAAACCCGCTTTACCAGCTTGCCGCTTCCGGCCAGGAAAAGAACCGCCGCCGCAACCTCTATGCCACGGTGAATGTAAACGGCGACTTAAGTGCCGTAGTGAAAGGCCTGAAAGTGTTTGGAACCGTGAGCTTCGACTCTTACGAGACATTTGAATCCACCTAGACCAACAGCATCAACACCTATAGTTACGACTATACCAATGCCGATGTGACCGATGTATCCCAATTCTCGTACACCAAGACCAACACTTACAAGGCATTGACCAACCCCAGCGCCAACCAGCGCGAATACTACTATAACCTGAATTTCAATGCAGGCCTGGGCTACAGCCGTTCATTCGGCAAGCACAACGTAGACGCGCGCGCCTTTATGCGCACCTACCAGCATGCAGTGAGCGGAAGCACCTCATCCGAACGTTTCCTTTCCTGGAACGGACAGGCCACTTACAACTATGCCAACCGGTATATTGCAAGCGGCAACATTTCGCGCATGGCAAGTGACAACTTCGCACCCGAAGAACGCTGGGGAACTTTCTATGGCGGTTCAGTGGGCTGGGTAGCCAGTGAAGAATCCTGGTTGAAAAACAAGAACATCAACCTGCTGAAGCTGCGCGCCTCTTACGGACGTGCCGGGCAGAGTGTGACCGGTGCCGGCCGCTATCCCTATCAAAGTACCTTCGCATCGGGCACAGGCTATGCTTTCGGATACTCACAGAGCACCATCCCGGTTTCTATGAATCCATGGCAGGAAACGCCAATAACAAATGGGAAATATCAGATATGCTGAATATTGGCCTCGACTGGGATTTCTGGAACAAGAAACTGTATGGCTCGCTGGATATATTCAAGGAATGGCGAAGCAATATCCTGGTAGAACGTTCTACCATTCCCAACACCCTGGGCGTGGCTGTAGCAAAAGATTCTTATGGCAAAGCAGAAACGAAAGGTCTGGAAGTGACTATCGGTCACCGCAACCATGTCGGCAAATTCAACTATTATGTAGAAGGTATGCTGACCTACAATACCAACAAGATTACCGAAATGGACGAAACGGAGCCCAATGTGGAATGGCAACGCAAGACAGGCAAACGCATTTATGATTATACTAGCGTAGCAGGCTTGTATGAAAGTTCCTTCAACGGAGGCGTGGGCGGATGGAACATCTATAAGTTCGAACAATGGGCTACCGATCCCAACCTGATCGCCACCAGTCAACAAGATGCCATCGATCATCCTGAAAAGTATCCCTATAATTCGGCATCACCTAAAACAGGTCAGCAATTGGGTACTGCCGTATTCAAGGACTTGAACGGTGACCGCCAGATAGACTCTAACGACATGACACCGGATACTTATACCATTATTCCGGAATTAATACCCACCATCACACTTGGTTTTGAATACAAAGGCCTTGATGCCCACGCCACACTGACCGCCTACCTGAATCGTGACGTATTCCTCTCACCCGCTATCGGATGGTCTGGCTGGGGTAATCAAGGAACACATGAGGTAGTGAACTGCTGGGGATATTATACCGATGATCCCTTAGACCCACGCAATATCAATGCAAAATATCCACGCCCTACATATGGAGGTTATAATCCCATAGATTCCGAACGCTCTACCGGCACTTATCAAAATGATATTTGGATCCAAAACGGAAACTATCTCTCATTACGCAACATCGAAGTAGGGTATTCGCTCCCCAAACAGCTTATAGCCAAAGCAGGAATGACCAAATGCCGCTTCTACTTTACCGGTTACAACCTATTCAACTGGAGCGGACTTCCCGATGGATGCGATCCCGAGAAGCCAATGGGCTATGTATGGTGGTATCCCAAAACCCGTTCTTTCACCTTTGGCGTGAATATTGGATTCTAAAAATATGATTTGGATTTATAAAAAACTGACAATAATGAAGAAGAACTTATTCATATATATAGCTACTAGTCTGATGGCTCTCGGAGGGTTATCATGCAGCGATTTCTTGGACAAAGAAGTAGACTTGTCCCTGTCCCAGGAACAGATTTTCAGCAATTTTGAAAACACACGCGGTTTCCTAGCCAATGTATATACTTACCTGCCGGATGCATTCTCGGGCTTCAGTGCTGGCGATGGCGGCCAATTTGAAGCTGCCTTCCACGATTGTATGTCCGACAACTCCATCAGTTACTGGAACGTACATTACTATAACAGCATACAGAGCGATACCTACGATGCAACTAACCATGTGTATGCCATCCGCTACTGGCAAAATGACTTGAAAGGCATTCGTGCCGCCAACCAGTTCTTGAAGAATGCCCGCGAAAGCGTAGTGGGCAACTCCAACAAGACAGGAGACGATAACCACCTGTACGACCGATACATAGCGGAAGCCCGCCTCTTGCGCGCCATTTACCATTTTGACATGGCAAGCTACTTCGGTGCTATCCCCTTATCGGGGAAAATGAAGAAGGAGTACCCATTGTGTTCGAGCCTACCGATGCGGTAGGCTTGAACATGAGTCGCACACCATGCGCCGATGCCCTAAAATGGATAGCCGACGAATGTGATGCCATAAAAGACGTGCTCCCGTTCCGCTATAGCAACGAAACAGAAAACTGGGGCCGAGTGAACGGCGCCGCTGCGTATGCCTTGAAGTCGAGAGCATTGTTGTATCGCGCCTCTGCGCTGAACAATCCGGGCAATGACGCTTCTTGGTGGCAATCCGCAGCACAAGCTGCCAAGGACTTTATCAGCAAGAATGCCAGCCAGTCTAATCCTTATCGCCTGTTCACGGGCGATAAGAATGACGTAAAGCAGAATTATTACCAATGCTTCATCGCCACTCCGCATCTTAACAATGAATATATATTGAGCCGCTCGGAATGGACTACCAACGAAATAGAAAGATACCTAGCCCCTATCGGATTTACTGGCAGTATTAACGCCATCGGCCGTACCAACCCCACACAGAATCTCATTGATTCTTATGAAATGAAAAACGGCCTGCCCATTGACGACCCTGCTTCGGGCTATGATGAGCAGAATCCGTATGCCAACCGCGACCCACGCTTAGAACAGACCATCCTGCATCATGGCTCTATATGGGGTGACAAACTTCAGGAAGAAGAACGTAGCATTGACATATCTTATCCAGGGGGAACAGATTACCAGCCTTACATGGTGGAACTACTACAGGCTATTATTGTAAAAAGTTTCTCAATAACATGTCCTTCAAGGCACCTACCACTTACACCCGTGCATGTCCTATCTTCCGCTATGCCGAAATTCTACTGAATGCTGCCGAAGCGGTAAACGAAGCCGAAGGACCGGATGCTGCTTACAAATATGTGAATGAGGTACGTGCCCGTTCGGGTATGCCGGCTTATGGGGGCATGACCAAGGAGAAATTACGTGAACGTATCCGCAACGAGCGTCGCATTGAACTCTGTTTCGAAGATCACCGTTTCTTTGATATTCGCCGCTGGAAGATATACGAAGGTGTGACTCCTACCAGTGAAAAAAACAAGCCCCGCTATCAGCAAGTGTATAATCTATATAGTATGCAGATTACTCCGAATGCGGCAAAAACATATAATGTCATTCCAAACAGTGTACGCCCCACCTTGTCATTCAGTAGCCCGAAAAATTACCTCTTCCCTATACCGGAAGACCAGGTGAAGAAGGCACCGAACTTGAGGCAGAATCCGGGGTGGGAGTTGAGTGAGGCAAAGCCGGATGACACTCCCAATGAAGGAGAAAACTAAGAGCGTGTCAAAACTCTAAAGTAACTATTAAACTGTCAGCCGTAGGGGGGAATGCTTCCGTCCATATATATAAGGCCAGCGAATAAAAAGGCAAACTGTTTTCGGACGGATTCAATCCACCTCTACAGCAAAATGACAGTAAGAATTACTTGTAACAAAAGCATCCATTAACCCTAAAAAAGACCCCTTATGAAATTGAACAAAATATTCCACCTGCTCACCTTTGCGTGCGCACTCACTTTCAGCGCATGCAGCGATGACGATTCCGACTTCGGCGAAAACGGTATCCTGCTGGGCGCTCCTCAAATAGCGGAAGTCACCGCCCCCACCGCCAAAGCCTACGCCACCGTGGCAAAAGCAAAAGAAACGCGCGTCATGAATTACGGCTTCTGCTACGCCCTCTCCCAAGTCCCTACCATCCATGATGCCACCGTGACCGGACTGCCCCAAAACGGACTGCTGGAAATCGAGCTCAACGGACTTGCCAGCGACACCGTATACCAGGTTCGCACCTTCGCCGTACTCTACCAAGGAGGCGTAGTCTATTCTGATGTAACAGAAATGGCAGTAGGGCAAGCTGGTACAGAAGCCCCCTCGGAAGAACTGGCACAATACGTCGCCCCCACCTACGCCGATGACTATACGCCCATAGCCGACTGGGCAAGCCGCAACCAATGGAACCTGGCAAACGTACACGACCCCAGCGTAATGAAAGCCGATGACGGCTATTATTATATGTACCAAACGGATGCCTCGTATGGCAACGCCCACGAAGGGCACGGCCATTTCCACGCCCGCCGTTCCAAAGACCTGATCAACTGGGAATATCTGGGAGCCACCATGAACGAAGCTCCCAGCTGGATAAAAGAAAAGCTGAACGAATACCGCACTGCCGCAGGACTTTCTTCTATCGACAATCCCCAGTACGGTTATTGGGCCCCTGTAGCACGCAAAGTAAGCGATAGCAAATACCGCATGTACTATTCCATCGTAGTGACTGATCCCATCAACGGTAAGGACACCTGGACCGAACGCGCCTTTATAGGACTTGCCGAAACTTCCGACCCGGCATCCAATAATTGGGAAGACAAAGGTTTCGTCCTTTGTTCCTCTTCCGACAAAGGGCTGGACTGGATCAATACAGGCTATGAATCAGCTTATTTCAAATGGAACGCCATAGACCCTTCCTACATCATTACCCCCGAGGGAAACCACTGGCTAGTTTACGGCTCCTGGCATAGCGGAATTGCCGCCCTGCAATTGGATGCCGAAACCGGCAAACCTATACAGACATTGCCAGCCCCATGGGGAACCGCAGAAGAAATAGCACCTTATGGCAAACTGCTCGTCAGCCGCGACCTGAAGAGCCGCTGGCAAGCTTCTGAAGGACCGGAAATCATCTACAACGCCCAGACCGGTTATTATTATCTGTTTATGGCATACGATGCACTGGAAATTCCCTACAACACCCGTGTATGCCGTTCCAAAAGCATAGAGCCCGTATGAGGGCATCGATGGAACCAACCTCACTGCCAACGGCGGAGACATGTATCCAGTTGTCACCCATCCCTATAAATTTACCGATGGTTACGGCTGGGTAGGCATCTCCCACTGCGCTATCTTTGACGATGGCAAGGACAACTGGTACTATGCCTCACAAGGGCGCCTGCCAAGGATATCCCGGGCATCAACGCCAGCAATGCCGTCATGATGGGACAAATACGCTCCATCCGCTGGACAAGCGACGGATGGCCCGTAGTCATGCCCGAACGCTACGGAGCCGTGCCCCAGGTAGCCATTACCGAAGGAGAGCTAGTGGGCAACTGGGAGAACATAGACTTATCTTATGCATACGGCAAACAGAAGACAGCCGAATCGCTGACCCTCGGCGCGACCATAAAGTAACCGCCGGAACATGGAAAGGAGCCGCATGGAGCTACGATGCCGCCCGCCAGGTACTGACCATCAACGGTATCGAGCTCTGCATCCAGCGCGAAGCTGACTGGGAAGCCAGCCCACGCACGCATACCATTGTTTATGCCGGATATAGCGGTACCAAAACGTATTGGGGAAAGAAAAGCAAATAACAACTTACTTTCTTTTTTACTCTATCAGTCTGAACGTTCGTGAAGAATGGCAAAATAATAGCATTCCCAGAGTTCGCAGACAGTTTTCCTCCCCCACACTGACTTATTTGAGAGTGCAGAATGAACGGATTACATACCCTAAATGCTCCGTTTTTCTGCGTTCTTTTCTTTTAAAATGCACTATCTTTGCTTTCGAATTAATAGCATATTTAATACCCATGAAAAAACAATTTATGACTTGGCTGCTTGCCATCACTACAATGTCAGCTTTTGCCCAACAAGCTACAGTTACAGGACCCGATTCCTTTTTGAAAGTAAATGTATCCGTAAAACAGGGTATCCCCATTTATTCCGTTACCTATAAGGACAAGACCATCCTGGAAGATTCACCTTTAGGTTCATTGCCAATGTGGGGGACTTCAGCCGGGATATGACTTTCACCGGACAAAAAGAGAATAAAATAGATAAGACCTATACACAAGACCGTATCAAACAATCACAAATTCATTATCAAGCCAATGAACTTACATGCACCTTTACCAATAAAGAAAAGAAAAATATAAATATAATATTCCGCGTAAGCAACAACGATATTGCTTTCCGCTACGAAATGCCCAAATATGGCGATACGGGAAGCATCGTGATAGAAAAAGAAACTACCGGTTTTGACTTCCCCTCCTTCACCACTACTTTCCTGTGCCCGCAAAGTGACGCCATGATAGGTTGGAAACGTACCAAACCCAGTTATGAGGAAGAATATAAGGCTGACGCTCCTATGAATGTACGTTCACAATATGGGCACGGTTACACATTTCCTTGTCTGTTCCATGTAGGAGAAAATGGCTGGGCACTTATCAGTGAAACCGGAGTAGACAGCAAATACTGTGGTTCACACCTGAGCGATGCCACCGCCGACGGACTTTATACCCTCGCTTTCCCCATGCCCGAAGAAAACAACGGTAACGGTACGGCATCTCCCGGTCTTGCATTGCCCGGTTCCACTCCTTGGCGTACTATTACTGTAGGCGAAAACCTGAAGCCATTGTAGAAACAACGATTCCATGGGATGTCGTGGAACCTCTTTACCCAACGGAGCATACATACAAAATGGGACGCGGAACCTGGAGCTGGATACTTTGGCAAGATGGCAGCATCAATTTCGACGATCAGAAAAAATATGTAGATCTTGCTGCCGCCATGGGATATGAATATGTATTGATAGACAACTGGTGGGATACCAACATCGGCCGTGAACGTATGAAAGACTTCATAGACTATGCACACAGTAAAAATGTAGATGTATTTTTATGGTATAGTTCCAGCGGCTACTGGAATGATATAGTGCAAGGTCCTACCAATTACATGGACAATCCCATTATCCGTAAAAAGGAAATGAAATGGCTGCATAATATAGGAGTAAAAGGAATCAAAGTAGACTTCTTCGGAGGTGACAAGCAGGAAACCATGCGTCTGTACGAAGCCATCCTGAGCGATGCGGATGATAATGGACTGATGGTCATTTTCCACGGCTGTACCCTTCCTCGGGGATGGGAGCGTATGTATCCTAATTATGTAGGAAGCGAAGCCGTGCTCGCATCGGAAAACCTGATTTTCCAACAACATTTTTGCGATGAAGAAGCATTTAATGCCTGTCTGCATCCATTTATCCGCAACACCATCGGTTGCATGGAGTTTGGTGGCACATTCCTCAACAAACGCCTCAACCGCAACAATGACGGCGGAAGCATACGCAAGACCACTGATGTATTCCAACTGGCAACAGCCGTTTTATTCCAAAATCCTATTCAGAATTTTGCGTTGGCGCCTAATAACCTGACCGATGCCCCCCAAGTTTGTTTGGATTTCATGAAGCAAGTTCCCACCACATGGGACGAAACAAGATTCATTGACGGCTATCCGGGCAAATACGTAGTACTGGCACGTCGCATGCCGATAAATGGTACATAGCCGGAATCAATGCACAAAAAGAACCGCTGAAATTAAAGTTGAACTTATCTATGTTTAACAAGGGAGACAAGATAACATTCTACAATGATGATAAAAAGCTGAATCCCTGCGCCGAGAAAATAACCATGAAAAAAAGTAAAGAAATAACCATCATGATCCAGCCAAAGGGCGGAGTTGTTCTTTATGAAGTAATTCAATACAAACAGATTAGGATCTGCATATTGTCCAAAAACAATATGCAGATTTTTTGTTAATTATTAGCCAAATACACACTTTAATTTATAACTTTGCAATTCTAATAGAATGAATTATGGAAAATAAACTAACCATTTACAATACATTAAGCCGTCAAAAGGAACTTTTCGTTCCCTTGCATGCCCCTCATGTAGGTATGTATGTATGCGGTCCTACCGTATATGGCGATGCCCATTTAGGACACGCACGCCCCGCCATCACGTTCGATATCCTGTTCCGTTATCTTACCCATCTGGGATACAAGGTACGTTATGTCCGTAACATTACCGATGTCGGTCATCTGGAACACGATGCAGACGAAGGCGAAGATAAAATCGCCAAAAAGGCCCGTCTGGAGCAACTGGAACCCATGGAAGTAGTGCAATATTACCTCAATCGCTACCACAAGGCAATGGAAGCCTTGAATGTACTTCCACCCAGTATCGAGCCACATGCATCAGGCCATATCATTGAACAGATAGACTGGTAGAAGAAATTCTGAAAAACGGCTATGCTTATGAAAGTGAAGGTTCCGTTTATTTCGATGTAGCAAAATACAACAAAGACCATCATTACGGCAAACTGTCCGGCCGCAACCTGGACGATGTGCTGAACACCACCCGCGAGCTGGACGGTCAAAGCGAGAAGCGCAATCCTGCCGATTTCGCCCTGTGGAAATGTGCACAACCCGAACATATCATGCGCTGGCCCAGCCCGTGGAGTAACGGATTCCCCGGTTGGCATTGTGAATGTACCGCAATGGGTAAGAAATACCTGGGTGAGCATTTCGATATTCATGGAGGGGGAATGGACTTAATTTTCCCACACCACGAATGTGAAATCGCACAAAGCGTGGCTTCACAAGGCGATGACATGGTTCACTATTGGATGCACAACAACATGATTACCATTAATGGACAGAAGATGGGAAAATCATACGGCAACTTCATTAACTTGGATGAGTTCTTCCACGGTACCCACAAGTTACTGACCCAAGCCTACAGCCCCATGACCATCCGTTTCTTCATCCTTCAGGCACATTACCGCAGTACAGTGGACTTCAGTAACGAAGCATTACAAGCAGCCGAAAAAGGATTGGAACGGCTGACAGAAGCTGTGAAAGGTCTTGAACGCATCACTCCGGCAACACAAACCACCGGCATAGAGGGGGTAAAAGACTTGCGTGAAAAGTGTTATACAGCCATGAATGATGACTTGAACTCACCGATTGTTATTGCCCATCTGTTTGACGGCGCCCGTATGATTAATACGGTTCTGGACAAGAAAGCACTATTTCCGCAGAAGATCTGGAAGAACTGAAAAGTGTGTTCCATCTCTTTATGTACGAAATCCTGGGCCTGAAAGAAGAAGCCGCCAATAACGAGGCACGTGAAGAGGCATACGGCAAAGTAGTAGATATGCTGCTGGAACAACGTATGAAAGCCAAAGCCAATAAAGACTGGGCTACAAGCGATAAAATCCGTGATGAGCTGGCCGCTCTTGGCTTTGAAGTGAAAGATACCAAAGACGGTTTCACATGGAAACTGAATAAATAGGATACATAGAGCGACACTATATTTTTCACCACAGACTATACAGATTCACACAGATTATCCACCTGACAATCAATAATTTAAGAAGCATCTGCGTTTATTTGTATAATCTGTGGTGAACCTTTCAGATAACCATCAAAACTGAAAAATCTCCCTTCGGATGGTAATACTTATTTTTAAATAACTATTTTTGCGGAAATTATACAAAACTGCTTATCACACCAATCCAATGCTAGCTGAGAATAAGATAACTTTAGCGTCCCTGTATAAGATTTTGTTTGAAGAAGAGCCACTGACACTCTCCGACCAATGTATGCAAAAATTGGAAGAGAGTTTCCATTTTCTGAAAACATTCTCCAACGACAAGATCATCTATGGCATCAATACCGGCTTTGGACCGATGGCCCAATACCGTATTGAAGATGAATCCTTGTCACAATTACAGTATAATATCATCCGCAGCCATGCCACCGGAGCAGGGCAACCCCTTCCGGAACTCTATGTCAAAGCTGCCATGATAGCGCGTCTCTATACTTTTCTGCAAGGAAAATCCGGCGTACATAAAGAACTGGCATTGCTCATTACCGAGTTTATCAACCGGGGGATTACTCCATACGTACCCGAACACGGCAGTGTAGGGGCCAGCGGCGATTTGGTACAGCTTGCCCATATCGCCCTCACCCTGATTGGAGAAGGAGAGGTCTTTTACCAAGGCAAGAAAAGAGATACGGCATCCGTTTTGGCGGAAAACGGATTGCAACCCTTCAAAATGCATATCCGCGAAGGACTTTCAGTGACCAACGGCACTTCGGTAATGACAGGTATAGGCATTGTCAACCTGATTTATGCCCGCCAACTGATGCATTGGGCAGTAGGCGCATCGGTCATGATGAATGAAATTGCCGCCTCGTACGATGATTTCATGTCTGAACCGCTGAACGAAGCCAAACGGCATGAAGGACAGCAAGAGATAGCCCGCATGATGCGCCAATGGGTGGAAGGCAGCCAATGTGTACGCAAAAGAGAGAATGAACTTTACAACGGAAAACACGAAGAGAAAATCTTCACCCATAAGGTTCAACCCTATTATTCGTTGCGCTGCATCCCACAGATTCTAGGACCGGTTTATGATGAATTGCTCAATGCCGAAAAAGTATTGATAAACGAAATAAATTCAGCCTGTGACAACCCGATAGTGGACCCCGACACGCAAAACGTGTATCATGGCGGTAACTTTCACGGAGATTACGTTTCTTTTGAAATGGATAAACTGAAAATAGCGGTCACCAAACTGGCCATGCTTGCCGAACGGCAGATCAATTACTTGTTTCACGACCGCATCAACGGCATTCTGCCCCCCTTTGTCAATATGGGAGTGCTGGGATTGAACTATGGTTTGCAGGCGTCACAATTTACCGCGACTTCTACCACAGCGGAGTGCCAGACTTTGTCCAATCCGATGTATGTGCATAGCATCCCCAACAACAATGACAATCAGGATATTGTAAGCATGGGAACCAATTCCGCACTGCTGGCAAAAACAGTCATTGAAAATGCTTATCAGGTGATGGCTATCCTGATGATGGGTATTGTACAAGCTGTAGACTGTTTGGAAATAGCCGGTCGGCTAAGCCCCCGGTCACAACAAGTATATAAAGAGATACGAGCATTTTTTCCTGTGTTCCGGAAGATACGCCTAAATATAAAGAGATAGAAAGAATGATGGTATATCTTAAAAAAGGGAGGTTGCAAGAAAAATGAAATACGCACTAGTAACAGGAGGAAGCCGGGGCATCGGACGGCTGTATGTCTGAAACTGGCCGAAATGGGATATCATATACTGATAAACTACCAAAACAACGATACGGAAGCCGAAGCCACCCTGCAACAGATACGGGAACAAGGCTCGGACGGCGAACTGATGAAATTTGACGTGACAGACGCAGTAGCCACACACGCCGCACTGAACGGCTGGATGGAGAAGCATCCCGATACCTACATTGAGGTACTGGTGAACAATGCCGGTATACGCCGTGACAACCTGATGCTGTGGATGGAACAGGATGAATGGAGCCGGGTGTTGGATATCAGCCTGAACGGTTTCTTCAACGTCACCCAACCCTTGCTGAAAAATATGCTGGTAAAGCGATTCGGACGTATCATCAACATCGTTTCCCTGTCGGGTATCAAAGGAATGCCGGGACAAACCAACTATTCGGCAGCCAAAGGCGGAATGATAGCCGCCACCAAAGCACTGGCACAGGAAGTGGCCAGAAAACACGTGACGGTGAACGCCGTAGCACCGGGATTTATCCGCACGGATATGACCAACGGCATTGATGAAAATGAATGGAAAAAACAGATACCGGCAGGACGGTTCGGCGAACCCGGAGAAGTAGCCGCACTGGTAGGCTTCCTGGCATCGGAACAAGCCTCCTATATCACCGGAGAAGTAATTTCCATCAATGGAGGAATCTATACATAAGCAGAAGATGAGAAGAGTAGTGATTACAGGCATGGGTATTTATTCGTGCATAGGCAAGAACCAAGATGAGGTGAAAGACTCTTTGTTCCAAGGGCGTTCAGGCATCGGCATCGATCCGGCACGTAAAGAGATGGGGTATTTTTCCGCATTGACAGGACTTGTCGAACGTCTGATTTAAAGAAGTTATTGGACCGCAAAAAGAGGCATAGCCTCGCCGAACAGGGAGAATATGCCTATATGGCTACCTTGGAGGCATTCCGTCAGGCACAAATAGACGAGGAGTTTTTATTAAATCATGAAGTAGGCATATTGTATGGAAATGACAGTAGCGCCGCTCCGGTAATCGAGGCCATTGATGTCATTCGTGCCAAGAAGAATACGGCTATGGTGGGCTCCGGTTCTATCTTCCAGTCCATGAACTCTACGATTACCATGAACCTTTCGGTTATTTTCCATTTGAAGGGAATTAATTTTACCATATCGGGAGCTTGTGCCAGCGGTTCACACGCCATCGGCATGGCATATATGCTCATCAAATCAGGACTTCAGGACTGCATTCTGTGCGGAGGAGCACAAGAGGTAAATCCTTACTCCGTGGGTAGTTTCGACGGATTGGGCGCGTTCTCCACCCGTGAGGACGAACCGGAAAAGGCATCGCGCCCCTTTGACAAGGGACGGGACGGTTTGGTACCCAGCGGAGGAGGCGCCAGCCTGGTACTCGAAAGTTATGAATCAGCCGTAAGGCGCGGAGCTACTATTCTGGCAGAAGTCATAGGATACGGTTTTTCATCCAACGGAGATCATATTTCCGTACCGAATGTGGACGGCCCCAGACGCTCATTGCAAATGGCAATCAACGATGCAGGCATTCCTTTGGAAGAAATCCAATATATCAACGCACACGCCACCTCCACCCCCGTAGGAGATTTGAACGAGGCAAAGGCGATAGCAGAAGTATTCGGAAGTCATCATCCCTACGTCACCTCTACCAAGTCACAAACCGGACATGAAATGTGGATGGCAGGCGCCAGTGAGGTTATTTATTCTACCTTAATGATGAATAACGGCTTCATTGCTCCCAACCTTAATTTTGAAGAGCCCGATGAGGCTTCTGCTTTATTGAATATCCCTTCCGGGCGAATAGAAACTGAATTTGATACCTTTTTATCCAACTCTTTTGGATTCGGAGGAACCAATTCCTCACTGATTATCCGTAAGTTCAAAGAAAACAATTAATTCAAACCCATATATTATATAGATTTATGACCAACGAAGAAATCATCGAAAAGATCAGAACCACCCTGGCAGACGAATTTGAAATTGATGTAGAACTGATCCAACCGGACGCACCTTTGATGCAAACCTTGGAATTGGATAGCCTTGACCTGGTGGATATGGTAGTACTGATTGACAAGAATTTCGGTTTCACCGTTACAGCCAAAGATTTTGCCGGTATCAAAACCTTCCAGGATTTCTATAATCTGGTAATTTCACATATGCAAAAAGAAGACTGATGTCCGAAACATGGAAAGGTAAGACAAGAGGAGGCACATTCGGATACATGTTCTTTATCTACATGATCCGCTGTCTGGGGATAACTGCGGCCTACGGCTTCCTGGCATTGGTCGTCCTCTACTTCATACCTTTCGCACCGAAAGCAACGGGCAATACTTGGAGTTACGCACGGAACAGGCTGAAATACGGACGGCTGAAATCCGTCGCACTGCTCCTGAAAAACTATTACCGGCTGGGACAAATATTGATTGACAAAGTGGCCATCGGCAACGGAATGACCGGCAAGTATCATTTCAAGTTTGAGAACTATCAGGCATTTTTAGACGTACTAAACGGAAACACCGGAGTAATTATGATTGGCGCCCATGTGGGCAACTGGGAAATAGGCGCTCCTTTCTTCGATGAATATGGCAAAAAGATCAATATCGTCATGTTTGACGCCGAACACGAACGGATAAAGGAGATTTTGGAAAAGAACGCCTCTACGCGAGACTACAAAATAATTCCGGTGAATGAAGACAGCCTGACACATGTATTCCGCATCACGGAAGCGCTGGACCGCCGGGAGTATGTCTGCTTTCAGGGAGACCGCTATCTGAATAAAGAGAAATTACTCACGACTTCTTTCATGGGAAAAGAAGCCAAATTTCCGATGGGCCTTTCCTGCTGGCTTCGAAGTTAAAAGTACCCGTCGTATTCTATTTTGCCATGCGTGAAGCCCAAAGAACGTATCGTTTCCATTTCTTTATAGCCGAGACAGTAGTACGGACGAAAGAGAAACGGGCCGAACAGGCATTATTGGAGCAATATACACAAACGCTGGAAAAGATTGTCCGGCAGTATCCGGAACAATGGTTCAATTACTACCCGTTCTGGACATAAAAATAAATCTGGTATGATGCATAAAAGATATACAAAAGAACAATGTACGGCTGCCGAAGCGCAAAGACTGGCACAAGAGATAGCTTTCGGTCCTGTGGTATTCCAAGTATCGCGCCTGATGTTGAAATTCGGAATTTTCCAATTATTGTCCGGCAAACGGGAAGGATATACGCTGCAAGAAATCAGCGGGCGGACCGGACTGACACGCTATGCGGCACAAGTATTACTGGAAGCATCGCTGACCATCGGAACCATCCTGTTGGAAGAAGACCGTTATGTACTGGCCAAGGCAGGCTGGTTTCTGCTGAACGATAAAATGGCTCGTGTCAATATGGAATTCAATCACGATGTGAACTATCAAGGATTGTTCCATCTGGAAGAAGCTCTTTTAAACGGGCGTCCGGAAGGATTGAAAGTATTCGGAGAATGGCCTACCATTTACGAAGGTCTGTCCCAATTGCCGGAACAGGTACAGAAAAGCTGGTTCGGCTTTGATCATTTCTATTCGGACCAGTCATTCGGCAAAGCATTGGAAATCGTGTTCAGCCATCACCCGAAACGCTTGCTCGATATTGGCGGGAATACCGGCAGATGGGCCACACAATGCGTACAATATAATAAGGAAGTGGAAGTAACCATCGTGGACCTGCCTCAACAACTGGAAATGATGAGAAAGCAAACGGCCGGTTTGTCCGGTAGTGAACGCATACACGGTCACGGCGCCAATCTGCTGGATCGGGACGTGCCCTTTCCCACGGGTTTTGACGCTGTATGGATGAGCCAGTTTCTGGACTGCTTCTCGGAAGAAGAAGTCATCAGCATCCTGACCCGTGTGGCACAATCCATCGGCAAAGACAGCAAAGTCTATATTATGGAAACATTATGGGACCGCCAACGATATGAAACAGCATCTTATTGCCTGACACAAATCAGCCTCTACTTTACAGCAATGGCCAACGGCAACAGCAAGATGTTCCATTCGGATGACCTGATCCGCTGCATTGAAAATGCCGGATTGGAAGTGGAAGAGATTCATGATAACATAGGACTGGGACACAGTATCCTGCAATGCAGACTGAAATGAGCAGCAAAGAAATCATCTGTCAGGGAGAAGAGCTGTTCCGGCTGATTCCCCAACGCCCGCCCATGGTAATGATAGACCGCTTCTATGGGATAGAAGAAGATACATCCTGGTCAGGGCTGACCGTCACTACCGACAACCTGTTCTGCCGGGACGGTGTATTACAGGAAACGGGAATCATAGAGCACATCGCCCAGTCGGCGGCGGCACGTGTAGGTTATATCTATATGCTGCGGAAAGAACCTGTACCATTAGGTTTTATCGGTTCGGTAGAAAAGATGAAACTATTCCGTCTTCCTTCTGCCGGAGCGGAACTATATACCGGTATAACCATCGTTCAGGAAGTATTTGATATCACCCTGATTACCGCCGAGGTAAAAGAAAACGATGAATTGCTGGCCGAATGCCGGATGAAAATATATCTGAAGAAAGAATGAAACGAAAAACAAGTCCACATCAGGCGGCACTGACAGACCGGACCACCATCAAGTCCGCTTCAGTGAGATAGATTCCATGCAGATAGTATGGCATGGAGAATATGTGCGTTATTTCGAAGACGGACGCGAAGCTTTCGGAAAGCGGTACGGTCTGGACTATATGAGCATCTACCGGGAAGGATATGTAGTTCCTATCGTAGACCTGACCTGCCAATTCAAACAACCGCTGTCTTTTGGCGAGGAAGCGATTGTCGAGACACGGTATATTCATAGTGATGCCGCCAAAATCCTTTTTGAATACACCATCTACCGGGCATCGGACCAAAACATTGTGGCAACAGGAACCACTACACAGGTATTCCTGAATACAAATAGAGAACTGGAACTGGTTAATCCTGCCTTTTACATAGAGTGGAAAAAGAAATGGAACATCATCTGACTACCTATATCACCCATGATACCCTGATCAGCGCGCTGGGTTTCGGCACACAGGAAAATCTGGAAGCCATCCGGAGCTATCACAGCGGTATCACCCTGCAGACGGACAAACGGATTGCGGACACTCCCCTATTGGCAGCCACTCTCTCGCAAGAGAGATTGCAACAACAGGCGGAAGCCATAGGAGTAAGTGGCTATCCCCGGATGGAACAACTGTTCATACTGACTATCAACGAACTCATCCGTCAGTCCGGACAAACTTTGGAAGACAAAACCTGCGGACTCATCCTCTCCACCACCAAAGGGAACATCGATTTACTGGCCCGTCATACGGAACATCCCGATGAAGCGGTCTTTCTTTGGAAAATGGCAGAAAACATTGCCGGTTATTTCCATGCCGAGGAACGGATGCATGTCATTTCCAATGCCTGCATTTCAGGAGTGTCAGCCATCATAGCAGGAAAACGCATGATAGAGAACGGTATCTACCGCCGGGTAATCGTAGCGGGAGGTGACCTTCTCTCTCATTTCATCACCAGCGGTTTCGGGTCTTTCCGGTCTCTCAGCTCCCGCCCATGCCGTCCGTATGACAGCAGCCGTGACGGATTGAACTTGGGAGAGGCCTGCGGAGCCGTATTGCTCAGTTCAGAAGGAACAGAAGAACATGTTATCCTTTCGGGAGGAGCCGTCAGTAACGATGCCAACCACATCTCCGGTCCTTCCCGCACGGGAGACGGACTCTATTTCGCCATCCGCCAAGCCATGCAGGAAGCAGGAACAGCCCCTCAGGATATCAGTTTTGTGAATGCTCACGGCACTGCTACCTTATATAATGATGAAATGGAATCCAAAGCCCTCACACTGGCTCATCTGGAACAAGTGCCCGTCCATAGTTTGAAGCCCTATTTCGGCCATACCCTGGGAGCATCGGGAATCATTGAAAGCATTGTCTGTATGCACGAACTGAAACAAGGCATCCTGTTCGGCACTCCGGGTTACGAAACGCCGGGAATTCCTATGCCAATACCGGTCTATGCCACCCACCGGAGCATCCCGATGAAACATTGTGTAAAAACCGCTTCGGGATTCGGCGGATGCAACGCAGCCATTGTCTTATCTTTACCGGAATATACTCCGTTCAAGGATGAGGACAACACCTTGCCCGAAATCCGATGTACACGGGAGGTTCGTATTGAAAACAGTTCTGTCTTCATAAACAACGAACTTATTTTTCATTCCGAAGAACCGGATTTCGGCACATTTATACGTGATACCTATAAAAAAACATGCGGAAACAACCTGAAATTTTATAAAATGGATGACCTTTGCAAATTGGGATATGTGGCCGCCGAATACTTGCTGGAAGGTAAGACATTCGCCCCACTGGAAATGGGGATGTTACTTGCCAATGCCGCTTCCTCTCTGCATACGGACATCAGACACCAGCAACTGATAGACCGGGAAGGAGACCAGGCAGCCAGTCCGGCTGTATTTGTTTACACACTACCAATGTCGTATCTGGCGAGATTTGCATCCGCCACAAGATACAAGGGGAAAACACCTTTTTCATCACTGAAGCCTATCAGCCGGAAAAACTGGAAAGATACGCACGTATAGTCATGCAAAAAGGGAAACTGAACTATTGCATCATCGGGTGGTGTGAATTATGGAAGAACACCTATAAAGCAGTATTTAAACTGATCGAAAAACAATAAAGAATATGGAAGAATTGATTGATAAACTGAAAGTTGAATTAATAGAAGCATTGAATCTGGAAGAAATCACTCCGGAGGACATTGACAGTGAAGCACCTTTATTCGGAGATGACGGTCTGGGCCTTGACTCGATTGACGCATTAGAGATTATCCTGATTCTGGAAAGGAATTATGGAATCAAGATAGAGAATCCTGCCAAAGGCAAGGAAATATTCTATTCGGTACGTACCTGGCAGACTACATCACCGCCCATCAGAAATGAGGAAGATCTATGTCACCGGTCTGGGAGTGATTTCGGGCATAGGGAAAGGAGTGGAAGAAAACCTGGATTCCTTAAAAGCCGGGAAACACGGTATGGGGAAAATCACCCTTTCCCCACCGCACTTGACGTACCCGTGTCCGAAGTAAAACAGAGCAATGAAGAATTAAAGAAACTCCTGTCCCTTCCATCCGGCAAGACGTATTCACGTACAGCTTGCTGGGCTTGTGGGCAGCCCAAGAAGCGGCCCGTGATGCGGAACTCGATTTCACTTCTCCCCGTATCGCTCATTTCTTCCACTTCCATCGGAGGAATGGATGCAAGCGAGCGGTTTTATGCCTCTTTCCGGGAAGATAACCGGAAAGGAAGATTACGTGACATTATCTCCCATGACTGTGGGTCCAGTACCGAAATGATAGCCGCTTATTTGGGAGTGAAAGGAACGGTGACCACCCTCAGCACCGCCTGTTCTTCCGCCGCAAATGCCATTATGTTAGGGGCACGCCTCATCCGGCACGGTCTGCTGGACGCTGTCCTTGTAGGCGGAACGGATGCCTTATGCCGTTTCACGCTCAACGGTTTCAATTCATTGATGATACTGGACAAAGAGCACTGCCGTCCTTTCGACCGCACACGTGCCGGACTAAACCTGGGAGAAGGAGCCGGATACCTTGTTCTTCAATCTGATAAATCCCTTACTAAAGCTCCTTATTGCGAACTCAGCGGTTACGCCAATGCCAATGAAGCCTACCACCAGACAGGAAGTTCCCCCGACGGAGACGGACCTTTCCTTTCCATGAGTCAGGCCATAGCCTCTGCCGGGCTGACAGCCGGAGCCATAGACTATATCAATGTACATGGTACAGGCACTCCCAGCAACGACGCTTCCGAAGGGAAAGCCATCCGGCGTATCTTCGATACCCGTATTCCGCCTTTCAGTTCGGTCAAGGCTTTCATCGGGCACACCCTGGGAGCCTCGGAAGGAATAGAAGCCGTATATTCCGTACTCTCCATCCGTCACGGCTGATTTACCCTAATCTGAACTTCCATCTGTCCGATGAAGAAAGCGGCCTTATTCCTGAAACGGTTTTCCGGTCAGGACTTCCCATACGGCATGTATTATCCAACTCCTTCGGATTCGGCGGCAACAACTCATCTCTCGTATTTTCCACCCTAAACAGATAGCGTATGTGCCAGTATATATCAACCGTATCGCCTCTATCCATGCGGAAAGCAGCAATGAAAAGCCTTATTTCTCCGCACAGGAACCTGATTATAAAGAAATGATCACCAACGCCAATCTGCGGAGGCGCATGAGCCGCATGATCAAGATGGGAGTAGCCTGCGGACTGGAATGTCTGAAAGATATCCCGTCGGAAAAGGTAGATGCCATTATCACTGCTACGGGACTGGGTTGTCTGGCCGATACGGAAAAGTTTATGAACGCCTTGATGGACAACCGGGAACAGATGCTCAATCCCACCGCTTTCATTCAGTCCACCTTTAATACGGTGGGTGCACAGCTAGCTTTGCTACTCAAAATACATGCTTATAATGTGACGTATGTACACCGTGGCTTAAGTTTTGAAAGTGCTCTGATAGATGGCATCATGAGCATTGCCGAAGGCAAACAGCATGTACTGGCAGGTGCTATGGATGAAATAACCCCTACCAGCCATATCATCCAACAGCGTTTAGGACTGTTGAAAGGAACGACAGCCGGTGAGGGAGCACAATTTTTCCTGTTAAGCGCACAAAAAGAGGAACAGACTTTTGCCGAACTGAAAGGGGTAGATACTTTTATCACCCGGATGAGTGCTCCGGAAATCAGTAACAGGATGCATCATTTTCTAAAATCTCACAGGCTTGCACCCGAAGACATTGACTGGTTTATCAGTGGCAAGAACGGGCAGGAAGCAACAGATGCCGTTTATACAGAGCTGGAACACAGTCTGTTCCCTCATGCCTGCATAGCAGCTTTAAAGAGCAATGCGGAGAATATCAGACTGCCTCATCCTATGCTCTCTGGATGGCGGCAAAAGCCTTGAAAGAAGAAGCTTCATCCCGTTACGCATTGATTTATAACCAATATCAAGGTATCAATCATTCAATCATCTTAATCAAGCGATGCACATCTTAATTTCTGTAGTCATCATAGTAAGCGTCATGGCCTATTAAAAAGATGCTTTTAAGATACTGAAAACAGGAATAATGCTTAACTTTATCCCTCATAAAATAAAAGTAGTAAAAATAATGAAGAAAATAACTGTTACGAATATTGATATATCCATATCTGTAAGACCTGATAATAATGATTATATCTGCCTGACAGACATGGCACATTTCAAAGACAGAGAACGTACTAACTACATTATACAAAACTGGATGCGTCTACGTAGTACGATTGATTTTCTTGGGTTATGGGAAAAACTAAATAATCCAAATTTTAAAGGCATCGAATTCGATGCTTTTAAAATGGAGAGTGGAACAAACAGTTTCACCCTAACCCCCAAACAATGGATAGAAAAAACTAAAGCAATAGGGATTGTATCCAAGCCCGGGCGATATGGGGGAACTTTTGCCCATAAAGACATAGCTTTTGAATTCGGGACTTGGCTCAGCCCTGAATTTAAACTATATCTCATCAAAGAATACCAAAGACTTAAAGAAGCAGAATCACACCCTTTATTAAGTGAATGGAACGTAAAAAGAATACTTAGTAAAGTAAATTATTCCATACATACGGATGCAATCAAAGACTTTATTATACCTAAAGTAGAAGATTTCAATCAAAAACTTGTTTATGCCGATGAAGCTGATTTGTTAAATCTCGCATTATGGGGATGTACCGCAAGACAATGGCGTGAAGCAAATCCACAATACGCAGATAAGAATATCAATATCAGAGATGTAGCAAGCATAAATGAATTAGTCGTATTATCGAATATGGAATCCTTCAATGCAGAGTTAATCAAGCATAAGGTGGACAAGTCTAAAAGGTTTACTCATCTTCGGCAGATGGCCAAAGAGCAATTAGCACACTTGAATACGATTGATACCGAAAAAAAGTTCAGAATACTGACAGATAATGACAAACAATTAGAATAATCTCTACAAGATCATTTATTAAAGTATCACTCAATCATCTTAATCAAGCAATGCACATCCTAGTTTCTGTAGTCATCATAGTAAGCGTCATGGCCTATTTCTTTTACGCTTCTTACAGCATCCGTGCCTGTATTTACATGCGTGTCTTCTGTTGTAAGAAAACCGAAGAGAAAATCATAGCCATCACTTTTGATGACGGACCCGATCCGAAACAGACCCCCAAAGTGCTGAAAGTGTTAAGAGAAAAACACATACCGGCCTGCTTTTTTTGCATCGGAAACAAGATAAAAGGCAATGAAGAGCTGCTCCGGCAAATCATCAAAGAAGGACATCGTATCGGGAATCATTCCTTCTCCCATTCCGGCTATTTTCCTCTCTATACCTTCAAACGGATGTGCCATGATTTAATTACCTGCCAGCAAGAATTGGAAAAAGTAACCGGTCAACCGGTCCTATGGTTCCGGCCGCCTTTCGGAGTGACTAATCCTACCCTGGCTAAAGCAGTGCGCAGGCTGGGATACATCCCCATTGGTTGGAACATCCGCACACTGGACACTCAGCAACCCACTCCTGAAAAAATTATCAAACGCATCAAGAAACGGCTCGTTCCGGGCTCCATCCTTCTGCTACATGACCGGATGCCCGATAGTGACAGGCTGCTGGTACAAGTTCTGGACTTTATAGAAAAAGAGGGTATACGGTAGTAACATTAGACAGGCTGATAAAGGACATGACAAAATAAATTTCTTCTATATTTTCAACAGCAACATCACCAAGTTCCAAAAACGAGACCCAGTTCACACCTCATGATCAAACTGATAAAAAGATAACTTCGTCTTACGTAAAACATAAAATTCTTCCGCCACTTCATTCCACTCATTACCAACAACTTGCCGTGTAAAAAGTCTGTAATACCCCCAAACCGGTATGTAAGCGATGGAGTGGAACATTCACCCGTTATTTGCAAAAGAAGCGTAGATATCAGATTAAATCTGACAGGATATGCTGTACTTCCGTTCAACTTAATAGGATGTCAGTGTAGTAAACTTCCGATATATACTGTTGCTTCACCAGTGTGAAACGGTAGTTTCAC